>Ga0082335_1001808_pt1 | contig 42972 bp, 33 predicted proteins | sample Subgrocontami58m_FD_72375 | JGI IMG/M metagenome (GOLD analysis project Ga0082335, IMG submission 72375) | Subsurface groundwater microbial communities from S. Glens Falls, New York, USA - GMW37 contaminated, 5.8 m (SPADES assembly) (version 2) ...
GCCGTCATGGAGTCCGGGGTCCTGGGATTAGTTCTCCAGGGCATGGGGGATGGCGTCGCGGCAGCCCGTCGAGTGCAGGAGCAGGCCGCAGGCGGTGAGGATGGCCGTGCCGTCGGCATCGTAAAAGGAACACATGGATTCGCCGCCTTCGACGACGATCGGCGAACCAGAGACCATGCCGATGGCAATCCGGCCTTCTTCCAGAATGTAATACAGGCGATGACGAAACATTTCGTAGCGTGCAGGGTCCACGGTGACGCTCATATGGGGTATACCTCCGTTTATAGCTCCATTATCAGATTCAAATAGCCGTCCATTTCTATCCTTACATCCGGCGGCACGACGACGGTGGTAAAGGGCGTCTCGATAATCGCCGGGCCGGCTAACCGGTTGCCGGGTTTTAGTCTTTCGTAGTCATACAGGGCCGTATCGATCATGGTGCCCTCGAAATAAACCGGTCTTTTCCCCTTGATGGCCGGCGCGGCGTTCTTGCCGCCCTGCTTATGCCTGATGAGTGTGGGCTTGACCGTGGGGCCCACGGCGTCCACGTTAATCGATACCAGCTCAATCCCGGCCTCCCTGTGGGTGGAGCCGGCGCCGTAGACCTGCTCGTACTTCTCTTCCCATAGTTTCATCATCTGCTCGATGCCCTTCTTGTCATATACGACGGTAGGAACGGTCACGGAAAGTTCGTTCACTTGACCGCGGTAGCGCATCATAAACGTTCTGACGAATTCCACCTGTTTTAGCGGGAATCCCTCCTGTTTCATCGTCCGCGCCAGCTTGCCCTCGATTTCTTTCAGACGGGTGTTGAGCAACGCCGGTTCCACGGGCAGGAAGAACCGCTGGGAGCTGGTCAGGGTGTGGACGACATCGGCGGAAGCGCACCCGAAAGCCGAAAAGACCGCCGACGTGGGTGAGATGTATACATGCCTGATTCCCAGTTCTTTCGTGAAACCGCTGGCATGGACCGGTCCGGCGCCGCCGAAGGAATAGACGACAAAATCCTCCGGCGCAGCCCCCGCCCTGGCTACCTTCTTCCTGATCAGGTCGGCCATGTGGCTGTTGATGATGTTGTGCATGGCCGCCGCCGCTTCGATCAGGGGCAACCCCAGGGGCTTGGCCACGTTTTCCAGGACAGCCTTGCTTGCCAATTCGGCATGGAGCTTGGTCCGGCCGCCCAGGAAATAATCCGGGTTGAGATAACCGAGCACCATGTCGGCATCCGAGGTGGTGGCTGCTTTTCCCCCCATGTTATAACAGGCCGGCCCGGGGCTGGCAGCCGCGCTTTTAGGACCCACCAGCAGCCGGCGGGTTACCTGGTCCACCTGGGCGATGGTCCCGCCGCCCGCACCGATGGAGTCTACATCGATCATAGGAAGAGAGACCCGCCAGCGATTGACGATCGGTTCATTGGCGTATTGCAGGCGGCCGTCGATCACCAGGCCCACATCGAAACTGGTGCCCCCCATGTCCGTCGTGATGATATTGTTATGGCCCAGAAGGGACCCGATATACCGGGAGGCGATCATGCCGCCCGCGGGTCCGGAGGAGAGCGTGGCCACCGGGGCCATTTGCTCCAATCCTGTAATCCCCCCGTTGGCCTGGGTGATGAGGAACTGGCCCTCCATGCTGTCTTTCTTCAATCTTTGCGCCAGACGCGAGATGTACTGGCGCATGGTCTTGCCGAGATAGCAATCCAGGATAACCGTGTTGGCGCGGGCGTACTCCCGGACCACAGGGGCCAGTCTGGAGGATAGACTGACTTCCATTTTCGGATACATCCGGTGAATCAAATCCTCGACGGCCTCTTCATGAGTCGGGTTCATCCAGCTGAACAGCAGACTGACGGCGATCGCTTCGACCTCACCATCTTCAACCAGCATTCGGATTTGCTGCCCGGTGTCTTCCAGATTAAGGGGTATGACGACTTTACCGGAGAAATCGATGCGTTCGTACACGCCCCGGATACGGGTTTTAGGTACCAGCGGTTCGGGTTTGGTCTGGTGGATGAAGTGCCGGATCTCATCTTCGCTCAAACCGTCGACTTTCTGGATGGACCGGCCAATCAGCGTCGTGTCCTCGAAGCCTTTAGTGGTGATAAAACCGACCCGCGCCCCGCTGCCCACAATGAGGGCATTGGTGGCCACCGTGGTGCCGTGCTTGAACATGTTGCATCCGGCCAGTAGTTGCTGCCGGGTAATGCCCATAGTCTTGCTGACAGCGGCCAATGCATCCATGACGCCCAGGGAAAAATCGTGGGGAGTGGTGCGGGCCTTGTTAATGAAGAGTTCGCCCTTGCCGGTGACTACACAAACGTCGGTAAAGGTTCCGCCCGTATCTGTTCCTATGAAATACGGTTTGCTGCGCTTATGGATCATCCTGTACCCTTTCTATGCGATTTTATCTTGTTATTTATCTGTGGTTTTGTGATGACGTAGGGAGAATTTTGTATTCGCCCATTCTTTTATGGTGAGGGGAGTTTAGGTAAAAGTAGCCCGGTGTGTCAAGAAAAAAATTACTGCCTGTCAAGCCACAATAGAAATGTCCTATTCCTACCAAAGTAGAAATGTCCTATTTTGGTCAATAGGTAGATGCTTTATGTTGGTGGGTCGGCATCCAATCTTTCCAGCTCCTTTTCCAGGGATGATCTTTCGATGGTTTTGGTGGCCGATTGAACTCTCTTGTATCCACTTTGGGAACCACCACCTTTTTCGGTCTCTCGGTTATCTCTTTGTACTTTAGGGACGTGTTATTGCTGACTATGAGCATAGAACCGTCGGGTCTCTCTTCCACAACCACTTTCTTGCCGCCTTGCTCCTGGATCTGATAGAGCCTGCCATCAAGGGCGATGGTATTATCCTTCCCGATGGACCTTTTCGTTTTGATGCACAGGTACCTGTCCAGATCGACATGTAGGGGAACCTTTACATGGGCATCGGCTTCATGAGCTGGACATACCACGAACCGCTCGTTGTACCGGGGCAGATACTCCTCAAGAAACGCATTGGCTTCTTCTTTCGTCGTTATGCCCTCCAACCGCATCTCCTTGACCAGCCTGTCCTGAAGTACGCCAAAGAGCCTTTCGATTCTTCCCTTGGCCTGCGGGGACCGCGCATGAATCACTTCCACACCCAGTTCCTTGAGCGCCCTTTCAAACTGACTCAACGACTCTATGCCTGCAACCGCCTCCCATTCCGTAAGCTTCTTGGATGATTTATAAGTCGTGTGCCGGTCCAGATAAACGCTCATGGGGAGTCCGTACTTCCTTATATAGCCGCTGAAACTGTCCATCGCCGGCATCGTTCCCTCATAATCATAGAACCGTCCATAGATTGTGTTCGTGGCATCATCGATATAGGCCATCAACACAAGCCTGGGACCACGCCCTTCAAGCCAGTCATGATGAGATCCGTCCATCTGAACCATATGACCAAAACATTCTCTCCTCGGTCGCCACTGCCGAAAACACGATCGCTTCCGTCTCTTCTTCCAGAACCCAGCTTCGATCAGCCACCTTCTCAACGTCTCATCGCTTATCTTAATGCCATCGCATTCCCAAAGTTTCTCCGTTGCAAGTGTAGGCCCGAAATCAGGATACCGCTCCCGGTACAGGGATAACACCACATCTCTTGTCTCTTCGGCTATCCTTCGGTTCGATGACAAGCCCCGTAACGCGTGTATAACGCCTCTATCCCCCTGCTCTCTCACGTCTCTTACCAGACGTCTCACCTGGCGCTCACTGAGCCCCAGCATCGTCGCTGTCATCTTCTGGGTTACATGCCCGTCTATTGCAGACTGCACTGCCTTGAGTCGCCTGATCTCCCTTATACTCATAACCATCATGTCCCTTCCGGCCATAATTACCCCCTCTTCCTTAGGGGAAAATTATAACCCTACTATAGGACATTTCTACTTTGGCGATTTAGGACATTCTCATTTTGGCGCGACAGAAAAAAATTACTGCCCGTCGTCACAAATAATCCGGAAACTTCAAAGAGAAGGTAGGCGGACTCAGTCTGCAGGTGCGGTCCTGGTCCTTTCGGGCCGTGAAGGTTCTGTCAGCGGGTTTAACGTTGATCGTCGGCTGTCGACTGAGCAGGGGTTCCCCGTACCTCGAAGGTTACGGAATCCATAACCCGCCCCTGGCTGTCCACTAGCGACAATAGGTATTTCCCGTACCTCGGCTTCCAGGGGACCATGCTTGAGCCGCTGCCGATTTGCTCGTTATTTAGCAACCAGTCGAATTGTCCCTCCGCCGACGCTTCCAAAAAGACGGCGCTGTTTTCCGCAGGGATATCGGGATCGACAACGATGATCGTTTTAGCAGGCGGATAGGTGATCCGGGGCCGTTCGCCAGGAAGATGCGGGCCAGAAATTGCCGCTGCGGTATTAACCATAGGTTCCGTACCTTTGATGAACCATTCTTCCCGGGAAGACTCCCCATGGCTGGCAAAGTCAACTTTTCCGGCAAAAATGCCCGCGGGAGGCGCCGGAGGCCGGCTCAAACTGTGGCGGTGCAGAAAGTTCATCACCTCGAGCCAAACAGGGGCGGCCCCCGAGGTGCCCGAGACATTCCACATGGCCTCGCCGGAGAAATTACCCACCCATACGCCGACAGTATAATGCTCGGAAAAGCCGACGCACCAGTTGTCCCGCATGTCCTTACTCGTACCTGTTTTGACGGCCGTCCAGAACCTTGTGGCCAGCGGGTTTTCGTAGCCGAAGGTCAGGCCTCTCGCCGTGCGGTCCGCCAGGATGTGGGAGACAATAAATGCTGCCTCAGGGGTAAAGACCCGCCGCGACGCTTTCTTCTGCCTTCCGGAATCGAGCGTCGGTTCGCTCCACCGGCCGCCGTTGGCCAGACTGCGGTAGGCGTTGGCCAGTTCATAAAGATTGACGTCGAGGGAACCGAGGGCCAGGGCGAGTCCGTAATAATCACCTTCTTTCAGGTCCTGGAAGCCCAGAGTTCTTAGCCGCCGCACAAAATCGTCAATTCCGGCCAGCACCAGGGTCCGCACCGCCGGGATATTGAGCGACGAGGCGAGTGCCGTCCTGGCGCTGATCAGACCCTTGAATTCATTGTCGTAATTGTGAGGGGTGTAAAGTCCGGCCTCTGTCGGAACATTAAGCGGGGAATCGTCAAGCAGCGATGCCGCAGTCAAAAGGCGCTTTTCAATCGCCAGGGCGTAAAGAAATGGCTTGAGGGTTGAGCCGGCCGGCCTCCTGGCGACCAACCCGTCCACGTGCCGCGCCGAAGCGGTACGTCCGGAGTTGGCCACATAGGCCAGAATTTCGCCTGTCTTATTGTCGAGCACGATGGCTGCCCCGTCCCTTACATTCTGCTTGTGAAGCGCCTGAAGGTGATAATTCAGCGTTGCCGTTGCGTGGCTCTGCAAAGGACCATCGAGGGTCGAGACCGTTTTCAGTTGGCCGTGAGCCAGAAGCTTGCGGGCGGCATGAGGCGCCAGGTCAACCTGGTAAATTGCCCGGTAAGGGCCGGAAAGGGCAGCTATCGCCAAGGTTTTAATCTCCCTGTCCGTCACGCTGGTTTGCAATGACACCGCCAGGCGGCACATCCTGGCAGCCACCAATTCCGCCGGCGCGTTGGGCGCCCGGACGAGAGCGGCGAGCAGGAGCGATTCGGTGACATTGAGACCGCTCGGTTCCTTGCTGAACAGGCCCCTGGCAGCCGAGGCGATACCCTGCAGTTCGCCCCGGAAAGTTATCAGGTTGAGGTAGGCTTCGAGGATCTGATTTTTGGACCATGTTTCTTCCAGTTTTCGGGCCGCCTGCAGCTGTTTCCATTTTTGAGAGACGGTTCTTCTGGAAGCGCCGTACCTCAGGCTTTTATCGATCATTGCTGTCAGCTGCATCGTAATAGTGCTCGCCCCGCGTTTCTTTTCCGCCACGGCATTGCGGACGGTAGCGGCACTGAGCGCCAGCCAGTCGACGCCCTGATGATCATAAAACCGTTTGTCCTCGGAGTGGATGGCGGCCCTGATCAATGCCGGAGAGATGTTACTGAGGGCAACCCAGTCGAGTTTTCGGCCCCCTGCATCCACCCTCAGTTCCTGAATGACCTGGCCGTGCCTGTCCAGCAGAACGGCATCGGATTTTTTGTAAGCGGCCTTGATTCCATCGAAGGTCGGTAAGGCCAGGACGGGCGACGGGATAAGGGCAATGATCAGGAAAAGGATCGTGCTTTGCAGTTCCTTCATTTTCCTACATCCATTTTCCTGTTCGGCATCATGCCGAACATCTCGGGTGAATAGAGCGCCTCGACCCGCGTTTCGGGCAACTGGAAAGAGCCCTGATTGTTGAGCCGCAGGGTGTACTCGACGGTCCATTTCCCTTTCGGCACGTACTCGTAATAAGCCCGGAAGGCCTCGAAGGAGCGTTCCTCAAAGGCGGGCCACACCCAGCCGGCACTTTTTTCTTCCCGCGTTAGAAGCGCTGAGTCCCTTCCCAAGCCCGTACCGAGGATGCTCGATCCGGCGGGAACGGGGTCGTTCACGGCAACCCAGGTCATGTCGGCCTGGGACTCCAGTTCCAAGGTGACTCGCAGGACGTCGCCGGCGCTCCATCGGTCTTTTTCTTTACGGCTTACAGGCGTCAAGTGCTTCTTCATCCGGAAACCGCTGGACAATGATTCCTTAAGGGGGATAGCCGCCAGACTCTGGATTGTGACCCAGGGGCTGCCGCTGCCGTGATGCGAAACGGCAAGGTTCGACTTGGTTTCCGGCCACTGGTACAACAGACTGCCGCCGCCGGCCGCTTGGGACCAGTCCAGGGATTTTTCCTGCCGGGCCACAGAGGCGGCGGTCTTACCCGTCACGGAGACCGATTCAAATTTCTTGGAGAACTTTTCCAGGGCCAGGACCCCCCAGGCGTTGGCGACGGTGGTGTCCCAGCGGCCCCGGTGCTGCCTGCCTACAGCCCCCCGGACCAGCCGCGGCATGTCCTGCCGCCAGTTTTCCAGCTCCAGGAGCGTCAGGAGGCAGCGGACGGCGTTAGCGTCATTATTGACCATTAGCCACCACAGGTAGTCTGTCTTTTCGGTGGAGAAGCCCATGGTCGTACCCTGAAAATTGAGCCGCGATCTTATTATTTGTTCGGCCTCCCTCAATCTCCCGGCCCTATCCGGCAGCTGCTTGGCCCGGAGAAGCAGGTTCATCCAGTCGAGCACCGCCGATGTGGGCCAGAGGTTTGGCTCCAGGGAGATCGAGGTGAGGATCCGGGGGGCTATCTCTTGTCGGCGGGATAGGGCCTCGAGCGCAGCTATCTTTCTGATCGCCAGGTCTGCCGTGGGAAGGGCGGAATGTCTGATCACCCGTCCCTCGACGAAACCGGCGAGTCCAACCGCCATTCGTTCTGCAAGACGTTCCGGTATTGTCCAGCCGGCCTCAGCGGCTATCGACAGGACATAGGCGGTCAGGACGTCGCTTCCCGTGAGCGATAAAGGAAAATACTTGAGGAGGCCGTCACCATCAAGATGCGAGGGCAGCAGGGCCATCACTTTGCTCCAGAGTGTTTTGTCCCGCAGGGCAATGGCGATGGAAACCTTTTGCTCGAAACAGGTGTAGGGATACCTGGTCATGTATTCGGTGATGCCCGTGAGTCCCGCCGCCAGGCTGGGCTTCAGGGAAATTTTGATTCCGCCTCTGCCGGGCTGGGCGTCTGGCGGTTTTTCGATCGCCATCGCCAGGGTATCCCTGACTTGGGCTATCGTGGCCTGATAGGTAGCTACTGGTACGACAGCAATGACTTTCTGCCTCACCTTGAGCGTATCCGCCGCCTCGCCGCTTCGTTCTCTGGCTGTTACTTCCCAGGACAGGGCATCGTTGCCCGGCGTTGCCGCCGTATCCCAGCCGAAGCTCTTGGCTTCTCCTGGCTGCAGAAACAGGGACAAGGGCGCAAGGGTTTTTTTTGTGGTGGTCGAGGCCGCAATATTCACCTCCATGGACCTTGGCGAAGAGTTCCTGACGGTGAAGCCGGCATGGAAGGAATCGCCTTCCCTTACGAGCGGGGGAAGGCCTGAGAGGAGCATCAGGTCCTGCGTCGTCCGGATGCTGGCTTGCCCGGTGCCGAAAAGCCCGTAAGCGCCATTGGCGACGGCGACAATCAGGAAGGAACCGAGGGTATCGTTGAGAGGAATATCGACGTTGGCTTCGCCCTTTTCGTCCAGCTTTACCCGTGCCTTCCAGACCAGAAGGGTGTCGAACAATTCCCGCGTCGTCTGTTTTCCTCCGCCGCCGCCGGGGGGCAGGGCCTTTATGCCATAATGCCGTTTGCCGACGACCTGCATCTGGGCCGTCGCGGTCCTCACCTCGCATCCCCGGCGGGTCATCATGGCTTCCAGCAGCTTCCAGCTTGCGTTCGGCATGAGTTCCAGGAGACCCTCGTCGACGGCGGCCAGGGCCACCTCGGTCCCCCGGGGTGGGGACTTGCCTGCGGTTGTGTTCACCTTTACTTTGACCAGCGCCTTTTCCCTGATCCGGTAGATGTCCCGTTCCGGCGAAACCGCGACCTTTAGTTCATGGTCTTTCCAGCCCACCTTGATTTCCGCCATGCCGAGTTTGAAGGCGGGTTTGCCGAGGTCGACAAGGGCCGTGGGTTTTACCCCCTCTACCCGGCCCCGCACGCATAGGGCCGAGACGAACAGGTTGGGCGCGTGGCTGCCCTTGATCGGCACTTCAATAACGGGTTGTGCGCCCGAAAGTTTCCGGACATAGACTTCCATGATCCCTTCCCGCTCCGTCGTCACCAGGACAGTGGCGCTGCGGAAGGGCATCCTGACCTGAAACTTTGCCGTCTCGCCCGGCTCGTACCTTTTCTTCTCCGGGAGCAGATCGATCCTGTCATTATCGGCAACATCGAACCACCACTCACCTTTTCCGTAAACCCAGACGTCGCGGTGGGCCGCCGAGATATTTCCCCCGGCATCCTTGGCCCTGGCCTGGATGATGACATTGCCCGCGACCGGCGATTTGACCTGGCAGATTACCAGGCCTTTCCCATCGGTGACACCTTCGCAGAGGCCGGCGATTTTTTTTATCTCCGCAACATGTTCGTAGGAATAAAAACCGCCGATAAGCCGTTTCCTATGGGTATAATATTTTCTCTGAAACAGTTCCGCACTGATCGGAACGCCGCTCACCGGTTTGCCCCGCCAATCGAGGGCGAGAAGATGAAACCGGAAGGATTCCTTCGAGGTTGCCCAGGAGTCGGGCTTGATGCCCACGAGAACGCGGGAGGTCCAGAGGGGTATCCGGGAAGAGACGGTCTGCACTTCACCGTTGGGATCCCGGAATTCGAGCTCCGCCGCCACTTCCTGGGGAGTATCGAATTTTGGCAGCGGGCCGATTTTCGTTCGCCGGGCGCCGGACAAATCAAGGGTGAGGGTACTCGACATGACCCGGGCTTTCGGGGTTTCAACCTGTCCCTCGTCATCGTCGTAGCGCGACCCCGAACGGCGCTCGATTCCTTCTTTGACCATGCCGTTGGCCAGGACAAAATCATCGTAATCGTCAAAATGCAGGTACCGGGGCTGCACGGTGCTGCGCAACTTCACCTCCGCATTTCCCGCTCCACCGCCCGAGAGATAGGAGACCATGAGGTCCACCTCGATCTCCGGCGCGTTCAGGGCAGGTTCCGGGGGAGGCTGGATGAGGCCTTTCATCAGCGGGACCCGGAACTCCTCGACCCGGAATTGACCGGAGGGCCACCGCTTATCATAATTGTATTCTTTCCCCGAGAATCCGCGGCTTTTTTTCGTCGCCCTGGTCGTTAGGTTTACGGCATAATGGCCGAGCTTGGCCTCCGGCGGCAGGGTGAGCGCCGTTTCGGCAATACCTCTGGCATCCCATTTCAGGGGAAACTCGAATTTCGTTTCGCCGCCCAGGTGTTCAATGAGGACTTTTTCCGGCAGCTCGTTGGCTGGCGGTAATGCAAAACCTGATGTAGTGTGTTTCCGGACCAGGTGCTTCATCTGTACGGTTTCACCAGCCCGGAGGAGAGTCCGGTCCATAACGGTATGGGCGAGGATGGGACTGCGGTAGGACCCCGCGGGAAGGTTGTATCGCCAGGGTTCGATGCCGTCATCCCAGCCTGAATGGACAAAGGTCATGTCCTTCTCTTTTTTGGCAAAGACAAAAAGCCCCCCGTCCATGCCCCTCAGGGCCTGAAGTTGAGGGTAATCGTAGTAAGAATCCTCATCGCGGGGATAGGAACAAGTCGGCAGTAGGTCTCCCTCGGGCAGCGATTTTCTGATACGGGCAATGCCCAGGGAATCGGTCCGGCCGCGCCAAACTTCTTTCCCTGTGCAATCGCGGACCGAGACCGAGGCGTCGCGGACCGGTTCCGCTTTATCCAGCGTCGTAACCCAGGCCAATGACGATTCCCGGCCTTTTTTGAAATGAACGGCCAGATTCGTTACCAGGGCGGCAGTGGGAACAAAAAGGGGGTTTTTCTGGAAGATGCCTTGCGCGTCTATCGCGCCCGTTCCCAGGAGGGAGGAACCGAGTATCCGGCTTTCCAGTTCGACGATGTAAAAGCCCGGCTCCCGTAAAAGAATGCCGACGACCTCGAAGGCTTTCTGTCCGCCCGGTTTCGGCAGACCGAATTCTTTTAGTCCTTCGGCCCCTTTGAAGACCGAGCGCCGCCGTCCGGCCGCGGCCACGAGACGCAGCCATTCGATGACCTGCTCTTCCTTGCTCAGGTTTGTCCTGTGCATCCGGCCCTTCAGCCCCTCCAGCATCGCCGGCGGTTCTGGTCCTAACGCCTCCAAAGCAGCTTCCTTGGCCTTATCGAGGAGGTTAGGCTTTTTTTCTTCTACTGTAAGGGTCCTTGTCGGTACCCGGACTTCAAGGTTCCTCAAGGTCACCGGCAGAGTGGCATCACCGTTGAGCTCGATGATGCCGAATCGGGACGAGAACTTTGCCAGGGGAGGGTATTGGTCCGTCTGCACGGGGAGGGGAAACCGGTCTGCATTGGCGAGGGCCCTTCCGGCGTCATCCCGGAGATTCTTCGGCATCTCTATGACAAAGGAAGAGCTCTCGGGGAAAGGCCCTTTGAAGACAACAGTCTGAACGAATTCCGGAACTTTCCGCGACTGGTCCGGCGCTGCATAATCTTCCGCGCCACCGGCCTCCTCGGCTTCGTCATAGTCTCCGGAGTAGGGGAGGGGCCTATACAATTTGCTGCCCGGCCCTTTCAGGGCGATCTTCTGCGCCGCTTCCCAGGGGACCAAGGCGCTGAATTGGAGGCGCATGGGAAGCAGGGGAATGGGGGGCATCCTTTCTCTCCCGATCGCAGGTGAATCCGGCGGTAAAGGGCTTCCGGGTCACAAAGGGCAAACTCTGATTTTCATCGGTAGCAACACCGGTAAGAGAGGTTATGCCCGCACCCCAGACCAGCCGCACTTCCGCCCCGCTGGGAAAACGCTGCCTGGCCCGGATGAGCACAATCGGGGGCATCTCTTCGGGCCGGATTTCTGCCGAGCGGACGGAAGTTATTATAGATTTCCTGATGGTTACGGCAAAGGAACGGAAACCTACAGAGTCGAGGATCGGCTTCCGTTCCTCATCGTCGAGGATATGAACACCGATCTTTTCCCGAATCCCCTGGACCGAAAAATAGGCATGGTCAAGCAATGTTTGCTTCGTTACTTCCGCATCGAGGACCAGGATGAATATCTGCTCCTCATCGATGGACTCGTTGCCTTCCCGGGGGAAACTCAGCCGGATGGCCGGGCCCCCCGTGGAAAAAGTGAAGGACTGCTCCCGGAGAGCCTGCCCGGCCAAGGTGGTCAATGCGGGGCGGGTCCTGAATTCGCACTTCACCCCGGCCGGCAGATCTTTCTCGAAATCGAAGACCCAATTCTTGCCGTCAGCCCACCTTCCCTGTCCTTTTTCCGGGCATTGGATGTCGAAGGGGGAGGCGGTTCCGGGTTCCCCGAAGGTCACCATCTGGTCGGAAAAACGCGCTGTAACCTGTCTTACCCCTTTAACCTTCCCCTGCGGTGAGAAGAACTCGACGGCCGGCGGGTCAGCGGCCAGCACCTTAGCAGGTACCGGGAGCAAGAAAAGCAAGGCGAGGATTGCGGATCGGAAAGGATTCATGGGCACCTCCCTGATTGTCGATTGTTAAGACAACTATTGACGCCTTTTTTTATTCTCATGACGATGATTTGGAGATCATTCCCGTGATTTGTGAGTATAAGTAAACGGCCCGATGCCGTCAAGGTAAAGTGGTGCTCTCAAGAAAAAGGAGAAAAAGATAGGTTCCCGGTCATGAATATTCAATGGCAAGATGGTTAACTTATTACATTTTTGTTTTCCGGGTTGCATTTATAGCAAAACCGTATAAAGTGCATGGAGGATCTGCTCACGCAGCAATAAAAATACAAGGAAGAGAGACTATGCCTGACTACTGGATCAAGATTAGCGAAACTGAGGAGGACGAGCTGACCTATCATAATTATCTGATAACGGCAAAGGATAGGCAGGAGGCGAAAGCGTTCGCCATGAAGTTCATGGAGCGCTTCGTTGATTACGATTCAAACCCGGACAAGATAGAAGACGGCTACGTTTTCTGCAACAACGCCGTCTTTGTCCGTCTTAACGATCTCAGGGAGACGACGAAGGAAGAGTTCAAGGAATTTCTGCTAAAGACCCATACAATCAACATGACCTGATACAAAAGGCGACCGGCGCGGACAAAGTACGATTTCTTACGGTAACGCTGCTGCTTATTTCAGCCAGGCCTTCTTGAAACAGGTTTGGCTTTCGCTATCACTGTCCCAAAAGTACCACCCACGGTCGGTTGTTCCTTCGGTGCTGCCGCTTTTTGTTTGTTTCTCTCCCACCGCCCGGCCTTCAGAAGACTGGTTCGGGCTGACGATGATGGCGATCACAAGGCCCATCTGACCGACTTCTTGATCATTTCTGCTTCCCCCCCATTCAGTAATTTTGCGTGCTGCAGGACGGCCGGAACGGTGTGCCAATAATAATTGACGCAAAATATGGTCTCGGCGTTGCATCACTGCAAAAGAAGGGTTGACTTTCCAAAGGAATCAAAGCAGATTCTTACACACATATACAGCGTAATTGCCCACCATGCAGCAGCGAGGTGAGGCAACGGTGAACTTTTATTTGGGGCGAGGGGAAGGAACTCAAGAACGATGGGCAGGCCAGCCCTGCCCCCACGAAGGGAGGATGAGCTTACCATGTCAAGAGGAAATTCTTGTCAAAGCATTGTTGTTTCCATGATGATTTTGTTGTTGTCAGTCGTCGGAGCCGATAGTGCCGATCCAGCGGCAAAAGGTGCTAAAGCGCCCGCGAAGGAACACTGGGGCGCCATAGCGGCCGAGGCGAAGAAGGAGGGCAAGGTTACGATTTACGGCCAGGTAGGACCGGAGCTGAGAGTTGCTTTGACGGACGCGGTAAAGAAAGATCTGGGACTGGACATGGAACTCGTGCCGGGTAAAGGCAGCGAGGTTGCCAACAGATTCCTGACGGAAAACCGGGCGGGGCTTCCTTCCGCGGATATCGTGCTGGGCGGTGCCAGTACCTTTGTCTCTGTACCGGAACTGTATGCTTCCTGGGAAAAGTTAGAGCCGCTGCTGTTTCTGCCGGAGGTTTTGGATGCCAAAGCCTGGCGGAATGGGAAGATACCCTTTCTGGACAGTCAAAAAAAAGTAATACCGCTGGTCCTGGAAGTAACGCCGACCATAATTGTCAACACTACTATCGTCAAGCCCGGACAAATAAAGTCCTTCAAGGATTTGTTGCAGCCTCAATGGAAGGGCAAAATCGTCATGTTTGATCCTACCGTGGGCGGCACGACTCAAACCTGGGTCAGATTCCTGATGACTAAAATATTCGGCCCGACGGAAGGGGAGGCCTTCTTGCAGAAGCTGGCGGCTCAGGAACCCGTGATTACCCGCGACTCACGGCTGCAGAGTGAGTGGGTGGCGCGGGGCCGCTATCCCGTATGCATCGGTCTTGACCCGCAGGCGGCGTACGGCATGCACAAGACCGGCGCGCCCATAACGCGGGTGGCGGCCGAGGAGGGCGGCTTGTTTACCGGCGGCGGCGGGTATCTGGTTGTGTCCCTGAAAAGGCCGCATCCCAATGCGGCGGCTGCTGTCTTGAATTGGCTGCTCGGCCCTGCCGGCCAGGAAGTTTTCAGCAACGGCTATGGTGCATCGGCGGCAAGATTGGGAGTAAAAACCGACGGTATCAGTAGCTTATCTTTGCCGCTTGCCGGCGAAAAACTTTACCCGCAGGATGAAGAAATAGTTCTCTTCAAAAGAGGTGATGAGGCAGGAAGGCGGGTCTTTAAACCATTGCTGAAGTGAGGAGGGGAACAAATGGCCAAACCAAAGATCGGATTTATCGGTATCGGTGTGATGGGTGATCCCATGGTCAAAAACCTGCTGAAGGCAGGATACTTTGTCACGGTCTACGACCTTGCCAAAGCCAGGACGGCGGAAGTCGTAAAGGCGGGCGCAGTCGGCGCCCGCTCCAATGCGGAGCTGGCGGCGACTGCCGAGGTTGTGATAGTCATGGTCGATACTACTGAAGCCGCCCGTGCCGCCCTTTTCGGCCAGCAGGGGGCGTGGGAAACCATACGTTCGGGCAGTACGGTAATCATTATGTCATCCATCGATCCCTATTTCTGCCAGGAAGTGGCGGCCAAGGGTCGGAAAAAGGGTGTAGATTTCCTGGATGTTACCGTGATCGGCGCCGGCGCCGCTGTCAAAGAAGGTACCGTGCCCCTGTTCTGCGGCGGTGATGCAGCGGTCCTGAAAAAATACCGGGCTTTGCTGACGGCAATGGGCAACAGGATTTACCACATTGGCGGCGCCGGCATGGGTGAAGTCGCCAAGATATGCGCCAATTATATCATTACCGTCACCGGGGCCGTCCTGGCGGATGCCATTCGTATCGCTGCTGCGGCCGGAATCGACCCGGACATGCTGCACGAAGCGCTTTTATCCAGCTCCGCGAACAGCGTGACCCTGCAAAAAAGCTGGCATGTATTAGCCAAAGAAGCCGCCCGACCGGGAACGAAAGTGGTAAGAACCCCGCCGCGCAATCTTTACAAAGACCTGGGGCTGACCATGGCGCTCGCCCGGAAGCTTGGCTTATTCATACCTATTGCCGGCGTAACTTCGCAGCTTGATTTGTCCCGCTGGGTGCCGGCAGCGCCCGCAAGGCCAAAAAAGAAATGAGCGGCTCAGGATATTTTCAACAGCCTGCGGGCATTTTGGGAGAAGATCTGGACATTTTCTTCCCGCGTTAAATTCATCAACTCCACGGACCTGATGACTTCTCCCATTGCCAGGTCGTTCTTTTCCGGACCGCCGGGGTAAGGGTAGTCGGTAGCGAAGACGATGCGTTCCGTGCCGAAGAAGGCATGCCCGCAGAGCAGGGCGGGGACATTGCCTCCCAAGTTGGTATCGCCGTAAAATTGCTTGAAGTAGTGCAGGGGAGGTTTACTTAATTTCATAATCTCTCCGGCCTTGTTTTCCGGCAGTCGGTCCACTGAAACGCGCCCGGCGAAGAAGGGCAGCATGGCGCCGCAGTGATGGGCGATCAGTTTCAAGCCGGGGTATTTTTCCATAATGCCGCTGTAGACCAGCCGCGACATGGCCAGCGTCGTTTCAAAGGGCCAGGCAAAAGTCTTGAACAAGTCGTACTTGGATTCTTTTTCATCCGGATAGTCCGGGATCGTGAAGTCTTTCAGGGGGTGGATCAGGATAGGTAAATCATATTGGGCCATCTTTTCATATATCCCCAGGAATTCTGGTCGATCCAGCGGTTTGCTATTGATGGAACTGAACATCTGGATTCCCCTGAAATTCAGATCTTTAATGGCCCTCTCCAGTTCGCGGACGGCGGCATCGGCATCGTTTAAGGGCAGGCCGGCCACGGCGGCCACAAAGCGGTCCGGATACCGGCTGACCAATTCCGCCATTTCGTCATTGGCGATGCGGGCCGCATCGACAGCGTCCTGGGGTGAAAGCAGGTGCTCCGGTGGGGGAGCGCCCAGGTTCAGCACTTGCCGGAGCCCTTCGAATTTATCCATGGCCCTGAACCTCAGCTCCAGATCTGTCAACGCCGGCAGCCTTTCCGTATTGCCGAGATAGTAAGAAGCCTGGGCGGCCTTCTTAAACAGCGTCTCTTTATATTTCGGCGGTATGATGTGGCAGAAAATATCAATCATTTCCAAAGAGCCTGTGTTCATTTATCCCTCCTGAGTACAGAAAATTTGAGTTATGCGTACTAAAACCGGTATTTTGCCGGGAGAGTATAAAAAAAGAGGCGCGGGGGTGTCAAGGAATAAGGACGGAAACCAGGCCCCCCCTTTTACTCCGCCAGCATACATAAAACTGCGCCGTAATCCCGGTCGGTGTTCACTGATTTGGCTCTGCCGGTCGATAATTTATAATCCTTCAATTAGCTTGTAATACTCCTTGATTGTACGAATGGATTCCATCGTGGCTTGGAACAAGATCCAACTGAGGACAAGAATTCCTATGGTGAGCCCGATCTTCCAGGCCCGCGTCGTTTGTGGACGCCACCAAATCAGGGGCAGGGCCAGAGGTCCCACAAAGCAGACTGCGATGAAAATAAATGATTTTCGGAAATACCAGGGAATCTTTTCTTCTGCAAAACGCCGGGGGGTGGGGGCATCCAGAAACTCGCCGCAGTGTTTACACTTTATCGCATCGTCTTGAATATCTTCAGCGCAGAAGGGACACTTTTTCATTATCAGCTCTCTCGGCAGAACATTGTGATCAGCCGGAGTCGGGTTTATCCGGCGATTGGCTGCATTTGCATTATGCAATTTTATCTTTAGTATTTAAGATAAAGATCATGTTTTGTTTCCTTGAACTTCTTAGCGGTAGTATCCGCTACCGACAACCCATCCGAATGGTTTAAACAGGAGCACCTATGTTTGTCTCTCTAACCTGTTCCACTTGCTTAAGCAACATCCGCGCTTGCCTGGCTAATCGCTGACGGACGAGGAGCACCGTCGAGGCAAATTTCAGCCCATGCCTCCGGTGGCCGACGCGCAATATATGGGAAACACTATCCCGTTTCATCCAGTTCAACTCAGCAATGAATTGCAGCGCCAGGTGTTGAAGTTGCAGCGGATTGAAACTGCTATGCTTGAAATGCATGCTTAGGCAGCTGGGAAGCAAATGGTTGCAAGTGGAAGCTGATTCCTTTTCCAGCCACCAGTTTTCCGTCACATCGCCGGAGGAAAGCATCTCGCTGTAAAGAGACGTGCTCGGATAAATTCTCAGAATGCGTATGTCGTATGCAGAACACGGTATTTGTTTGAGATATTGCAGAGTGCCCGCGAGTCTTTCTGGCGTGTCGTGGGGAAGGCCGACCATAATGAGCGCGCCTGTCTGTAGCCCCTGTTTATTCGCATGCCGCACAGCATCCAAAAAGGGCTGTTGCAGATTTTGGTATTTGCTTACGGAGGCGCAATTGTCGTCGTCTACGGACTCGACCCCGACCGCCACGCCCAAGCAACCGGACGCTGCCATCTCTTCCATAAGAGCGTTGTCGCAGAACTGATCGACGGTTACCATGGTGACGAAACGCCGCTTTTTCCGCCGGAGCAAGGCAAGCAACTCAGCGGTGTAATTTCGATTCGCCAGAAGATTGTCGTCCGTAAATTGCAGAAACGCCCTAGGGTAAAGCTCGCTCAACTGATTGATTTCCTTTTCGAGAACGTCCAGCGGCTTCGTGCGATACGGTCCCATGTAACGTGAACTCACGCAGAAAGAGCACCGGCGATTGCACCCCCTAGTGGCGAAAAGAGAAGCGGGGGTGAGATAACGCCGATTGCCGAAAAAACGATAATCCACCGGTATCATCCGCGACGGAGGAGTCGGCGAGCCGGCGTATCGCTCTTTGAGTTTTCCCTCCAAAAGGTCAGCGCAAACTTCCGGCCAGATAGTTTCGGCTTCTCCTGTCACTATTGCGTCCGCATGGCCTATCGCTTCCTGCGGGCAAACGGTGACATGTATGCCGCCCAGGATAACCTTTTTGCCGCCAGCGCGCAAAGCATCGGCGTGTTCGTACACCGCTCTTGCGTTTTGAGTCGATAGGGAGAACGCGAACGCATCACCTTCAAACCGGACGCGGTCCGCCTGCTCGTCTATCAACGCAGTCTCAATGGTTTTCGGTGTGACAGCGTTTAAAACCGCCAATGGAACCGGTGGTTGCGTGATATATGCCGTCGAATCGAATTTCTGCAATTCCTGCATGATATTGACGAACACAAGTTTCATATGTCTTGACCTCTAGAAGCATGGAAACATAAACCGGCATTTATTTTAATATAATCTCTTATTGTACTTATTCCAAATAAATCAGTCCCTTCCAAAGGTTTTCCTTGCCATTCATAATGCGTCCACATCCTGATAATATTCACGGTATTGATGCCGTCGAGAACTTGGTAAATTAGACGGTGTCGTTAATTGATTCTTCGGGAACAAGCCCCGGAGAGATCGCCTCCTCAATCTCATTGAGCGCCAACGCTTTTTCCTTGCTTAAAATGTAAATGGGGACGGTTCTATTTTCCTCTGGGACGGTGGGTAAATAATTAGAACCGTCCCCATTCATATTGTCCCCATTCATATTAAAAAGTGGCCCCGATCTATCAGCATCCAGCAGACGCCGATCCGAAGGCCGGCACTTGCGAAGCACCGCAACAGCCCGTACTTCACGTAGTCGTTTACGTCTCCGAAGTATTGATGCTTCATACGTGCGATGTGTTGATGGCACCTAACGAAAAGCTGACGGGGAGGCGTGCGTGCACGCCGATCCCGTGAAGCGATTGGTTATCCGGTCTTTATTTTTATGTCACCTTCTATGTAACGGTGAATGATGCCGGAAATAAGCGTTTGGTATGGAATACCCATCTCCATAGCTTTTTTTTGAATACCAATAAAGTCATGGTCATACAGACGAATCGTTATACGCTTATCTTTTTTAAGGGTGCTATTTGCAGCTGCCTTAATCGATTCTATTTCTTTTTTTGATGGCGTAACAAGCTTCATCTTGCCCTTTTCTAACGCATCAAGAATATCTTTTTCTTCTTTATCGTATTGCATTTTGATTCTCCTGTTCTTCTTTATACAACTTTGTTGCTTTCCTGCTGGGTATTATTGTTTTTAAAAAAATGTAATCCTTTTCAACTACATATGGAACGACACAAATATAACTATCGACAATAACAAAATACAGCTTTTGTCCGGGATAGTTTGACTGGTCGGGATGATCCGTTATTTTCCAGACATCGCCTCGAGAAAGATGAATGATTATTTGCTCGAAAGATATATGTCTAACTTTTTTTAACCATTCATTTTTCGCAGGATTCCATTCGTATTTCATAGTTTAATTGTACATCATTTGTATGTACACATCAAGGGATAATATTATTTTTAAGGATAACGCAAAGATAACCCGCCGGGGCCTGAACCATGGCGGAAAAACCACAGACCGGAATTCCCCGGTCGGGTTGATTGATTCGTTAGGCAATAAATATGGGAAGTATCCCCCTATTTACCTTGCAGCAGCATGGTTAAGCACATGTCTCTTCTATGAATTTTATAAAAGCTCTTTCAAACATTTTTTGAATCTCATTTATCGCTATTTCTATAGAAACATATGTATCTTTGTTTCTTACCTTATAGCATCCTAACATTTTGACATTTTGATTAGATAGTTGGGGCAGTCGTGCTTTATGAACAAAAGCGTTTCTCTCGTTATAGAGCATATCGACTGTCATTTTGACTTTGTCGTCAAAATCGAGCGAGTCGTGGTTTACACTTTCATTTTTAATGTGGAATCCACCGATTAGTTTTTGTTTGTCTTCAATTCTAAAGTAATTATTAATAAAATTGCGCACTTTCTTTGAGGAACCATGTTTGGAATAATATTCTTCCTGGAGCAAAATGATCAATTTTTTGAAATCATGTTGATCTGTGATTGGAAAAGAAATGTTTTCAATTCCTTTTATTTTAGCCAATAGCCACTGGTCAAAAGTTTGAAACTCTTCTTGTGCTGTAGCTTCCATAATTGAAAAAATTGAGATTAAAATTATACCAGCATGTCCAATTTCCTTGGTTGCCACATAATAAAAATACCCTATCCGAGCAATTTTGTTTTTCTCTGAATTAAGCTTATTTAGAAAACATTCAAATTCAGATTTATCCTTGAAGTGATCCGCAAAAGCGGAATAGAAATAATCTATATCCCTCTCTTCAAGGTTTTTCCCAAATGCTTCTATCAACTTATTTGCATCGTTTTTTGTGATTTTAAATTTCATTCGTATCTTTATTTACGCTTAACGCTCAGGCTCACCGCGAGCCGGCTGGCGCTCCGGAGGAGCCGATAGTTATCCGTAAAGCTTTACTACCGTCCTTTTTTCAAGGTGCTGCAGGGATATGCTTCTTTAAGAGCTTGAAACAGAACCACGCTGATTGGGGTTTCAAGTGTGAGAGTGTCTCTATTTATTACCATATATGAATCAATCAAACTAATGTAGTCCTCGGCGTCGAGCGTTTTGTTTTCAGGTGGACAATAAAGAGTCGGCTTATGATCCACTTTCAATGAGATATTCGCAATACTTATACCTTGGCCTATGCCGCCAATATATAAGTTGAACCAAGATTGGCTCTTAGCCTGTTTGTAGTCTTCAACGGTTAATCCTGCGTCTGCCGATGCAACTGACAAGAATAATATCAATAGGCTTCCCAAAATTACAACTCTCATGGCATGTCTCCTATATTTATATTTTGTCGTATCTTTCATTTGATGCCTAACAATTTAATATACGAAAAACCTTGATTCACCAAAGTGCCAGATTACAGTGCTATACATTCAATAAAAGATCAAGTATTATCATCGTAAAATTCTAATTGATCTTCGTGCTGTATCTGTAATATCATATTATAAGCAATGCATCTATTATAGGAAAGGAATTATCAAGCCAGAATGTGTCCAGCAACAATGCTTCCTGAATATCAGCAGTATCTTCTTTCCAGAAAGCTCGTTCCGGAAAAGAATGTTTCCTATTATGCCCACTGGGTCAGCCGGTATTTGGCTTTTTCGAACCGGCTGGAAAATATGGACAAGGTGGATATGCTTCCGCGGTTTATAGACGATCTTCAGGCCCGGAAGCATATGGACGACTGGCAGGTACAGCAGGCCAGGGAGGCCGTTCAGCTTTATATGGGGCCATTCCTCAAGAGGGAGAGAGACGATGTTGGCGGCACGTCGTCCGGTGCATTCGATCCGGATAGTGTTTTGACAAAAATGCGGGAGGCCATCCGGATAAAACATTATTCATACAGTACGGAGCGATCTTATCTCGATTGGGTTAAACGGTTTTTTGAATACACCGGTAAGGTTAAAGGCGGGGCAATCGGAGATACACCGGGCGTCGCTGATATTCGGGACTTCCTGTCCCATCTGGCCGTGGGCCTGAAAGTTTCCGCCTCAACACAGAATCAGGCCTTCAATGCCCTCCTGTTTTTATTCAGAAGCGTGTTGAACATCGAAATCAGTGATCTGAACAGCACCGTCCGGGCAAAGCGGGGGGCGAAGCTGCCCATAGTGCTAACCGTTGAGGAAGTGAAATCGATGTTTTCCTTTATGGAAGGAACGTCTCTGCTGATGGCCCAGCTTCTTTATGGGTCGGGACTGCGCCTTATGGAGTTGTTTCGTCTGCGGGTCAAGGACATTGATTTTGGCGCGGGCCTGATCCTGGTACGGGCCGCCAAAGGCGACAAGGACCGCGCAACGATCTTGCCCGTCGGTATCCGGGAGGCCATCCGGCAGCACTTGAATGATGTCAAGGCGCTCCACGATCGGGATCTTGCGGCGGGGTTGGGGGAGGTTTATCTGCCCGATGCGCTGGCCCGGAAGTATCCGAATGTCGCAAAGGAATGGATCTGGCAGTATATTTTCCCCGCGGCGAAGCTATCCGTAGATCCCCGAAGCAGTAAGGTCAGACGGCACCACCTGAGTGAAAAATCCATCCAGAACGCCGTTGCCACCGCCGTCAGGAAGGCAGCCATTCCGAAGCATGCAACGGTTCACACCCTGAGGCATAGTTTCGCTACCCATCTCCTCATGAATGGCGTCAACATCCGGGAAATTCAGGAGCTTTTGGGGCATAAAAATGTGGAAACGACCATGATCTACACCCATGTGATGCGAGACATGACGACGGCGCCGAAAAGTCCATTGGATATCCTCATGGAAGAATCAACCAGATCAGTGGGAGTGTAGACCGGTTTCTCCCGACGTCCAGGTTGGTAACCGCTTCAATTTCCAACGCTGAGTTATTGCGCGCCAATCGGCTGCGGCGGCATTATTTCTGTCGGCGGCATTATTTCTTGACACACTATCCGCTTTTTCCTATACTCCCCGTCACCGGGAGTAATGCATATTTATCGAGTGGGGGAGGGTATTTATGAGGTTAAAAATCGATCGTATAGCAACTCTTTGTTCACTGCTGATCCTGTTTGCCGCCCTGGGAATCGAGCCGGTGATGGCTGCCCCGCGGGCGGCGACAACTCCGGGCCAGAAACCTGCGAATGTTCCTGCCGCAGCGGATTGGCAAAAGAAATGGGACGACACCGTGGCAGCGGCGAAGAAGGAAGGGAAAGTCGTGGTCTATTTCACCGCGGGCACGGCAGTGCGAAATGCCCTGATCAGCGGCATGGCCAAGGACTATGGCATCGGCGTGGAGATCGTGACCGGACGGGGAGCCGAACTGGTTAACAAGATTACTGCTGAACGAAGGGCCGGTATGTACAATGCCGATGTTTACCAGGGTGGGATCACCAGCCTGCTAAGCCAGTGGAAAGCTGCCGGTTTCCTTGATCCCCTGGCGCCGGCGCTGATCCTGCCCACAGTGCTGGACAAGAAGGCCTGGCTGGGTGGCGAATTACCCTATGTCGACAAGGACAGATACGTCATCGGTTTCTCGGCGGGCGTTCCGATTTACGTGGCTATTAACACCGACCTGGTGAAAAAAGAGGAAATCACCGCCTACGCCGACCTGCTGAACCCGAAATGGAAGGGTAAGATGGCCCTCTTTGACCCCACGGTGGGAGCCGGGAGCAGCACGGCCTGGCTGCGAAGGTTGATGTTGCCCGAGGAGCTGGGCCGAGAAAAGGCCATCCAATTCATGAAAGACCTGGTAAAGCAGGAACCGGCCATTACCAAAGACCTGCGCCAGCAGGTTGAATGGGTGGCGCGCGGCAAATATGCCATCGCCATCGGCCCCCAGCGGGAGCAGGTCAGTGAATTGCGGAAAGCCGGCGCCCCGATCCTGCCGATAACCTATTTCAAAGAGGGGATAGACGTTTCTCCGGGGTCGGGCGGCGTTGCCCTGGTGAACAAAGCGGCCCATCCCAATGCGGCCAGGGTATTCATCAATTGGCTTTTAACCAAAGAAGGGCAGGCGCTCTACGCGCAAAGCTACGCGGCCCCGAGCGCCCGCATCGACGTGTCCACCGAGGGTCTTGATCCCGCTATTGTCCCGGACCCGAAGAAGAAATATGTGCGCCTGGGCGAGGAGACCTTCCTTGCCGATCCGGAAACGGAAAAGCTCTTTAGTGAAATATTCGGGCCGCTGACCAGGTAGTTTACTCTTTGGGGAAATTTTGGCGGCCGGCTAACCGGTTAGACAGGTGTTCCGGTTTACGCGTTCCGCAGGGTCCTGACGGTAATATTCCCTGAGGACGTCATAGAGGTCGGGGGTTTCTTTCTTCAATCTGATGGGCTGGTCAAAGAATTGCTCGGTAGCAACGGCAAAGAACTCGGCTTCATTGGTCGCTCCGTAAGCGTCGAGGAAGGTTTTCCTGCCTTTCTCGGCATCCTGTTTGAGACGCAGATACTCGCGGGAGCAGATATTGACCCAGCTCGCATATTCGTCCCGGTCCCGTAAAGGCGGCGTGCCGTCGGCGGCCCCGTCGAGCATGTCAAGCTTGTGGGCAAACTCGTGGTAAATGACATTATGGCCCAATTCGGGGTGGCGGCTGCCGTGGAGCACTGCGTCCCAGATAATGATGACGGGGCCCTGCTGAAAAGCCTCACCGATAATGGGTTTAGCGGTTTCCAGGGGAGCCAGGGGCGTTTCAAAAAAACCCGGTTTTCGCTGGGGCGAAACGACCGTCGAGGGATAGACCAGGATCGACATAACGTTGCGGTAGTAGTCGTGCGTAATGCCGAGCAGCAGGAGGCAGGCGAGGGCGGAAATGGTGACGCGGATTTCATCGGTAAGTTGCAGGCCACCGCAGCCTTCCCAGTATTTTTCACTGATGAAGACCTGAATCAGGGCCCGCAGGCGGGCCTGTTCGCCGGGATCGAGCATGCAGTAGTGGGGGACATTGCGACGCACAATTTCTTCCCAGGATGCAGGGAAGGGCAGGGCGGTGAGTTTTTTACGACGGTGATCGGAAAACCAGCGAAACATGGATGTACCTTGGTCTTTTCAGACAATATTTAGTTCCTAGTGTTGTGTCAGATATAGGGAGAAGTCATTAATATGTCAAGATATTACTCCGGCAACAAGGGATGACAATTTGTACTTCCCTACTCGTCACACCGGCGAAGGCCGGTGTCCAGTATGATTTCCGGATGCCGGAGCGAGTCGACCCAAAGGGCCTAAACGGCATGACTATGATTGATGTGTTTATTTACCGGCGGAATAATTAATGTTCTTGGAGGGGCGAGTTATGAAAAGAGGATTTGTGGTGGGCACCGGTTTTCTTGGTTTGCTGTTGCTGCTTTTTGCAGCCCAGGCCATAGGGGGGGCGGCGTTGCCCAAGGGGGTGGAGAGCAAGGAATGGAAGGAACTGGTTGCGAGAGCGCAAAAAGAGGGGACGGTATCCGTATACAGCACTTACCTGCCGGCGGAAACGCGCAACGTCGTTCAACAGGCCTTCAAAAAGAAATACGGGATAAATGTCGAGTACACTGCCGGTACAGGCGGGGAGATAGCGCAAAAATTCAAAACTGAATGGAGTGCCGGCTTGCGCATCGTGGATCTCTTTCATGTAGGTATTATTGAATTCCGGGATATGATCAAACCGATGAAGGTTACGGTCCCGATTGAGCCCTTTCTGATGCTGCCCGAAGTGGTTGATCCGGCGAAATGGAAGGGCGGGCGTTTGCCCTTTCTGGATGCCGATAAGCATGCTTTCATGCTCGTCCTGCTCACGGACAACTTTTACGTTATTAATACTGATTTGGTGAAGATGGATGAGATCAGATCGACGCTGGATGTCCTTAATCCCAAATGGAAGGGCAAGATCGTCCTTCTGGACCCCACGATCCCGGGAAACAGCAACGCCTGGTTTGTCCACACGATCGAGCGTATCCTGGGGCGGGAGCGGGGAGAGCAATTCATGCGCGACTTGCTGAAGCAGGAACCAACCATCCTCCGGGATAGCCGCCAGGCAGTGGAGGGGGTTGCCCGGGGTAAATATCCGCTGGTTATTGGGGCGAGTGTGACGCAACCCGTAGAATTTATTAAGAACGGGGCACAAATAGCCTTTGCTAAGCTCAATGAGCCCAGTTATATAACTGCCGGCACGGTTATGTTTGCAATAAAGGAAGTGCCCCATCCCAACGCAGCGAAACTATTTGTCAACTGGCTGGCCAGCCGGGAAGGAAGCAGTGTCTACGCCCCTTCGCACGGCTACCCCTCGGCGAGACTCGATGTTTCCACTGAAGGCTTTGTCCCCGCCATAATTCCCGGCGCCAACGACAGGTCTTCCGATACGGAGGAATATATGGCCGAGAGGGCCAAGTACATGAAACTTGCCGTGGAAATCTTTGGCGGCAAGAGATGATCATCTGACCCGACCCTGATAAACGGAAATTACTTTCTGCCAATGAAACGCAGAAAATAATTTCTAACTACCAATGTACAGGAGGCAGGAAATGCGGACCCCAGCGGAGCGTGAAAAATACATCAACTGGATTGTACCCATCCATCTCGATCCGGAAGACCACACGATGGACAAAAAGCTGGTAGTCAATGTAGCACCCACCGGCGCTTTTATCAAACGGCGTCAAAATCCCCACCAGGCCTACACCCCGGAAGAACTGGCGCGCGAGGTTATCGCCTCTTACAAGGAGGGGGCATCCGTCTGGCATATCCACATCAGGGATGCCGAGGGGGTCCCGGAAAATGATCCGGAGGTGGTGTTGAGGGCCCTGGACTTGGTGTTGGATGAATGCCCCGATATTTTACTGTCTCATACCAGCCATGTCGATTCTACTAAAAAGGGGGCGGACATGCTGAAGCCCTTGGTCGTCCCCCTCTTGGACAGGGGGGCGAAACGAGGGCGCAAGTACATCCACTCGGTGGTCATTGCCCCTTACTCCGGCCGCGGCTACGAGATGGAAGAGCCCCTGCTGAAGGATATCGTGACTTACCTGGAGGGAAATGATATCCGGCCGGAATTTCAAATTCACAATTATGCCTGTATCAACCATGTCCGGGAGTGGCTCTTGAAAGACGGCACGTTAAAAGGGCCGTGCGTCATGAACCTCATAAACGGCTTTCATGGATTTGACTATTCCGGCCCCACCGGCCTGGATCCTTGGGGCAGGATTTATTTTATGTCGCTGATTAACCTGTTGCCCCAGGGCAGCGTCATCGGCGCTACCATCGGCGGGCATAGCTGGCTGCCTTTAATCACGGAAGCGATCACCCTGGGAGTGGATTGTGTGCGGATCGGCATGGAGGATACAATCTGGATGTATCCGCATAAGGATGAAAAAATAAAGAGTTGCGCTGAGGTGATCAGAAAAGTGACGACGATCACCAGGGAGTTGGGACGGGAGATTGCCACGCCGGAAGACACGAAGCTGCTTTTCGGCCTCCATACGCCGGGAGGCAGATGAGCGAGATTCTATTTATCGATACGACTTTGCGCGACGGCAACCAGAGCCTCTGGGCGCTCAACATGCGGGTTGGCGCCATGCTACCCGTTGCCGAATTGATGGATCGGGCCGGTTTTGAGTTCATGGAATTTTTCGTCGATTCCATGTTCAAGAAGTATGTCCGCGATCTGAAGGAAGACCCCTGGGAATGGCTCCGTCAGGGGACGAAGCGCATCAGGAAGACCCGTCTCCGCTTTCATGGCGGCACGCGCGGGGCCTTTGAAAAGACGCCGGAGTGCATCGTGAACCTGGTCATTGAACGGTTTGTCTCGTACGGGCTTACGGTGACCCGCACCTCGGACTGCTGGAATGACTTCGGCAACCTCAAAGAGCGGATCGCTGAGCTGAAGGTATGCGGCGCCGATCTGGTGATTAATGTCGTCTACTCGGTTTCGCCCCGTCATACGGATGAGTACTATGCCGGAAAGACCAGGGAAGCGGCGGCGGCCAGGCCCTGGCGCATCTGTTTCAAGGACGTGGGCGGTCTCTTGACCCCGGAGCGGGCGCGGACGGTCATCCCGATCGTTTTGGCCAACGCCGGCGACATCCCCGTGGAGTTTCATGCCCATTGCAACACCGGCCAAGCGCCCCTGTGCTATCTCGAAGGCGTGCAACTGGGCATCAGGATACTGCATACGGCGGTGCCGCCCCTGGCCAACGGCACCTCGCAACCGTCAATATTCAATATTGCGCAGAACCTTCGCCTGTTGGGTCACACGCCCCTGGTGGATTTGGAGCCACTGGAGGCGGTGGAGAGACACTTTACCGCTGTGGCGAGGAGAGACGGTCTGCCCATCGGCAGGCCGGTGGAATACGACCATTCCCAATACCTGCACCAGGTCGCCGGGGGGATGGTTTCCAACATGCGCCACCAGTTGAAGCTCGTGGGGATGGAACATAAGATGGAGGCCGCCCTGGAGGAGTTCGGGCAGGTGCGCAAGGATTTCGGCTACCCTATTATCGTGACCCCCCTGGCCCAGTTTGTCGGTACGCAGGCGGCCATCAACGTGATCGTCGGCGAGCGGTACAAAGTGGTACCCGACCAGATCATCCAGTACGCCTTGGGTTTTTGGGGGAAAGAGGCCCCGGAGGTCATGGACGCCGATATCAAGGACAGGATTCTGAGCCGGGCCGGCGCCCGGGAATGGACGAAGTGGGAACCGCCGGAACCTTCCCTCCAGGAAGTGCGACGAAAATACGGCGCCCACCTTTCCGATGAGGAGCTGATCCTCAGGTATTACGCGGGCGGCGAATGTGTCGCCGTCCTGCCGAAGGGCGGCCAGCCGCGCGAATATCTGGATGCCGGGCAACCACTCGTAAAGATAATCGAACAACTTGCGAAGCGAAAAGAAACCACCCAAGTGTACATCAAACGGCCGGATTTTTCGCTCACGATGGCCAGGCGAACGACTGTTAAGCGGAGGAACGAGCTATGAAAGGACCTTCTTTTAACCGAGGGAAAAGGAGAAGAAAATGGTAACGGAAGCGGAACGCAACAAATTCATTAATTGGATTGTCCCCATCCATCTGGATCCGCAAGACCATACAATGGACAAAAAATTGGCCATTACCGTGGCGCCGACGGGTGCTTTTATCAAGCGCCGGCAAAATCCCAATCAGCCCTTCACTCCCGAGGAATTGGCCCGTGAAGTCATCGCCTCGTACAAATTAGGGGCGACCAACTGGCATGTCCACGTGCGCGATGAAGACGGGGTGCCGCACAATGAGCCGGAATTCGTCGTGCGAGCCTTGGATCTGGTGCTCGATGAATGTCCCGACATCTTGCTGTCCCATAGTGGCCATATCGATGGGGCCAAGAGAGGGGCGGCCATGTTAAGGCCTTTGGTTGATCCCTTATTGGAGATGGGGGCCAAGCGGGGGCGTCGGTATATTCACTCCTTGGTAATTGCCCCCTACCCGCGCCGTTACGAGATGGAAGAGCCCCTTTTAAAGGACATCGTGCGATATCTAGAGGGGAACGACATCCGGCCCGAATTTCAGATTCACAATTATGCCTGCGTCAACCATGTGCAGCAGTGGCTGCTGAAGGATGGGACCCTGAAAGGGCCCTGTGTGATGAACATGATCGGCGGTTACCATGGGTCAGGATATTCCGGTCCTACCGGTCTGGACCCATGGGCGAGAATGTATATGATATCCTTTCTGAACCTGTTACCCAAAGGGAGCGTCATCGGCGCCACCATCGGCGGGCATTGCTGGTTGCCGCTAATCATAGAAGCCATCACCCTGGGCGTGGACATTGTGAGAATTGGGATGGAAGATACCATCTGGATGTATCCGCATACCGATGAAAAAATCAAAAACTGCGCCGAGGTGATAAGAAAAGTAACCACAATCACCAGGGAGTTGGGGCGGGAGATTGCCACGCCGGAGGACACGAAGCGGCTTTTCGGCCTCCGGTCCTGACACCTCAAGCATAATTTGACGTTTCATATATCGGTGCTCAACAAAAAGAAGATATAGGACTTTGGTTTAATGATCTGGATAAAGAATCACCGTCTCAGGAGGGAGGGCCGGAATAAAGAATAAAGTATTGACATAAATCATAACTTTCCCATATGGTGGTTCGCGGAAAAGCAATTTCTAGCAACTTGGGCGCTAAGGCCGGAGGGGTGGAAATCACCCGCCAAGCGATCAGACGGGGATTCATTTGCGAGAGCTGAGACGATTTGTTCTAAACGGGGTTATTTTCTCCGGAATCCTGATTATGCTATTTGTTCCCTCGTCCTGCCGGAGAGATTATTCCGGACCAGCGGCCGCCATCACTATTGGCACGACCACCAGCGAAGTAAACTCACTGATCTTGATTGCCCAGGACCGGGGCTATTTCGCCGGTAACGGTCTAAATGTGACTCATAGAATCTATCGCTCAGGCTTAGGCGCGGTCGATGGAATGCTGAAAAATGAAGTAGATGTCGGTACGGGGTCGGAGTTTGCTTTTGCCGGCCAGGTTTTATCCCGGAAAGACATCCGGACCATCGGCGTCATTAATAGATCATCGGTTGAATATCTGGTCGGCCGGGTTGACAAGAAGATTAACGGTATTGCTGACCTGAAGGGGAAAAGGATTGGAGTTCCTCTGAAGTCGAGACCGGAATTCTCCCTGGGCCGATTTCTGCTGCTGCGGGGTATCAAAGACTCCGAGGTAACTCTGGTAAACGTTCCTGTGGACCAGGCAGTGGACGCCCTGGTGAGCGGAAGGGTCGATGCCGTTGCCGCCTGGCAGCCCTATGTCAACCAGATTAGAAAGCAGTTGGGTGATGGCATCGTTGTCTGGAAAACGCAAGAAAACCAGCCATCCTACACGCTGGCGATGTGCACCGGCAGGTGGAGTGCTGAGAACCCGGAACGGCTTACAGGGCTTTTGAAATCCCTGATTCAAGCCGAGAACTATAGTATAAAACATCCGGAGGCTGCAAAGACCATCGTTCAGAAAAAATTGAACTACAGTAAGGCCTATATCGCCGAGGTCTGGCCGGACTACCATTTTTCGGTTTTGCTTGATCAGTCGCTTGTTGTCGCCCTGGAAGATGAGGCGCGGTGGCTGATAAGTAACAAGCTCACAAGTGAAAAACAGGTACCGGACTTCTTAGGCTACATCTACGAAGATGCCCTTAAAGCGATAAAACCCGCGGCGGTAAATATTATCCGCTGAAGGAACTAACTTAAAGGGAGGCGCACCATGCCGTATGACGATCTCAGGGCATTCCTGGGGAGGCTGGAATCCGAGGGGGAACTGGCCAGGATTCAGGTTCCCGTCGATATCGAACATGAAGTGGGGGCTGTCACCCGCAGGGCCCTTGATCTGGGAGGCGTTGAGAGGAACAAGGCCCTCCTGTTCGAGCGGCCCAGGGGGTTCGGCATCCCCATCGCCGTAAACGTGGTTTCCACCAGGAAGCGTTACTGCCTTGCAATCGATACGACGCCGGAGAAGTTCCACGGGCAATGGATGGAGCGAATCAAAAGGCCGCTGGAGCCACGAATAATCAGTGACGGACCTTGCAAAGAGAATATCCGGCTGGCGGAACAGGTGAATCTCTTCGACTTTCCGCATCCCCTATGGAATGAGAAAGACGGGAGCCAGTACATCACGGCCCCCTGCGTGATCAGCAAGGACCCGGATACGGGTGCGAGAAACGTCGGTGTGTACCGGCTGATGGTTCACGATGGGCGCACCACGGGCATCCTGATGGAATCTTACCGGCATGTCCGGATGCACCAGGAAAAAGCCCGGGCGCGGGGCGAGCGATTGCCCGTGGCGATCGCCATTGGGGTGGACCCGGCCATTTGGATTGCCGCCGTTGCCCCCTTTCCCTGCGGCGTGGATGAATTGGCCATGGCGGGCGCCTTGAGGGGCAAGCCGGTGGACTTGGTTAAATGCGAAACCATCCCCCTTGAGGTCCCGGCCAGCGCCGAGATCGTCCTCGAGGGCGAAATTTTGCCGAATGTCATGAAGCAGGAGGGCCCGTTCGGCGAGTTTCCCGGGTACTACTCGGGACAGGGGGAACGCCATATCATAGAGATCAAAGCCATTACCCACCGCAATAGCCCCCTCTACCAGGGCAGCTACGTCGGGAAACCGCCTCATGAGGATAACGTGATGCGGTGCCTTTCCCACGAGGTGGAGATCCTGTCCCAGTGCGCCCATCAACCGATCAGGAAGATCCGCGTGACCGAGGGGGGATGCGGAGGCTTCTTCGTCATTGCCTCCATCAGCAAGCGGTTTGAAGGGCAGGGGAAGATGGTCGGCATGTCCATCTTGGGCACGACCCCGCCCGGACGATGGATCAAGAACCTGATCCTGGTGGATGAGGACGTGGACCCCTTCGACTGGACCCAGGTGGAGTGGGCCATGTCCACCCGCTTTCAGCCTGAACGAGATATCGAGGTCATTCGGGACGTTACCGGATCAGTCCTGGACCCGTCCCTCCCCGACCGAGCGAGCATGAAGTCCTCTAAAATAATCATCGACGCGACCATGCCGGCCACTGGACAATTCCCGGAGCTTGCCCATCCGAAGAAAGAGGTGATGGCGATGGTTCAGAAGGAGTGGGAAAAGTACGGCATTGCCTGACAAAGCGATTGTTATCGCAAAGGGGCACTTGAGAGCAAAGGGCTCTTCGGGCCAGGATCTCAAGCCGAATTTGCTTGACAGAGAGGGGGGTGTTTTCATATACAGACGCTCCCCTGAAAAGGGGTTGGCTTAAAGATTTGTTGGATGGGGGGGAAGTAAAATCTGATGGATACAAACCTTGTTTTTTGGGCCTTGTTTTCAGTAATTTTTGCGGTCGTATTCGCGATCGATCTATTTGCCACGGGTCAAAGAAAGGGCAACCTTAAGGTCAAAACGGCCTTGGGATGGACATCTCTTTGGGTCTCCACCGCCTTGGCCTTCGGGATGATGATTTATTTTTACTTTCCCGACGGAAAGGAGAAAGCCTTTGAGTTTATTGCGAGTTACTTAGTGGAATATTCTCTCTCCGTTGATAATCTCTTCGTCTTTATTATGATTTTCAGCGTGATGGGGATAAGTACGAGGCACCAGCCGCGCATCCTGAAGTGGGGCATAATTGGCGCCGTCGTTTTAAGAATTATGTTTATCACCGCCGGTGTCGGTCTTATCCAAAAATTTCAATTCATGACCTATGTCTTTGGCCTGGTGCTGATCTACACAGCTTATAAAATGCTGACGGCAGAAGACGCCAAGATAGAACCGGAAAAAAACATCTTCGTGCGCTTGGCTTCAAGGTTCATCAAAATCAACTGTGAGACGGAAACGGACAGCTTTTTTATCCGCCAAAAGGATAAAATCTGCGGCACCGTTGCCTTTGTCACTTTACTGCTGATTGAATCCACCGATGTAATTTTTGCCGTCGATTCCATTCCGGCCGTACTGGCAATAACCCGTGATCCTTTTATCGCGATAACTTCCAACTTGTTTGCCATCCTGGGCCTGCGCTCTCTCTTCTTTGCCCTTTCCGGACTCCTTAACCTCTTTAGGTACTTGAAGTACGGCATAACGGTGATCCTTTTGTTCGTAGGCGTAAAGATGCTGATCTCCGCCTACCTGCATATCCCCGTGCAACTCTCGCTGGCCATTATCATTTTGTGCCTGGCCGTGAGCATTCTCATCTCCGTCTTGATGAAGGATGGGCAATCTTTGCCGGAAGTCGGTTGTGTAGCACCCATCCCCCAAGAGGACAAAGAAGCACTGCTGGCCTGTGAGAGCCGCAACCAATCCCGGCAGCTTGCCGATTGAGGTGTTCGTTGGAGATGGACATTCGCAACGTCAGGAAAATTCCACTTCGGCGAGGGACGGATCTTCTTGGCGGCTGATTTCCACGCTCTGTAGAATCCCGCAGGCCGGGCAGAGGTATTCCCGGGCCTCCAGCTCCCGGTGCAGCTTGACCAGATATCCGAATCGGCGGGACGAAACTACGGACTTCAGGGCGCCGTCCTTCCAGTTTTGGGCGGCCGGCCCGAACTGATAGCCGCACCGGCAGCGGATCAACCGGCTGCCATTCACCTTTATTACCTCCAGGGCCTCACCGAGAGGATGCAGGACCTCCAGTGCGGCGGCCTCCAGCTGAGGCGCTTCCTTAAACTCACCGTGCCGCCGGGCCTCCGTCAGCCGTCTCCGCCGCAGGCTTTTCCGGAGGTTCTCGGTTTGCTTCGCCTTTACCGCGCCCTTCCCGGGGTCGATCACGACCCCATAGGCCTTTCTGGCCCAGGTAACAGAAACGGCGCCCTCGTGGTAGTCTTCCAGGACGCGCTCCGGGTCCCTTTCCAAGGGATCGCCCCAACCGCCGCCGCCCTGAAAGGAATAGGCAAAAACATCGTGCGGCCGGAAGACCAGGTCGCCCGGCTTGGCGCCCACATTCTTTTTTTGCCCTTTCAACTTACTGATATCGCCGGGAATTATGCCCGCCTGTATTTGGCCGGACAGGTCCGTATCCTTGACGACGGTGTTCACCACGCAGGCGCCCGGCCCACCGCCGCTCAAACCGAGGGAATTGGGCATCTCGACGCCGTGACCGCAGAGGACGGCCTCCTGCGTCTTGTCGCTGTGGATGGCAAAGGCGATGCCCACGGTATTGCCGCCCCGGAACCGGCCCGTGCCGCCCGTATCGGCCAGCATTTTCCGGTAGAGATATAAAATAGGAGAAAAATCTTCGTTGCTTTCCACATTGGGGATGCTGCTGCGCGGTGAGCCCACATGTCCCTCGGCGTCCACGCCGTCCCGGAAGGAGAAGGCGCCCTCCCCGCAGGCATGGGCATCCATGATCATGGTGCCGTACTTTTCGCCGTACTGGCTGATTCCCCTCAGGTTCAGGGTCATGAAGGTGCCCCCGGCAACGGCGCGCGCCTCGTCCCGCAGCCCGGCGCCGGTGGAAACCAGCCGGGAGATTGCCTGGGTGCAGGCGTTCTGGACGACCCGCTTGGCCATGACGGAAGCGCCCCCCACGGGTGCCGGGCGCTCGGCGTTGCAGATGATCCCCTTGGGGCCGATGATCTTGACGGTCTTCAAAAGCCCGCCGTTCCAGGGCAGATCGTAGCACAAGGTGATGAAAAGGGGGGTCGCTATGCCGCTCTCCATGCCGCCTTCGGCGCAGTTGACGAACCCGGGCGCCTGGGGCGAGGTCCCGGTAAAATCAAAGGTCATCTGATCGCCCTCCTTGATCAGGGTGACCATGATCTTGTACAGCCTGTTCCGATGCCCGTCATGGTCCAGGAAATCCACGCCCCGGTATTTGCCGTCCGGCAGTTCCGTGAGGCGGCGCCTCAAGGCCTGCTCGGCCCTGTCCACCAGCCCGGTCATGACGCTTTTAACCCGGTCCATTCCGTAACGTTCGATGAGCTCGATCATTCTTTTGATCGCCACGTTGTTGGAAGCGATCATGCCCTTCAAATCGAGGACGGTCAAAAAGGGCAGCCGGGACTGGTTCAGGATGGCATTCATCACATCCTGCCTCAGGACGCCCTTTTCCATAATTTTGATCGGCGGGAAGGCTACACCTTCCTGATAACACTCCGTGGCCTTGACGCACCAGCTGCCCGGTGTCATGCCGCCCACATCCAGGACGTGACAGACGCAGCCCGACCAGGCCACCAGCTCCCCCTGATAGAAGTGGGGCGCCAGAACGGCCATGTCCGATTGGTGGGAGGCGCCTTTCCAGGGATCGTTGGAGAAAAACATGTCGCCTTCGCGAATTCCCGGGTTTATCTCGCAATCCTCGATGACGCCGCGAATCATATGGGCGAGGGTGCTGGCGTGGCCGATATTTTCCTGCCCCCGGACCACGGCGGTGCAGTCGGGCAGATAGATGCCGGTATTGAAATCACCGGACTCCGTGACGATGGGTGACCCGGAAACGAGTTTCAGGGTGATCGTCTGTTCATTGACGATGGCCTGCAACTTATTCTTCAGCACCTCAAAGGTGGCGGGATCCATGGTTTTATTTTGTCTATCCTGTTCCATTTTAGCTCCCTACGATAATGCAGCTCAGGTATTCATCGATCCGGGCCTGCTGGTCGCAGCCGACGAGGACCGTCGTGCCGGGGTACTGGAGCACCGCCGGACCCTTCAGGGCATTGCCGGCCATAAGCTTCCCGCCGTCGAAGATGTCGGTCTCGCAAAAACCGTTGGCTTCATGAAAGTAAACTTGTCGTCTGCCCAGTGCCGCCGCCGACGGATTGGCCGGGCCCAGGGGATATTTTTTCAGGGACGGTTTGGGCAACCTGCCGATGGCGTCCACCCGGAAGCGCCGGATTTCTACTCCAGCTTCCTTGTAGGCGGTGCCTTTGCCGTACAGGTCTTCGTAAACTTTTTCGAATTCCGCGACGAGTTTCTGCATTTCCGGCGGTCCCAGTTTGGTCCAGGGCGCCGATACCTGTATTTCACGGGCCTGACGCCGGTAAAGCATCCCCAGGGTGCGCTGGAAAACCATCTCTTCGTCGGCGATGCCGTTTCTTCTCAGGGCCGCCGCCCCCAGCTTTTCCAGGGCCTCGAAATTGTGTTCGATTCTGGCCGGGTCGAGGCAGGCCGCCGGATCGGCGCCCATGGCCGGTGTGCGGATGGAGTCGGTCATTTCAAAGGCTAAATGCATATCCGAAGCCAGGGCACCATAGGCTGAATGGACCGTTGCTGTCCGGGGGACGACGATTTGGCGGACGTTCAGCTCGGTGCCATAAGCGGAGCAGGGGGTCGGCCCGGCGCCGCCGTAAGCAAAAAGCACGAATTCCGCCGGGTCGTGCCCCCTTTTCACCGTATGGGCCCGCAGCAAATCCGCCATCTGGTTATCCACGATGCGCTTGATACCGGCAGCGGCTGCGGTCACGTCTATACCCAGCGGTCCCGCCACGTACTCGGCAATAGCCTTTTCCGCGCCCGCGCGATTCAATTTGATGCGGCCGCCCAGAAAATAGTCCGGATCGATGACCCCCAGGACGAGGTCGGCGTCGGTGATGGTGGGATAGACACCGCCGGCATCGTAACAGGCCGGCCCGGGCAGGGCCCCGGCACTCTGGGGGCCGACCTTCAGTTCGCCGTGCTGTACCGAGGCGATGCTGCCGCCGCCGGCCCCGACCGAGGCGATGTCGATCATGGGCAGCGAGATATGATATTTGGATACCTCGCTGATCGTGGAGATGCTCGGCTTGCCCCCGGCGATTACGCTGACGTCGAAACTGGTGCCGCCCATGTCGGTGACAATGATATTGTCGTACCCCATCATCTTTCCCAGGAAGATCGACCCCAAGACACCACCGGAGGGGCCGGAATTGATGAGGGCGACGGCGGTTTTGGCCGTTTCCGCGGCCGAGGCCACACCGCCCATGGAATTCATGATGCAGATCGGACTTTTGAGACCGTCCCGCTGCAGCTGCTCCGACAAACGCTCTATGTAATTGGCGATGATGGGTCCCAGATAGGCGTTGATCGCCGTGGCGGCGGTGCGCTCATACTCCCCGATGGCCGGCAACAGCTCATGGGAGGTGGAGACCAGGAGCTGCGGCGCTTCCGCCTGCGCGATGGCTTTCATTTCCTGCTCGTGTACGGGGTTCTTGAAGGACCATAAAAAGCAAATGGCTACCGCCTCGACGCCGTCCTGAACCAGTTCCCTGACGGCTTGACGGGCCTCGTCCCTGTTCAGGGGCACCACCTCGGCACCGCTGAAATCCACCCGTTCGCTGACCTCTTTGACCAGGGGGCGGGGAATGATCGGCACGGTGGGCCGGCGGCTGCTGTAATGCCTTGCTTCCTCGTCGCTGAGACCCGCGGCGCTGCCCATGGTCCGCTGGATAAAAATGGTATCGCCGAAGCCGCTGGTGGTGATGAGTCCGGTCCGGGCGCCCTTCCTTTGAATCAGGGCGTTGGTGGCCATGGTGGTGCCGTGGCCGAAATATTTCACCCGGCCGAGGAAATCGGCGAGACTGAGTTTGCGGTCTTCGGCCGCCAGTTTCAGTCCTTTCAGGAGCCCGATCGTGAAGTCCTGAGGGGTGGTGGGCGTCTTGAACGGTCTCATCTCTCCGGAATCGTCCATGAGCGCGAGATCGGTAAAAGTGCCGCCAACATCAATGCCGATGTAGTACATGTTTTCACCTTCAATAGTTCAATTCAACAGACTCGTAAGAAGTCCCAAAGCGACGTCATTCCGGCGAAAGCCGGAATCCAGTGTTTTTAATTACTTGTGTTGTATCTGGACCCCGGTTTTCACCGGGGTGACGACTTCTTACGAAGTCATCATTTTTGCGTTTGAGCCAGTATTTCTTTGGCGGCCTTCGACACTCGGGCATTTTGCAGGGTAAACTCGGCTGTGTCCCAGGCCACTTTTTCTCCCGGTAAGGGCATAAACACCGGATTCACCCCTTCTGTGGAGGCATCGAGCCGGCGGCTGGGATTGCCCGTGTATTTGGCAAATAAAGATTGTCCCTCCCTGGTCAGCAGCCAGTTGACAAAAAGAGCGGTGGCATTGGGATGCGGAGACTTCACCGGAATGGCCATCCCGCCGAAGGAAGTCCCCCCCCCGTCGCCCTCTTTGGGTACTTTGATCGCGATGGGCGCCCCCAGGGCCAGGAAATCGGCGATATACTGGGTGCCGCCCCCCAGACCCACGGCGTATTTGCCGCGCGCGACCGTCTCCATATGCAGGCGCCCGTCTCTTTGAATTACCATTTCCTGCTTGAGAATCAGGTCCTTCAGCAGGCGCATGCCTTCTTCAAAGCCGAAGATGTCGCACAAATGGTTGGCAAACCAGCCTCCCGGTCCGCTCTGGGTGGGGTCCGGCATGGTCAGTTTCCCTTTGAACTGGGGTTTCAGGAAATCCCTGTAAGAATCAAATTCATCCGGTTTCACCAGGTCCGTATTGTAGACCACGCTGCGGTTGATGACGCGCAGCATGTTGATCATGGCATGGTCCTTTTTGTCGAAGGTAAAAAGCTGGCCGCCTTCCCAGGCTTTGGGATTGGTCACCTCGGGCAAGATGAGCAGGGACTCGATCGGTCCCAGCAGGTTGGCGGGTTTCATGCTGAGGAGAAAAGTCGTCGTGCCGGCGCAGAAGACGTCGGCGATATTCAAGCCGGCCCGCTGTTCCTCCTGGACCTTGACCACCAGATTAGAGCCGCTGAAAGGGGTAATGTTAAGGTCGATGCCGTACTGGTCTTTGAAGGTTTTGGCCATTGCCGTCCGCAGTTCGGCGCCCATCATGGCCGTAGCGTAAACGTTCAGCTGCCCCTCCTTTTTGGCATTGGCAAGAACGGCATTCCACTTCTTCTGCCAATCCGGGGCCGTCTCCGGGGTCGGCACCGCCGGCTTTTTCGTGCCCGCTGGCGCCGCGGCCGCCAGGGCGGACCCGGCAAACAAACTGCTCGCCAACATCAGAGCCATCACCGCTAACAATAACCTTTTCATCTTACCCTCCTCAATCACCCAGTGTGCCTTTAAACGGGTTCAGACAAACTTCCCGCCCCCGTTGACGACCAGGGTTTGGCCCGTCATGAAATCGCAGGCGGAGGACGACAGGAAGAGGACCGTTCCCACCATGTCCTGAGGATAGCCAATCCGCTTCAGGCTTCTTGATTGCGATGCCCGTTTGGCGACCTCGACCGCCTCGGGATCGTCCGGTGCACTGAGGATGGAGCCCGGCGCCAGACAATTAACCGTGATATTGAAATCCCCCACTTCCCGCGAGAGGCTCCTGGTGAACCCCACGATGGCGGCTTTGCTGGCCACATAATGGGCGCGCAGGGGAGAGCCGTCAATTATCGAAGAGGAAGATATGTTGATGATTTTCCCGCTTTTTTGGGCTTTCATGTAAGGCAGGGCGGCCTTGATGCAGAGGAATGTGCCCTTCACATTGACGGCCATCAGCCGGTCCCATTCGGCGACGGTGATCTCTTCCACCGGCACCCGTGAAACCTTGACGGTGAAAATGATCGCTGCATTGTTGATCAGCACGTCTATCCTGGAAAAACGGGCCACGGCATTCTTCGCCATCGCCAACGTGCTGGCTTCATCAGTGACGTCCGTAGGCGCGGCGAGTGCTTCGCCGCCCCGGGCGACGATTTCTTCCGCCACCTTGACCGTTGCCTCCTGATCGATGTCGGCCACCACCACCTTTGCCCCTTCCGCAACCAGGGCCAGGGCGTATTCTTTTCCCAGCCCGTGCCCTCCCCCGGTGACAATCACCACTTTTCCAGCGAGCCTTTGACAATTATCAGCCATAGTTCATCCTCCTTTGATGATGATCCGGGCAGCAAAAGTTATACGCTTGCTAACGATAAAAATTCACGCTGCCGCGGGGGCAGGCTGCGGCGAAAAAAAGCCGGGGTTAATCTTATTCGCCCCAGACGATGCAAAATCGATCAAGTATCATGGTCGATGTTCCGCTTGCCCTGCCAGTGGTTTTATTGTGCAGCCGTTTTTTCCACACGGTTTGCGAGTTCATCAATTTATGGTAGTTCGCTTGACTTTGCGGCCTGTTGATAAGAACTTGCTCGTGGTTGGGCGAATATAAGAAAAAGAAGGGTGTGTGTCAAGCAGTAAATTATTGCCGTTAGGGCGCCAGGCCGCATGAAAATATCGTAGTCATTCCGAGCTTGACCCGGAATCCGGGAATAGAATGCCGGATACCGGCCTTCGCCGGCATGAAGCCCAATTGGGCGATAAATCATCCATGGATTGCCGATCTCTCCACATCAGGATTTCAGCCAATCAATTGACTTCGATCATCTGGCCATCAAGTTCAACTTTCTGGCCAGGTCTGATTTTGCATCCTTTTCTGTATTCGACTTCTCCATCGACGGTGACATGACCATTGGCAATGGCAAATTTTGCCGCTCCGCCCGTATCGCACCTGCCTGATGCTTTTAGCAGTTTATAGAGCTCGATGTAGTCTCCGGATAAGATGAATTGTTCCAAGATGTTACCTTGCCATATCCTTAATATGTCCTTAATAAAACAAATCCAGATGCGGGCATCAATCTTTGAGGGATTGGAAAAGATATTCCAGGCCATTGACCTTTATTACATAAATCGTGTTAAGGAGTTCGCCCAGTTCGCCTTTAGGAAAGCCTTTCCTGGAAAGCCAGATAACATAGGCTTCCGGAAGATCCACAAGACGATAACCGGCATATTTTCCAAAGGGCATTCTTGCCTGAGCCAGCTTTAAGAGGGTCTTAGGATCCGGATGAACGCTTCGACCAGCTTCTTGGTCTTGAGGATTCATGAAATACGCCTCTGCATAAAATGCCAAGATATCGTCAAATGTAATACTCCCAATGATTATCCGGAGCTTACATACCACGGTGCTATGGGTAAAACGAGGAGAAAATTTAAGATGGACACAGCAATTTAACACTCGCCATGCGGTATCCCCATTGAGGTATTTTTATCTGCGAAAAAGTGCCAAGGGTATATTAAAAATGAACGGTTGAAGGAAATGACACCATCCAGGATGATATCTTTTTCCTGTGCTCAAGTGGTGTTGTCACGGAGAGGATGCCTTTAAATGCTCCGGTGTAAAGTACGCATCAACATCTGTAAGAAAATGTCGGGATTTATACCTTTTTCATCGAAGCCTAAGTATTTCGTTTTATCGCTCTCTTGGACCGTAATCTTTGAGATTCCATCAACGACAACGATATATTGATCTTTCGCTGAAAGATCCGCATGGAATCCAAGCAACTCGAAAGCCTTGGCAATGATCATCATATGCCGATCAATTACTTGCCTCCCGGTGGTCAGGCCGGATGTAAAGTTAAATAGGTCCCAGATCAAGCCGACGGGAATCTCAACATTGTCTTCCCCCAGTATTCTATAATTCGCATATCCGAGATAACAGGCACATAATGTAAACGTGGGGAGAATCGATAAATCATAAAATTCGGTGTTTGCCGGAATGTCCGCGGGGATTTTTCCTTTCTTCACAACCTTGATGCCGGAAAGGTGGGATAGCAGCATACGTTCCGACAGAAACACTATCGGGCCTGATTCTCCCGGCTTTTCATGCGAATGACTAATATTCATGAGTTCACCTCCCATGCATCTTTTGTGATATCCGCTTACGATCGGTTTTCAACACATCGTAGATTCCCTGATGTTGTCTGACGGTTACCCGGCTACTACGTGGCATATACCCGGCGGCGGCAAAGATCTTCTAAAAAGCACCTAATTGGCAGGGGCCGATCTTAATGCCTTTTGCTTCACAGACTGAAGAAATATCAATCCTCGGCAGGGCAAATGCCTTTGATAACTGCCAGGCGTCATGGCAGGCTAGGCGCCCGTTTATCAGTTTAGTTCTTACAGCCTCCTCAACCTTGGGATCTATTTTCTGAGCCGGAGAGACTATCTTTTGATCAGGGTGATAGCCGAAAAGACCTAATTGGCACTTCTCGATCTGCGTCTCCATCAGATCAATAACGGTACCGACCTCCAGCATCGACTTCAATAGTGTGCGGGCAATGTCTTCCGCATCGCCGCAAGTAATCGTGCCGTTGACAATTTTTCTTTTGGCCGCTTCCATGATAACGGGACTCGGGATCGCTCCAGATGGATGCTTCCCCTTGTAATTGCCTTTTTCGATTCTCATTTGTAACTCCTCCCTTATCGCACGTGATTTCACGCCCTGTTCTCTAAATGGCCTTTATTGCCTTGCCGATCCCGCAGAAAAAGGAATCTTAGGCGTGAATGATGAGGTCACGGGATGGATTCCGGGAAGATTATGATTTGAGCCTGATGACAGGAGGAGGTAATTTGTTGACTTCTTTTCAAAGACGTGAGCGTTTTCGCTGATCAGCACCGGGTCAACAAGAAGAACCATGTTGCAAACTGGGCACTGATAGTGCAGATGGCCGGAAACATGATTGCGGCCCAGCCGCCTGAAGACTTTCAGGGAACCATCATTATGTAAAACAGACACCTTTAACACCCCCTCAATGCCGCAATTTAAGCAGGTTATCGCCGTCATGGTCGCCTCCTCCTTAGAATTATTTCTTGAGGCATACTTACTGCTCCTGGCACGAGGAAGCAATCAGGATAAAATAGAAGCACATTGGTAGGTCTTTACTGCCATATTGAAAATGTATATCAGGTCGAGGATTATGGAAAGTTGCGTGCCGATAACTTTGATCAGGAGAAAGAAGCAAGATATGCTTGCGCGGGGGGCGACACCGATGCCACAATCGCGTGCGGCGCTGCCGGAGTGTTTCAATCCACGCCCCCGCGCGGGGGGCGACAGCAGGCCAGCATCGAAGTGGGGGCAATAATAGGTTTCAATCCACGCCCCCGCGCGGGGGGCGACCCCATTTCCCCACCAATGGAAGGCCTGGTCATCAGTTTCAATCCACGCCCCCGCGCGGGGGGCGACCCAAAATGGCGGTACCGTCGTTGCCTTGGTCCAGGCAGTTTCAATCCACGCCCCCGCGCGGGGGGCGACTAATCCACGTCGTCGGT
>Ga0082335_1001810_pt1 | contig 42961 bp, 37 predicted proteins | sample Subgrocontami58m_FD_72375 | JGI IMG/M metagenome (GOLD analysis project Ga0082335, IMG submission 72375) | Subsurface groundwater microbial communities from S. Glens Falls, New York, USA - GMW37 contaminated, 5.8 m (SPADES assembly) (version 2) ...
ATGTGCTGGTTTGGCATGGTGCTTTAAAACAATGTATGCCTTGTCACCAACGTCTTTCGGCTTTATCTCACGCCATTCTTTCAAACCGTATTCACCAAAAGGATTCTTTGCAATATCTTTGCTAATTTCAATGTAGGTCTTTAAAATCTTCTCATTTAAATCAGCTGCATTGTTCTTGTAAAACTCACTAGATTGCAACTTTTCAATTAAAGTTAGTTCGCTTACTGGTTTACCTTCTGCTTTTAGTATTTCTCTAGCTGTATTGATGATGTTTTCAAAAAACTCATGATTGTAAGTTACTGAAGCCCAGGCTGCATGGTACATTTCAGATTCTCTAACCTCTAAAAGCTCTTCTGCAATATGCAACAAAAACAAAACTGAGCGCTTTTCTTCTTCAGTAGATTCAAAGCTCAGCATTTTGATGAGTTCAAGCTCTTTTATGATTCTTCCAGAATCATGAATAATATGGGCTAAGACCTTAACAGACTCAGCTAATTGTTCTTGGTCTAACTTAGAACGTAAAAACTTGATTGAATCCTTTTCAATCTGTCTAACACGTTCTCTGGTTAAGTTGTGTTCTTTACCTATGGCTTCTAAGGTTCTTGCGGGAAAGCCAAGCAAACCAAAGCGCTTTGCAAGGATCTGACGATCTCTTTCTTTGAGCAAACTCAATATCTTACCTGCTACCAAAGCAGGCTCAAAATTCTGCAAAGAGACAGTTTGTTTGCTGTCTATGATTTTGTCTAAAATCCCTGATATTGCTTTTTTCTCTTGCTCTGTTTGATCTGACATAAAAAGGCGTACTTATATATACGCCTAGAATATATCATAAACTTTACATTGTGTCAAGGTTCTGTCTTTACGCTCTTCTATGCTGCCACTTCTCCCAAACCACTAACAATGGGCTGGCAATGAAGATTGAGGAGTATGTTCCAGCTATGACTCCAACAAAAAGAGCTAAGACAAAGTACTTTATTGTGGCACCACCGAAAAGCAACAAGGAAAGTAAAACAAACAAAACAGTCAAAGACGTGTTTAATGAACGAACAATGGTCTGATTGATGCTGTGGTTAACAATCTGTTCGATCGGCTGACCTGCTTCAGTTCTTAAATTCTCTCTGATTCTGTCAAAAACAACAATGGTATCATGCACAGAAAAACCAAGCACAGTAAGTAGTGCTGTTACAAACATAGTATCTACTTCAACGTGTGCAAAATGACCAAGAATTGAAAACAACCCAAGGACAATAACTAAGTCGTGAAGCAAGGCAATGATTGCTGCCCAACCAAACTTCCAGGAAGTAATTGGTTTAGTTATTTTTCTAAATGCATATGCGATATAGAAAACAATACCTAGGGAAACTAAGATTAACTGCCAAATTGCTTTCCAAACTAATTCCTTACTAACTAAAGGTCCAATTAAGTTGTAAGATTTTTCTGTAAACTCACCCTGACTTGCTTTGATGCCTGCATATATCTTGTCTAACTGGTCTTTTTCTAAAGCTTTGGTCTTGATGATGACATCATTCTCCCCTGCTGTTTGCACAGCAGCGTTTTCTACAACCTTAGAAACCTCATTTTTAATTTCTTGAACGTTTGGTTGGCTCTTGAAAGATATCTGTGCTAAAGATCCACCAGTAAAATCAAGTCCTGGTCTTAAACCAAAGATTGAAAGTGAGATTACTCCAGCAATGAAAAGGACTGCAGAAACAGAAAACCAAAATTTGTAATGCTTGATGATGTTCAACATCGATTTACTTTCCTTCAGGGGTTAATTCTCTTTTTTTGGTTCCACCAAAAAGCCATGGGTGTGCCAAAATGTTATGTCCGATGAACATTTTTAAGAATGTTCTGGTAACTGTAATTGCTGTAAACAAGGAGATGATAATACCAATAGCGAGGGTCTCAGCAAAGCTCTTAATCGCAGGCGTTCCGAAGATATACAAGATTAAGGTTGTGATTAAGCTTGAAGCATTAGAATCACGAATAGAAAGCCAGGCTCTGTTAAACCCATCTTCAAGCGCTTTGTTTACATCTTTACCTAATCGCAGTTCTTCTTTGGTGCGTTCGAAAATCAGGATGTTTGCATCAACAGCCATACCAATAGACAGGATGAAACCTGCAATGCCAGCAAGCGTTAGAGTAACTGGGTGTAAACCACCAAGTAGCATCAAGATTAAATATGTTGCTCCACCTAAGACTCCAAACCACCAGCTTGAAGTTAGAGCCAGCATTAAGAAGACACCAACTAACAAGACTGCAGTTACTGAAATACCAATCTTAAAGATTGCGAATGTTAACAATGCATAAATTGCTAAAGCAAAGACTGCTAGTAAACCAGGTAATCTGTAATATACGATCATGAACAAAGCAATCATCAAAAGACCGATTAAACCAGCAACAACGCTTTTTTGAATTGAATCTTTACCTAAGCTTGCACCAACATTTTGTTGAGAGATTAAATGAATTGGTACAGGCAGAGCACCAGAATTAAGTCTTGAAACTAATTCTTTTGCTTCTTTAACTGTAAATTGTCCTGTGATGATGGCTTTGCCATCTGTAATTGCATTCTGAACTGTTGGAGTTGAAAGTGGAGAACCATCCAGGAAAATCGCAACTGGTTTGCTTAAGTTTCTAGAAGTGATTTCTGAAAAAAGCTTTGCTCCGTTTGAATTAAACTGCAAAACAATTTGTGGATTACCAGTTTGAGGATTAAAATCAACTGTTGCTGTATCCAAATCTTTTCCGGTTAAACCTGTTGCTTTCCACTGAGACAATGGATCAACAACTGCCTTACCATCAACAACAGTTGCTGTTGCTGGTTGGTCGCTTATTTCTCTAAACTCCAAAAATGGTGTTTGACCAATAACCTGGATGGCTTCGTTGATATCAGTGATTCCAGGAAGCTCAACAATGATTCTGTCAGAACCAGCAGATTCAACTAAAGGCTCTTGAACTCCAAAGTAAAAGACTCTGCGCTCTATTGCAGATCTGAGGGATTCCATTGCTTCTCTTTGTTTTTCAGGAGCAACTTCTTTTAAATCACCCTGGTATTCAAGATGGCTACCACCTTGGAGGTCCAAGCCTAAGTGAGGTTTAAACTCTCTTGTAAAGCCAATTTTAAGCTTATTAAGGTCTATTTTGCTCCCCTTTGGATGATCTATATATACCGCAAAAGCTGCGATTAAGAGGATAAAGAGGAAAGTCACGTAGAGCCGAAGATTTTTTCTCATTGTTTATTTCTTAACTATCTTAATTGAATTACTTTGATATTTTAACAGGTTTTACTAGGCGCTTCAACTAGTGGGATATTTCAATGTTTTTAATATGGCCATTCGTTTATAGCCTTTTCCCAGCGTTCAAATGTACCTGTGTCATACCATTTTCCACCAGTATCAAAAGCGTATAATTTATTATCCTGAGCAACTCTATCCCATATCAACTCGATCATTTCAAATTCTTGATCTGTTTGGTAATCAAAGAATTCTGTATCAAGCAAATATAACCCTGAGGAAATGTTGTTGCTTGGAGGATTAACTGGTTTTTCTAAAAACTTTATAATTCTTTCTGATTCTACGATGGGCACACCATAATGTTCCGGATCCTCAACTGTTGCTAAAGCTATGGTTGCAATACCACCTTTTTCACGATTAACTAAATGCTGCTTAGCCATATCCTTTAAATTCATGGCCTTTAGCTCATCACCATTACTAAGAAAGAAAGACTCACCATTTAACCACTCACGAGCTTCTTTGGTTTTAACAAAACCAAATGTTCCTAAGGGTTTAGTCTCAACAAAAAAATCTATATCGTAATCTTGGTTTTCGTGAGTTCGTTTAAATCGTTCAAACCACCACTTAAACTCTTCCAAATCATTGCTATTAACAATAACTCTGATACTTTTGACATCGTTGGTGATAAAAAGCTCGCAGAGCCAAGTCAAAATTGCTTTACGTTTAACAGTTATTAAGGGTTTGGGAGTCTCAAGTGTGACAGGTCTAAGACGAACTCCTTTACCTCCCGCTAAAATTATCGCTTTATTGATTTTCATTTTTACTTAAACTTTTTTAGTGTTCATGGTTATGATCGTGCTGATGGTCGTGTTCATGGTCATGCTTTTCTGTTTTTGGACGAGCATCTTCAATCTTTTTTATCTCTTCATTGATATTTTTTGCGTATTCACGAATCTTAGCATCATCACCTGTTAGAATCTCAGCCATTCTTTTGGCGTCTATATTTAAAGCAACACCGAGCGCTAGCATGTGTGAAGAAATGGACCAGACTCTTTTATCAATATCTTGCATCTGCATAGCTAGTTCATAGAACATTTGCTCGCTCTTAGTTGGTTGTTTTTGCTGGAAATCGTTTGGCATTGTTTTCTTTCTTAATTAATTGATTAAATTTATTCTAGGGAAATGATCTGAATACCCTTTTCTTTTATCTCTTCTTCGGGCCAAAACAGTTTATCTATTTTAAATTTACCGACGTAGCTTACTTTCTTTTCGACACTTCTTCCAGTGTACTCTTTGATCTCTGGATTCCATTCCTCTAACACTAGCGTATCACCTTCATTAATTTCAAAGTCATTAAGACGTAGCTCATACTTTTTCTTTCCAGAAACTACTACTTCAAAATACTCTGGCCAAATTTTTTTCTTAATTACCGTCATATTATTTCCCATGACACTTTTTATACTTCTTACCTGAACCACAAGGACAAGGATCATTCCTCCCTATTTTCTCTACTGAATCTTCTGTTATGGATTCTGTAGAAACTTCTTGTGCATTCTTAGCTAATTCCTGTAATTCTGAAACAGGTTGTTTCTGTAAGGAAACTTTGTATATGGTGTAAACAATCTGGGAGTTAATCTGTACTAACAAACGCCTAAACAAATCAAAGGATTCGCGCTTGTATTCAACTAAAGGATCTCTTTGACCATAACCTCTTAAACCAACAGAGTCTCTTAGATGTTCCATAGTGTCTAAATGCTCCATCCATAGGTTATCCAATGCTTGTAGTGAAACTCCTCTTTCAATCTGTCGCATGATATTTTGCTCGGGCATGGACTTTTCTTTTTCTTCGTATCTTTGTTTTGCTAAAGAAACTGCAAAGTCTGTGATTGCAAATTCTGAATCCCCTGGCTGTTTTGTCATCTCAACAATCTTACCAGCTTCAACATTTCCCAATGGGAAAATTGAGTTTAAGGCATTGAGTAACTCTTGGACATCGTTTTCTGTTAAGAAATGGCTTTTAACTAACTGTGACACCTCTGTTTCAATCAGTCCTAGAATTTCTTCTTTGTGATCAATTTCTGCTTTGAGCCAAGACTTACGTTTACCGTAAATGATCTCTCTTTGCTTGTTCATAACATCGTCATATTCCAAAACGTGTTTTCTAGTATCAAAGTTTAATCCTTCAATCTTTTTCTGTGCTTGTTCAATGGACTTTGAAACTAAACCTGCTTCAATTGGTTGATCTTCTTCAATACCCAGGGTTGTCATTAATCTTTGTAAACGATCACCGCCAAACAAACGCATTAAATCATCTTCTAAAGAAACAAAGAACTGTGAAGAACCAGGGTCGCCCTGACGACCAGCACGTCCTCTTAACTGGTTATCAATTCTTCGTGATTCGTGTCTTTCTGTTCCTAAAATATGCAAACCACCTGCTTGTTTTACTTTCTCTGCTTCTTCTGGATCGACTGGGTTTCCACCCAGCAAAATATCAACACCACGACCAGCAATGTTTGTTGCAACGGTTATGGCACCAAATCTTCCGGCTTGAGAAATAATATGTGCTTCACGCTCGTGGTTTTTTGCATTTAATATCTCAAATGTTAAACCTGCTTTTCTTAAATGATCTGCTAACAATTCGTTCTTTTGAATTGAAACAGTACCAATCAAAAGCGGCTGCCCTTTTTTGTGTCTTTCTATGACTTCACGGGTGATTGCTTCAAACTTTCCTTTTTCAGACTTGTAAACTGCATCAGCTCGATCTTCTCTAATCATTGGGCGATGCGTTGGAATTGCAACAACTTCTAATTTGTAAATGCTGAAGAATTCTTCTGCTTCTGTTAAAGCAGTTCCAGTCATACCAGCAAGTTTCTTGTACATTCTAAAGTAATTCTGGAAAGTAACAGTTGCTAAGGTTTTACTTTCTTGTTGAATCTTTACACCTTCTTTTGCTTCAATTGCTTGATGCAAACCATCAGAATATCTTCGTCCAAACATTAAACGCCCGGTAAACTCATCAACTAAAACAACTTCACCGTCACGAACAACATAGTCTCGGTCAAGCTTAAACAAAGCTTTTGCTCTTAAGGCTTGTTCTAAATGGTGGACAGTTGATACTCCTTCTTCTTCATAGATGTTTTTAATATTCAAAAGCTTTTCTAGCTTTTCAATTCCTACTTCTGAAAGAGCAACACCTTTTTTCTTTTCATCAATGCTGTAATCAGGACCGTGTTCTAATTTTTCTACTAACTGCGCAAAACGGTAGTACTTGTCAGTTGGATCAGTATCTGGCGCTGAGATGATTAACGGTGTTCTTGCTTCATCAATTAAAATGCTGTCTACTTCGTCAACAATGGAATAGTGCATTTCTCGCTGAACCATCTGTGAAGAATCACCAACCATGTTGTCACGAAGATAGTCAAAACCATATTCATTGTTTGTGCCGTAAGTAATGTCCGCAGCATATGCTTCTCTTCTAGAAACTGTGCGCATATGTTTAACATCCAAAACAAAACCTTGAGTTTCGCTTTCTAATCGCTTAACCTCTTCTTCTTCAGGAGCATATTCAGGGTCATAGAGAAAAGACTGTTGGTGTTGAATCGAAGAAACAGACAAACCAAGCATGTGATATATCGGTCCCATTAAAGATGCATGCCAACGAGCCAAATAGTCGTTAACAGTAACTAAGTGCGCACCGCGTCCTGTTAAAGCATTTAAGACTAAAGCCAAAGTTGCGGTTAAAGTCTTTCCTTCACCGGTTTTCATTTCAGCAATCTGACCACGATGCAGTGTAATACCACCGATTAACTGAACATCATAGTGTCTTTGACCAATTGTGCGCTTAGCTGCTTCTCTGGTTAGAGCAAAAACTTCTGGAAGTATTTGTTCTAATATTTTCTTTTGTGTTTCGTAATCTTTTGGACCATTTGCATCAGAAAGTAAAGTCCTCCAAGTAACTACTTGTTTCTTAATTTGATCATCTGTTAAATCTTTAAAACGGTCTTCTAAAGAATTAATCTGATCAACCAGTCCCTGTAGTCTTGAAACGACTCTTTGATTTCCACCAAAGATTTTTTCTAGAAATGACATGCGTATATTATATGGTTTTTAAGGGGAAATAACAACAGAAGAAGGGCCTTAAAATACTGAATATATCGATATGAAGTAAATATCAAATCTTGACTTTTTTCGCTCTTTGTGGCATTATATGTTCAACCCACCAAGGAGGATGTGTAAGTGAGCAAGATACTGGTCGTAGACGACGAGGAACTGATCAGGAAGATAGTTCGTCGGCGTCTGATAATGCATAACGAGAAGGTAGAACTGGTGTTTGCGGCAAGCGTCAGTGAGGCAATTGGCGCGATTGAAGCGCACGATGACTTCACAGCACTACTCACCGACTTCAACCTCGGTGACGGTACTGGCAATGAAGTCGCGGCGCGGTTCACGCAGAAATTCCCGCAAGAACTGGTGCTCGGCATGAGTGGCAACCCCTACCACTCGTTTGATCCGAACGTCTTCAAGTTCGTGCTGAAGAAGCCGTTCGGTCAAGACGAAAAGGCCGTACTGCAAAGCATCTGCTCATGAACAAAGGACCCCTGCAAGCGATTGCCGGGGTCCTGTTCGTTTATACACTACCTTTTCTCTGTGCTCCTAATCGCCTTCTCTGAGATACAACCTTGTCTTTGTTCTTCATCAACTGTTCCTTGATCTTTGGAATACAAAGATCTATGGCTTCAAAAAAATCATTACCAAATGCATCTGCATAAAGTCCTGGTTTCGGCATTATGGTTATTTCGGCTCTGGCAATCAAACCAGTTTTATGTTTTACAGTATTTTGAAGCTCAACGTGGATATTATTCTCTGGCCTTAAAAACTTCTTCAACTTATCCAAGTTCTTGTTAACATATGCTAGTTCTGAGAGGCTAACTTTTGCGTTCGTCTTCTTTATTGTGACTGACATTTTGTTTTCTCCTTTCTTAAACTATTTTAACTTCAAATTCTAAATCAACACCAAATTTTTCTTTGACCTTTACTTTACAAGTCTCTGCTAGTTTCAGTATATCATCACTGCTTGCATTTCCAGTGTTGATAAAGAAATTACCGTGTTTTTCAGAAATTTGAGCGCCGCCAATCTTTAAACCCTTTAAACCAGCTTGATCAATTAAGTAGCCTGCAGAAGTGCCGTGATTTCCAGGACCAAGGTTTTGAGTAATGTTTTGAAACATACAACCACTGTTTAATGTGCCGTATGGTTGGCTTTCTGATCTGTTTTTCATATATTCAGTATAGGTTTTCTTTGATTCAGCAACATCACCCTTAGAAAGCAAAATCCCGGCTCTTAATGCAATAAGGTTCTTTGTTTTAATAACTGAAGAATCATATTTAAAATCAAGTTCTTCTATGGATAACCGGGTAACTTTAAGTTCTTGGTCTTCAGGATTGATTACATCAACCCATTGAATATGTTTTGAAAGTAAATCATCTTTCCAGTGCGCATTGTTGTAGATTGCGCCGCCTAAGGTTCCTGGAACAGTTGCAAGCTTTTCAAAACCAATGAGTCCATTTTTGTTTGCAAACTGATTAATCATTGCTAAAACATTACCAGTATCTGAAGTTACTAAACCATATTCTCCTTGATCTTCAAAAGAAAGATTTTTGCTTTGGTTACGTATGACCACACCTTTAAACCCTTTGTCGTTTATTAACATATTCGTACCACCACCTAAAACTAAAAATGGTAGTTGGTGTTCTCTGCTAAAGTTTAACGCTTGAAGAAAATCAGCATCTGTCTTTGCTTCAACAAAAAAACTTGCAGGCCCTCCGATTCTAAAGGATGTGTATTTTGAAAGCTCAATATTTTCTTGCATGTTATACTCCTAACTCTTTTTTAAGGTCATAGACTAGCGTATTAAACGAACCAACCGCCATAACTAGGACAATATCACCGTCTTTTTTCTCTGCTCTATATTTTTCTAAAGCATCAGCTTTGTCTGAGACAAAGAAAACATTTTTATGAAATTTAGAAACTGCTGCTACAACATCTACTCCGGTTATGTTACTTGCTAACTTTTGTTCTCTTGCAGGATAGACCTCTGCAATATACACCAAATCTGCTGCTGTAAAAGCTTTTTCTAAACCAGCAAGAGTTTCTTTTGTTCTAGAGTATGTATGTGGTTCAAAGAAACAAACAATCCTTTTTTCAGGGTATTTTTCTCTTGTTGCTTCTAGTGTTTCCCTAACAGCAGTTGGGTGGTGTGCATAATCATCAATGATTGTGATGTTTTTTTGATAGATTAACTCGTAACGTCTTTTAACGCCTGTATATTCAATGAAATATTTTTCAAATGCAGTAAAATCAAAACCTAATGTTTCAAGAGTGGTTTTAGCAGCTAAGTAGTCATAGGCATAGGCTTTTCCTGGAAGCTTGTAATTCTTTTGTTCTTTGAGTGAAAAAGGAACTTTCTTAGCGCGACTTAAAGAAACAACTTCTAAAACATTGACATCATCTGCATTGTAGACAATTACAGAATCTTCTTTCATTTCAGAGGCAAGTTTTTTAAATGGCTCTTTGAAAGCTTCAAGATCTTTGTATATATCTGGGTGATCAAATTCAATATTGTTAATCAGCAAAAGATCTGGGTTATAGTATGCAAACTTTGGTTTTTGATCATCAACCCCTGATCTGTATTCATCTCCTTCAATGACAAAGTGTTTACCAGAGCCGTAATAGAAGTTGGTTTGCAGGTCTGTTAAAACAGCACCAACAAAAAATCCAGAATTCTCTAGTGCTTTAAGAGTAAAAGCAATTAAACCGGAGGTTGTACCTTTACCATGTGTGCCAACAACCACAATTCTTTTTTTGTCAGCAACTAACAGACCAAGTAATTCCGGATATCCTGCAATTTGTAAATTCTGTTCTTTAGCATATTTAAGTTCTGGGTTTTCAGGGTCTGTAGCTGCGCCAACTATAACTAGATCGTTTGATGAAAGATTAAAGTCAGTGATGTTTTTTAAATCAAAGCCAATATGATAGCTAATCTTGTAGCTATCTAAAACTGCTTTAGAAGGATCATAAACATCAGTTGAGTCAGATCCTAAAACATCATATCCCTTTGCCTTGGCAATACCAGCAACAGCAGACATACCAATTCCGCCAATGCCAATGAAATATATTTTTTTAACATTTTCTAAAATCATTTCTGTAAAAGCTTCTTAATTAAGGGTAGTGCTTCTTCGGCAGCTCGTCTGCCTTCTGCATACATTGCATCAGCCTTGCTAATACCAACATCTCCAAAACCCTTAACACTAGGGGTTATTACTATATCACAATTAAAATATTCTGCTTTTCTTCTTTCTTTAATAGCGTAATTCATTGAACGATCTAGGGTTGAAAAAAGATTTGGCATTTTAATATCATCAATATTTGCCTGGCTCTCTTCTCTTGGTCCAACTATTTTGTCGTATGCTTTAAATGAGCTTCTTTTCAAAAAAGAAAGTGGCCAAAAAACAAAATTCCATCCCCTCTTAAAATGCAAGACTGGATTAGAAAAAAGGTTTCTCGTACTCGCCAGATCAATGCCAATTATTATATCAGCGCCAAATGCGCTAGCTGCCTCCACAGGGATTATACTAAACAGACCACCATCCAAAAGCACCCTGCCTCCCCAAACCACTGGCTCAAACAATCCAGGCATAGAACAAGAAGCTTTCACGGCTCTGGAAATATCCCCAATTGAGAAAACAACTTCTTCACCATGGACAATATCTGAAGCAACAACTGAAACAGGTATTGGCAATTCCTCAAGGTTTGAATATGGCACATACTTTTTCATCTCAACCACGATTCTGTCAAAAGAGAAAAGGCCTCCGCCATTAAAGCTTGTTTCAAAAAGACCACGCATCTCTTTGCTATCCATATTCAAAACTCTTTGCTTTAACTGATCAAAGGTTCCTGAAGAATATGCCAATGCAATAAAAGATGCGCTACTGCATGTTGCAAACATACTTACATTAATCCCATTTTCTTTGAAAGCATCTAAAATACCAAAATACATTACAGCCCTAGCCCCTGCTCCAGACATGGCTAAAGCAATTGTTTTCTGTTTAGTTTTTGAAGCTATTTCTGACATAGTTCTTCTATTATCTTTAAAATTTTTTCAGTTGCATTATGCGGCATCAAGTGATGAATGTTCTCCTTGATTGTATTTTGATATTCCCAGTCATAGATTAGTTTGCGTATGATCATTAAGAACCTTTCACCATTTAAAGTTGCTTGAGGTACTACAAGTGCAGATTGAGTTACTAGCAAGACTCCGGCATTTTCTGTTTGGTGTGAATCTGGCATTGGCACTATGATCGCAGCTTTTTTTAATGCAGAAAGCTCAGTTATGGTAGACATACCCGCACGAGCTATGACTATGTCAGACAGCGCATAAGCTGCATGCATATTAGAAATTAGCTCAAAAGCATGATAGTTTGGGTGTTTGAAGTCAATTGTTTTACCTTTACCCGTTCCATGTAAGACTTGAACAACTTTGACTAAATCAGGCAAGGCTTCTGCAATAATCTGGTTTAGGGAAGCAGCTCCGGTTGCTCCGCCAAATATTAACAGCACTGGTAATTCTTCACTTAAACTAAATTCCTTTCGCGCTGCTTTAATGTCAGCTTCAGACATAGTTTTGGTTAGCTCTTCTCTGAAAGGGTTACCTGTCCAAACCACACGTTGCTCATTTTTGCTGTAACCAAAGATTCCAGATCCACTTAAAAAGTCTTTTAGAGAATGTGCAAAGCTAACTGTGATCTTGTCTGCAAACGGAGAAAGAATTTTGTTAGTCAAACTTGGAGTGTAATCTTGTTGGTGAATAACTATTTTTTTCCTTAAAACCCAAGCTGCAAAAACTACAGGGACTGCAACATAACCGCCTGCTGCAAAAACAAGATCGGGATTAAACTTCCTTAAAATCTTAAATGATTGAAAGAGTCCAAACAAAACAAAAAAAGGAGCTAAAAGATTAAGCAAAGAAAAATACCTGCGTAGTTTGCCTGCAGCAATGCTTTTAAAAGGAATGTTGTATTGAGCTAGCATTTGTTTTTCAGGACCACTTGAGGTCCCAACAAACAAAAACTTAGCTTCTTTGTTTTCCTTCTTTATTTTCTGTTGTACAGCGATTAGCGGAATAACTGGACCACCTGTGCCACCGCCAACAAGTAATATTCTCATGCTTTTTTAATTAACATATACTTCTAAGGTTTTTTTAGCAGCTAAATCCCAGGAAAAATACTGTGCCCTGGTATATGCATTGTTCGCAATTAACGATCTATATTTTTCATCTGAAAGCAAGAAATTAATCTTCAAAGCCATGTCTTCAGGATCATGCGCATCAAAATATATCGCCCCGTTATCATATACTTCATTAAAAACTTCTGTGTTAGAAACAACTAGAGGAATGCCTAAGCTCATGGCTTCAACTCCTGGTAAACCAAAACCTTCAAAAAGTGATGCTGAAACAAAGGCCTCAGCGCCTTTGTACAAAGCATATTTTTCTTTTTCTGTGACTAAGCCTGTCAGAATCAAGTCTTTGCGGTATTTAATTTGTTTTAGCTGTTCTAATATTTCGGGATAGTGTGGGTCTGGCTTACCTGCTAGTACTAACTGAACATTTAAATTAAACTTGTCTTTTAATATATCAAATGCTTTAGCTAAATTGAGTAGATTCTTTTTTCTTTCCATAACTCCAACAAAGACCAGGTATGGCTTTGAAATATCAAATCTTTGTTTAACCTGCGAAACATCAGAGTCAGTTATCGGCACAGTTGTTGCTGCTTCATATACCACGCTAATCTTACTTGCTGGAATCTTAAAAAGATCGAGAATTTCTTTTTTAGAAAACTCTGATACAGTTATAATCCGGCGGGAGGAAAAAACTGCGTGGTGCATCACAGCTCTGTAAGCTAAGCGATGCAAGAAATGACTTTTTTTAGTTCCGGGGAGTCTGTGATGGATGACATCATGAATCGTTACAACAAAAGGTTTCTCGTACATTAAAGGAACGTTGAAGTTTAAGAAGTGCACTAAATCAAGATTATACTTCTTTAACAACCTGTTAAAACCAAACTGTTCTCCAAAGGAATAGTGCTTAAAGTCTGCTTTAACTAAGTTAATATTTTGTCTGAATTCAAAATTTGTTTTAGCAAACAACTCTAAATCCCGAACAAAAAGAAAATACTCGTTGTCTCGATCTACCTCAATTATTTTCCTGACAAGCTCAAAAGAGTATCTGCCAATACCATATTCCAAACCTGCCATTCTTAAATCAACCCCTATTCTCATATATCTCTATTATACTTTGTTTTCTGCTAATTGTATTAAAGCTCGTGATATCTCTGAAGCGCTCTGTTGCCAAGAAAAACCCTGCACATGTGCTAAGCCTTTTTTGATGAAATGCTCTCTCAACTCAAAGTCAGTATTAAGCGCATTGATTGCACTAACAAGTTCTGGTAATTGCATTGGTTCTACAAGTAATGCTGCATCTGCACAGATTTCTGCCATTGCTGTTCTTGCAGAAGTAATCACTGGTACAGCACAAGCCATGGCTTCAAGTGGAACAAAACCAAAGCCTTCATAAAAAGATGCATAGCAAACAATGTGTGCTGAAGAAATCAAAGCTGGCTTGTCTGCTTCTTCAACATATCCTGGGAATATGATTCGTTCTCTTTTACTTGAATTGTTTGCAAGCTCTAAAACTCCTTTGTAAAGCCAGCCCAGACGACCTGCAATTACTAAGTAAAGATCTGGATCATTAATTCTTTCAAAACCAGCTATTAAGCCTTGAATATTTTTTCGTGGTTCAACTGTGCTTACAGAGAGAATGAATTTCTCTGGAAGTTTATATTTAATTCTGACTGCGCGTTTTTTTTCATCAGTGATATTAGTGTTAAAAAGTTCGTGATTTAAACCATGTTTAACAACTAATATTTTCTTCGGATCAACCCCCAAAGCGATTAAGTCATTTTTAGTGTATTCAGAAATTGCAAAAACTAAATCAGCTCTCTTGAAAGAACTTTTATGTTTAATTAACCAGTGCCAGATCCGGCGCTTTAAGGAATAGTACTCAGGATGCAGCACTGGTGAAAGGTCGTGCGCAGTTATCGCAAGCTTAGTGTTTTTTCGTATGGCAAAAGGTCTTAAGTCTGGCATCCACAAAACATCAAAAGAACCAAAAAGATTTTCAAACTTAGGTAGAGAAAAGAAAGCTAGACTAGTATTTAAAATCTTGTTTGGAATTGATCTTCTAAGAACTTTAAAGTTTGCTTTAAAGTTTGGCATGTAAACATCTTTAAAACTGTTGTAAAAACCAGTAAATGGTTTTTCTTCTGAAATCATTTCAGGCAAAACATTTAAGAGGTAGTTTTCAACGCCTGAAATTTTACCGCCTGTCTCCATCAAACTTCTTAAATCAACCATTATCTTCATAGCAATCCTTCCTTTGAAAGCAGTTCTTTAACCCGCTCTTTAAAGGCTATTTTGCTAAAACGTTGTGCTTGCTCAAAAAGGTCTTCTGAAGAAAAGGTTTTACTTTCAAATTCATTGATTGCTTTGATGATTGCATCAGGTGTTTGTTCCTCAAAGAAAAGCCCTGTTTTGCCTTCTAAAACAGTCTCTTGTGCACCGCCCTGCCCAAAAGCTATAACTGGGGTGCCTGAGGCATTTGCTTCAAGTGGCATTAAACCAAAATCCTCTTCTTGAGGGAAAATGAATGCTTTAGCAGAAGAATATTCATTACAGAGCTGCTGATCATCAACTCTTCCTAAGAACAAGATATTTTCTTTGGCAATGCTTTTTAAATACTCTTCATCTCTGCCTGTACCAACTACGTGTAATTCTTTACCAAGTTTGTTAAAAGCTTCAACCACTAAATCAACGCGCTTGTGTGCTTGCAGGCGTCCGGCTACTAAATAGTAGTCTTCTTTCGGTGTGCTTGGATAGAACTTATCTAAATCAACCCAGGGGTAAAGCACGTCGGATTCTCTGTGGTAATATTTTCGAATTCTTGCTTTAACGTTTTCAGAGTTTGCCCAGAAAAAATCTACTTTTTGTGCTTGTTTAAAATCCCAAGCTTTGAGCCACTTTAAATACAAAGCTATGGCTGGTCTTAAAAAACCAGGAACCTCTTTTTTTAAATATTCTTTTTGTTCTAACCACAAAAATCTAGTTGGCGTATGACAGTAACATATATGCCTAAGGTCTTTTGGGACCTTAATGTTTTTTATAAAGCCAGAGCTAGAAGAAATGATTAAATCAAAATCTTTTAAATTAAAAAACTTTAAAGCTAAAGGGATTAATGGGAGTAAGTATTGTAACTTTGGTATGAAGGTATACAAGTATTGCAAAGGTGATGCAACTATAGTCCAACCTTGAAAATGGTCTTTTAATCTTTGATCATAGACTAAAGTAAAAACAGGCGCTTCTGGGTAGAGCTCATGCAAAGCTTGTAGCACCCGTTCTGCTCCTCCCAACTGCGTGATCGAATCATGTGCAATTGCGATTCTCATGTGTATGAAGACTAATAATCAGCGATGTTTTTTTTGCCAAGGAAAATGTAATAGAAGCTCTTGGCTAGAATTTTAATATCTAACCAAACTGACCAATTCTCAATGTAATAGGTGTTTAACTTAATTTCTTCTTCAAAAGGAAGATCAGGCCATGAAATCTGAGCAATCTGAGAAAGTCCAAAGATCCCTGGTTTAATTGAAAAGATTCTTCTGTATTGATCCCGGTATCTATCAACCTCATCAATGACATGTGCTCTTGGTCCAACCATGCTCATATCCCCTCTTAAAACATTGAAAAACTGCGGTATTTCATCAAGTTTTGTTTTACGAAGTATTTTACCAACTCTAGTAACTCTTGGATCATCTTTAATCTTCAAAAAAGCACCAGACTCGCCGCCTCTAGCATTCTGCTTCCAAAGGTCTTGGCGCACTTTTTCTGCTTCAGCTCCACCGTATTCTAAACCAACGCTTAGATGTGAATACATGGTTCTGAATTTGTAGAAAGTAAAATCATTTTTATGCCCACCACGAGGCGCGGCATAGAAAACCTTACCTTTAGAGTCAAGCTTGATAGCTATGGCAATGACTAGAAAAAAAGGTGAAGTTAAGATTAAGGAAATTAATGCTAGGAAAATATCAAAGATTCTTTTAACAACACTACCCCAACCTGTTAAGGGTGTGTTTTTTATGGATATCACTGGAATGCCATCAATGGTTAAGGTTTCAAGATGGTTTCTTTGAACATCAAAAATATCCGGTAAATAATTGAAGGTTAAACCCTTTTGTCTTGAAAATTGTAAGAGTTGCGCATTTAAGTATGCTGGAGCAGAAGGGTCTGCTTGTAAAAGCTCTTCAAACTTTTGCTTTTGATATATTTGATCAAGCTGCTCTAGAACATTTTCGTCTGCTTTAATCTCTGCAACTATTTCATATCCAAAGTTTTTATCATTTCTGATCTGTTCTAACATTGGATGCATGTTGTGTTCTGAACCAACCACAACCAAGTTATGTAAACCTAACCCTTTTTTCAACAAAGCAACTTGGATTTTCTTAAGAATATATCTTGCGAGAACTACAAAGATGATGCTGACAAGCCAACCAATTAAAACAATTAATCTGGAATTGAAAAAGGTTTGATCAAAAAAGAAAATAAAGACGATTAGCAACAAAGCAATGGTAATGGCTGCTAATATTCTTGAAAATTCACTTGAAAACTTTCTTGTGCCTCGAAGATTATACAAACCAGCAAAAGCAAAGATAACTAAGAGGATTGGGATAATACCAAGAAGATTTAATACGAATTCTTTAAGATCTGGTTTAAAAAGAACCGGAAAATATGCCTGCATGTTTAAACGAATATAAAAAGACATCACGCCTGCGAAAAACAAGCTGGTGATGTCTACCGGAATTGATATGATATTGAATATTAACTCAGAGCGTTTCATGCGGTAATGTATAATTTAAAGCCTCAAGCAATCCTGTAAGCCGAATTCTGTCGAGGATAATCATCTGTCTAAGCGGTCAACCCGCCCATTAAAGGGCCTATTTGACCTTGCACCAAGTTGGGTTTTCACCGCCAACGCATCACTGCGTTAACGCGTGCGCTCTTACCGCACGATTTCACTCTTACCTGATCTTCATAAAGAAGCCATCGGCGACATGTTTCTGTTGCACTATCCCTGGGCTTGAACACTCTTGAAAAGTCACGTGAACTTTTCAAACTTGTCTACTCCCGGCTGGATTTCCCAGTAACTTGCTTCCTAAGATTGCTCCTAGGGGTGTTCGGACTTTCCTCTAGGTGCTCGATTTTTGAACATCTAGCGATTATCTAGACTGCTTGAGGCTTTTGTACGATAACATAATAGTGGGAAAAAATCAAGTAAAAAGACCCTCTGTCTAACAGAGGGTCTTAAAATACTTTAACTAGTAGATTTCGTAGGTAACTGAGATCTGAGCCGTTATATCCTGCACTCCTGGTTCTACGCTTGGTACTGTAGCAGCGCCTCCACCCATACCATATGCTTTGTCAGCATAGTAAGGCATTGGTACGCCACCAGAATTTTCTGAGAAGGTAATTAGCTTACCCAAACGAACACCAGCAGCACGAGCAAGATTTTCTGCTTTTTCACGAGCATTCTTCAAAGCAGCTTCGCGAGCTTGTTCTCTAAAGTTGTCTGGATCCTGGAATGTATAGTTAACTCCGTTGATTTGGTTTGCACCGTTCTTTGTTAAACCATCTAAGATCTTGCCAACTTTTTCTAAATCATTAACTTTAACAGTAATGCTTTGATTAGCAGTGTACCCTGTAATCTGACCATTACCTTTGGTGTAGTCATATTTAGGATACAAGTTGTAACCTGATGTTGAAACATCCTTCTCTTCTACACCTTGTCCTTTGACGAAAGCAATCATCTTGTTTGCAAGATTGGTATTTGCATTCTGGGCTTCAATTGCAGTAACACCATCTGTTTGAACACCAGCATTAATAATTGCTTGGTCTGGTTTAACTGTAACTTTACCTTCAGCAGAGATGTTTATGATGTGTTTATCATCAATTTCTCTGAATTTGCTTTTTACTGTGTACAATTGGCTGACAGTCAATACAACTAAAAGCGTTGCGCCAACTGCAGCAATGGTTTGTACTAACCATTTGGGAATGAATTGCATTTTGTTTCTTCCTCTTTTTTAATTATTTATATTATATCATAACTCCCCTGTTTTCAGGGGAGTTGATTTTCAAATTTTGATTATCTCTTTGCCCACTGTGGACCACGTCTAGCACGTTTTAACCCTGGTTTCTTTCTTTCTTTCATTCTGGAATCACGAGTTAAGAGTCCGTTCTGTTTTAAGACTTTTCTAAACTCGATATTATGTTTTGCTAAAGCTGTGGCAATACCGTGTGCTAAAGCTTGTGATTGTGAGTTAATACCGCCACCGTTCATATTTACATAAACATAAACTTGGTTTTCTAAACCTGCAAGTTGCAATGGTTTAAATGCTTGTTCAACTAATGCTTTGTTGCCAAAGTATACTAAAATATCTTTCTTGTTGACGGTGCTCTTACCTTTTCCTTTGAAAAGACGAACATTTGCAACAGAAGTCTTTCTTCTGCCTACTGCCCAAGCATATCTGCCATCTACAAGGTTAATCTGGCCAATTGCAGTTGATGCAACAACTTTTTCTGTGTGTGGCTTTTCTGCTTGTACTTCAGCGACTTTTTCTGCAACAACTTCTTTAACTGCTTTTGGCTTTCTGACAGTCTTAGCTGCTGGTTTCTTTTCAGTTGTGGTTTTCTTAGTAGTTACCATATTAGTTATATCTTTTTATCAATCTTAAATTCGTGTGTTGCACCCTTAACCATCTTTAGTCTGCGCATCATTGGTTTGCGTAACTTATGGTCATCAATCATGCTAAAAACTGCTCTTCTTAAAACATCGTCTGGTTTATCAACAATCAAATTCTTTAAAGACTTGGTTCTTAAACCACCTGGATATCCAGAATAGTGATGGTACTTCTTTTGTTCTACTTTTCTACCTGTGAATTTGATGTTTTCAACATTAGTTGCAACTACAAAGTCACCCATATCTAAATGCGGTGTAAAGTCTCTCTTACCTTTACCACGGAGTGCGTTAGCAATGACTGTAGCAACACGACCAACTGGTTTTGCTGAAGCGTCAATTTCTAACCAAACTCGGGTAATTTTCTTTGGGATGTAGGTTTTCTGTGATTTCATAAATTTAGGTAAGCTCCACGATATATTTATTAGCTCCGTCTTTGGATTTTCCTGAAATTAAAATTCTGGTATATCCACCCTTGCGATCCTTGAAACGCTCAGCTAAAACTTCTGTTACTTTCTTTGCTGCATTAGTATTCAGATCAGCTAAAAGCTGTCTGTGCCCGTGCAAGGTTTTTAACTTACCTTTGGTTATCATCTTATCAACATAGCTGCGTAATGCTTTTGCATTTGCAGGAGTTGTTTCTATTTGCTCGTAGACAATTACAGCAGAAGCCATGGTGCGCAGAAGCTTTCTGCGGCTATCCATACCTCTACCTAACTTCTTAGTTTTATTAATTCTGTGTCGCATATATTTCTTAAATACTCTTTCCTAAAACTTCTAAAATTTCTGTAGCAGTCTTTTCACCAAGACCATCTAAAGCTTTGATTTCTTCAGCAGTCATAGCTTGCAACTGTTCTACGGTTTGAATGGCATTCTTTTCTAAAGCATTCTGTGCTCTGACAGAAAGGTTTAAAGTCTTAACAGAAGCTCCTTCAGCGCTTGCTTCAAATACTTCTGGAGCTATTGCTCTAGAGGTTGCATTAGCAGGGATTGCTGAATCATTAACTAACATTGTAAAGTGGTCAACCAAGATATGTGCAGCAATGTTTAGTGCTTCCTGACCATTGATAGTGCCATCAGTTTCCATGGTTATGGTCAATTTATCAAAGTTTGTGATCTGACCAACACGAACGTTTTGTACTTCATAGTTAACGTTCTTAATTGGAGTGTAAATTGCATCAACTGCAATCATACCAATTTCTAGTTTTTCAGATTCACGCTGTTCTACAGGAACATAGCCTCTGCCCTGTTGCACAATCAATTCCATGTCTAAATCAGCGCTCTTGTTATCTAAAGTTGCAATGTAAAGATCTTTGTTAACTACTTCAACCAAATCTGTTTCTTTGATGTCTGCTGCAGTGACTACTTTTTCACCTTTGACTTTTAAAGTAAGTCTAACAGGCTCTTCAGTGTGTACTTTTAAACGTAGTTGTTTTAAGTTTAGGATTATTTCAACAACATCTTCTTTAACATTAGGAATTGTTGAGAATTCATGATCAACCCATTTCATCTTAACAGCAACAACAGCAGCACCGGGCATGGATGAAAGTAAAACACGGCGCAAAGTATTGCCGATAGTCACACCATATCCTGGATACAAAGGTTCCATTACAAAAGTGTAACGGTTACCGTCTTGCTCTAGTAAACTAACCTGATTTGGTAATGGAATAGCTTCCATTTGTTACGCTCGCTTTCGATTTAAACGTGGACCTAGTTCGTGACGCGTTCAAACCTTATACTAGCGTTCTCCCTTTGCCCTTTTCGGGGCGTTAATTAAATTATCTTGAGTACAATTCAACGATGAGCTGTGTATTGATTCTGCTTTCAGTCTGTTCCTGATTTGGTACACTCAATACTTTTCCTGAAAGTGTGTCTGCATTTAATTCTAACCATTCCTGAGTTTTTGCATTCTTTAACTTCTGCTTTAAAACTTCAATGTACTTACTCTTTTTCTTACTTTCTCTAAATGCTACTGTTTCACCTACTTTAGTTCGGTATGATGGGATATTTACTTTCTTACCATTTACATCAAAGAATCCGTGAGAAACAAGTTGTCTTGCTTGAGCTCTGGTTTCTGCAAAACCTAAACGGTAGACAATATTATCCAATCTTGATTCCAAGATTTGTAAGAGAGCGTCTCCGGTAATTCCCTTTTTCTTTGAAGCTTCTTCAAAATACTTTCTGAATTGCTTTTCTAAAATGCCGTAAGTCCACTTTGCTTTCTGCTTTTCTTTAAGTTGAGTACCGTATTCTGAAACACGTCCTCTGCTTTGACCATGTTGGCCAGGAGCATAGTTGCGCTTCATTAATACTTTGGCATCTTTTGCTGTAATAGCTTCGCCAAATGAACGGGCTTTCTTTACTTTTGGTCCGGTATATCTTGCCATATTAGACTCTTCTCACTTTCTTTGGTCTTACTCCACCGTGTGGAATTGGTGTTTGATCTTTAATGGATAGCACGGTTAAACCAGAGCTTTGTAAGGCTCTAACTGCTGATTCACGTCCTGAACCAATGCCTTTAACCAAAACATCAACTTCTTGTAAACCACGGTCTTTAACTCTCTGAATTATATCTTCCATAGTTTTTTGAGCTGCGTATGGAGTAGATTTCTTGGATCCTTTAAAACCAACTAAACCTGCAGAACCCCAAGAAATTACATTACCAACTGGGTCTGTAATTGAAATGATTGTATTGTTGTATGTTGATTGAACATATACCTTACCCTTAGTAACTTTAGCCTTAGCGCTTTTCTTACGCTTTGGAGTAGCCTTAACAGCAGTAGTTTCTGCTGCTGGGGTTTCGGTATTTTCAGTTGTCTTGATTTCTTCTGCCATATTTTTAGATTAAGTCTTTTCGTTTGCTGATTTTCTACCGGAACCTGCTGTTCTACGAACATTGCCTCTGCGAGTTCTGGAGTTAGTCTTTGTTCTCTGACCACGAACAGGCAAACCACGGATATGTCTAACACCGCGGTAAGAACCGATTTCTTTCAATCGCTTAATATTCAAAAGGATTTGCTGTCTTAACTGACCTTCTACTTTGTATCCGGTCTTTTCAATGAAATCACGGAGCTTGTTTAACTCAACTTCTGTTAAATCTTTGGTTCGCTTGTTACCATCAACTCCGGTTGCTTTCAAAATCTTCTTTGCTAAAGGTAATCCAATTCCATAAATGTATGGGAGGGATGCTTCTATTCTTTTTTCATTTGGGACATTGATCCCAGCTATTCTTGCCATAGTTTAACCTTGTCTCTGTTTATGTTTAGGGGTTTTAGGACAGATAACGAAAAGCTTGCCGCTTCTGCGGACAATCTTACAATCCTTACACATTTTTTTAACGCTTGCTCTTACTTTCATATTTTTAACGCATTCTTCTAATTATTCTGCCTCTAGTTAAATCATAAGGGGTTACTGCCACAATGACTCTGTCTCCTGGAAGCACTCGAATCTTGTTGACTCTGAGCTTTCCTGCAATGTGTGCCAGGATAATCTGACCTGAATCAATTTGGACACGAAATAAAGCATTAGGTAAGGTTTCCACAACCTTGCCATCTAATTCGATCGTTTCCTTGCTTTTATCGGACTTTCCAAAGTCTTGAGTGCTCGTAGGAATAAGTTTTAACTTAAATTCTCGTGGAAATATTCTATCAAACAAGCCCAAATGTGTCAAACCTTCAAAAGCTTGGAGTTACTTAGTCGTAACTGTCACAAAAATCCGTCCTGAAAAGGCTGGGGCACTCTTTACCCAAAAAGGGCTCATTTCTATGTCTAAACCGTCAATTTTGGGGTCTGAGAGCAGTAAATCCTTGATCTCACTAAGCGACTTTCCCCGAACATTTGCCTTAACAGCCTTTGGATCAACCTTTGAAATTAAGACACTTTCAAGGTGAATAGAAGCTATGGCCGTGCCGTTTGTTAAATCAACATTTTTAAAACTAACCTTTATCTCTTCCTTTTTATCTCCTGCCATAACCTGACCCTGCTCTAAGGTTAGAGCAACTCGCTGTTCAATTAATTTCTTTAAAGCGTCATAGCTGTACACAATTGCTCTGAGATGTCCTGATGCAGTACCTGTAAAATTCAAGGATTGATCGCCAACTTTTTTGTCAAAAGAAATATTTTTAACTTCAAAGGATGACAAACTTTCATCAAGTGTTAATCCTTGAGAATTTAAAAGCTGTTGTTTTGCTGAATTAAATAATGTCTCTCGAAGCTCATTAGTTGCTGCATCAATATCTGCTTGTGAAATATATGCGGTGAAACGAGAAACGCCACCAAACATAGCACTAAGATTTGTGGCATAGAGCAATTGCGGTGCTTTACCTAAAACCTGATTTGAAATTTCAAACCTCGTGCCTGCAGGAATATTGTACTCATCACCCGCTTGATCTGCGATAACGGAAACATCCATGGTTTGTTTAATACCACTGACATCTTTTTCTAATCTGAAAACTCTTTTATCAACTGTGAACTCTGTAGTTGCTGAATTTAATTTTAAAGTTTGACCAGTATTATTAGTAATCGTTAAAACACCTTTTGCTTTAATACCAACATTCAATTTACCTGTGGTGTTAAAAGTCTTTGTACCCTGCTGATCTTTGTCTACAACCTGAACAGGTAGTTGCAGTTGTTTTGAATCTGCATTTTTAAAATCCTTACTTAGAGATATTTCCAAATCTCTGCTAATCGGCTGGCTGTGTGCATAAATAGTTAGACTGACTTGTGGTAAAACAAATGTTCCTAAAAGCAAAACAACAATTAAAAAGGCAACCACTGAGGCAATCAGGCCTCTTCTCTTTCTGTTCTTTTTAACAGCCTCAGCATTAATTATCCGAGGTTTTGAGTGATATACAGGCTCAGAAATTGGTTGTGCTGGTCTTTGTATAACTGGTTCTGCGACAAACTCTTCGATTGGTGCTGGTTGTTGAATGACTTCCTGCACAACAGCTTTTGGTTGAACTCTTGGTCTTGGTGTTACTGGTCTACGAGTTCCTCGAACACTAAAACCGACATCAGCAACTAGCTGGGCATGATTGTGGTCTTGTAAAAAGAAAGAAACTTTCTTACCAAGCTCATCAGTCTTTGTTTTTAAGATCTCAATATTTGCTTGGTCAGAAAAAAGTTTTGAACCGTTAGGAAAAACTAGGGTCACTTCTGTGCCCCGGTCTTGATCGATCTTTGCGACTATTTCATCAATACCCGCATTAGGTTTTAAAAAGATGTTTGCCATTTTCCGTTATTCCCGATGAAACTTTTTTCTTTGTTCCCAAGAAATTACTTTTGAATTTTCTACCTGATGTTGATTAAAAGGATCTACTGAACGCAAAACCGCTGAATATACCGCGTAGAATTGCCAGAAAGCTACAAACCTACCAATCTCTCTTGGCTCTGCAGATGTTAAATGCAAGGCAACTATTGGAATATTGTTTTTCTCTGCATCTTCCCAAGTTCCTTCAAACTCTGAATACATTGAGTAAGACAAAGGGATTTTGTGCAGTTCATACAAAGAGCCATCTTTCAAAGGCAAACTTTGTAAACCATGTGGCACCTCGGTCTTGCTGTCCCCTTTGTAGTTATCCAGTGCAACAAAAAATCCAGCAATGTTTTTTCTACCACCAAAAAATCTTTGATTAGTGTGATGCTGTGATTCTGGTGCTTCGTGTGCAAAGTAAGTTTGACCTTTTTGTTCTTTACCAAAAGTCTCGTGACAAAGCTGAACTATTAAGCTGCTGAAAGGAAAAAGGCTGTGTGAATATATTGGCATGTAAACATCAACAATTCCCTTTTGCTCTAACTGCCACATTACATTTGCAACCTGCATTGCCAGGTTGTTTTGGTTAATCTGAGCATAGAACTCTAAAGCACCTTTGTAAAAATCATCAATGTCTATACCGCATATTGCTGCAGGAAGTAAAGCTACTTCTGAAAAAGTAGAGAACCTTCCACCAACTGCTGGGTGTTTTACTATGACAGCGCCTAGTTTTTCTGCGATGTTTTGTAAGACACTTCCCTCTCCGGTAATACAAAGCAGTGGGTAGTCACTGAAATGTAACAAAGCTTCTAGAAGACTAACGGTTTCACCTGATTTAGATATTGCAATGACTAAGGTTTGTTCTTTTTCAAGCTCGTTTTTTAACTTTAAAATATATTCCGGATCAACAGTTGAAAGTATCTCAACTCTTTTTCCGTTAGTACCAAAAACTCCAAAAAGACCGATGACGCTGGTAATACTGCCACCATTACCAATGATTAAAAGATTTTGGTAATGTTTAAACTTTTCTGCTGTTACTTTAATGCTTTCTAAATCTGGCTTGTAATCTAAAAACGGCGCTTCTGGAAATGCGATTTGTTTACTATCTGTTTTTGAAATGTTAGAAAATTCTAGATGCATACTATTCAACGACTGCTTTAATTCTTCGAACACCGGCAGAAACTGCTTCTTCTTTCAAAATTTTAAACTTGCCAATTTCTGCAGTTTGCGCAACATGCGGACCACCACAGAATTCCCTAGAAACAATTTCATTGGTTTTAGTATCAGAGATTGTATAGATAGAAACAGTCTCACCATATTTTTCACCGAACAACCCGATTGCACCTTGAGCTCTAGCCTGGTCTGGTGTCATGATTTCCTTTGTAACTGTTAAATCTCTAGCAATATTTATATTAACAATCTTTTCAACTTCATTGATTTGTTCAGCACTCATTTTCTCAGGATGGGTAAAATCAAAGCGAAGTCTTTCAGGAGTGATATTACTTCCTTTTTGAAAAACATTTTCTCCCAAAACTTCTCGCAGTGCTGCTTGTAGCAAATGTGTTGCAGTATGCATACGCACAACAATTTCTGAATGATCTGCTAGACCACCCTTAAAAGTTCCCGCGGATGCTGTTCTTGAAAGTTCCTGGTGTTTTTTAAACTCTTCTTCAAACTCTGCTTTGTTAACTTGCATCCCAGATTGTAAAGCCAACTCCTTAGTTATTTCCCAAGGAATACCAAATGACTGAAAGAGATTAAAAGCATCCTTACCTGTAACTTCTTTGTATTTTCTAAACTCCTTTAAACCAGCTTCTAGTGTTTTACCAAACTTTTGTTCTTCTTCCAAAATGACATTTAAAATATTTCTGCGGTTTTGTTCTAACTCTGGATATGCTTCTGAATATTCTGAAATATATTCTGAAACAATCTTTTCAACAAAGTCGCCTTTCAAACCAAGGATCTTTCCGTGAACTATTGCTCTTCTTAAAATTCTGCGCATGATGTAGCCACGTTCTTTGTTAGAAGGCACAACACCATCTGCTGCCATGAATGTTGAAGCACGCAAGTGATCAACAATTATTCTTGCTTTGTCTTCTTGCAAGTTTGTTGCTTCACCAAGTTGATCAAAAATTATATTAAAAGCGGATTTAAAAAGCTCTGTATCAAAAACATTGTTTTGTCCTTGAGAAAAGGTTAAGACTCGCTCTAAACCCATACCAGTATCAACATTTTGTTGTGCTAGCACTTCATATTTACCTGCGCCCAAACCATTGTACTGCATAAAAACATTGTTCCAAACTTCTATGAAACGTCCACAATCACAATTAATGTGACATGCTTCAGAACTTCCTGAAAGCTTTAACCAGTGCGCATGTTTAACGCGCATATTTTCTGGAAGCTCGCCCTCTGTATCAATGAACATTTCAGTATCAGGACCTGCAGGACCTTTGTCTCCGGCCTGCCACCAGTTTTTGTCTCTATTGTAAGGGAAGATTCTTTTTACTCCACCAAATGTATACACATCTTCTGAAAACTCGGCATTGATTGGTTTTGTTGGGTGTGTTGAAAATGCTTTGATCCAAGCATCAATTGCTTCCTGGTCGCGTGCAACTTCCGCATCTCCTGCAAAAACAGAAACATAGAGTTGGCTTGGATCTAAATCAAGCCAGTCTTTAGAAGTTAAAAATTCAAAAGACCAAGCAATTGCATCTGCTTTGAAATAGTCGCCGAAACTCCAATTACCAAGCATCTCAAAAAATGTTAAGTGTCTGTTATCACCAACATCATCAATGTCTGTTGTTCTAATACATTTTTGCACATCAACAACGCGCTTGCCCCCAGGATGGTTCTCACCAAGCAAATATGGAACTAAAGGGTGCATACCTGCTGTCGTAAAAAGCACGGTTGGATCATTTTGTGGAACTAAAGGAGCTGAGGGAATAACTGTATGCCCTTTGCTTTCAAAAAAGCCCAAAAATGCTGCTCTTAATTGTTGTGCTGTCAGTCTTTTCATAATGTCTATATCTTATCAGAAACTAAGGTTCAATGAAAACTAAATAGCACCATGCCAGTGCTATTTAGTCAACTTCTTTTGTTCAGACCTACTTAGTCAAAAGCTCTAAGGCTTTGTCCATTTGAGGATCTTTGTTGTTTGTTGCATCTTCAATACTCATTTCAACCTTAATGTCTGGCTCTAACCCATTTTTGTTGATGTTAATACCATTTGGTGTTAACCACTTTGCAACTGTAACTTTCACTGCTGTGTTCTGTGGTAAACCAATTAGTTCTTGAACTGAACCTTTACCAAAAGTTTTTAAACCAACAAGCTTAGCATAGCCTTGGTCTCTAAGTGCTCCAGAAACAATTTCTGAAGCTGATGCGCTGCCACCATTAGCTAAGATGACAGTGTTAATCTTTGAAAGGATGTTGTTTCCAGAGGCTGTGTATTTCTGAACAGTGCCATTAGAATGTGCTTCTGTAACAACGGTTTTACCTTTGTCTAACCAGTAAGAGGAAATATTAACAGCACCGTCTAAGTATCCGCCTGGATCATCTCTTAAATCAAGAACAATTCCCGAAACATTATCAGCTACAGCTTTCAGTGCGGCTGCTCTGAAGAGCTCATTGGTGTCATCACCAAATCTTTGAATATTTATGACAGCAATTTTCTTACCGTCTACTTCTTTGTACTCTGTTTTAACACTTGTAATTTCAATTTTTGCACGAGTGATTTTAAAATCAAGCTGTTTCTTTGTTTCTGGTCTGTAGATACTTAATTCAACCTCTGTGCCTCTTGGTCCACGAATCTTGCTAACAACTTCATCCAAAGTCATGCCGGTTGTTTCTTTGTTATCTACCTTAAGGATAATGTCGCCGGAAAGAATACCGGCTTTCTTAGCAGGAGTATCATCAAGTGGTGCAACAACGACAATGTTTCCGTCTTTCATACCTACTTCTGCACCAATGCCGTCAAATGTTCCTGAAAGTTCTGTTTTAAAGTCAGAATATTGTTTTGGATTAAAGAATGCTGTGTAAGGATCACCGAGCGCAGAAACTGCGCCAGCAACTGCGCCATACAAAACTTTCTGCTGGTCTATCGGCTTATCAATATACTTTTGATTTACAATATCTAAAGTCTGCCATAGCAAACTGTAATCAACATCTTTAGGATAGTTGTTCTGATTGATGATTTTGTAATCACCACCACTGTAAGTGTAACCTTTGCTTCCGAGTTTTAAACCGCTAAAAAAAGTACCTACTGAAAAAACCAGTAAGGCTAGAATAGTTAGGATGTATCTTTTACTTGAAATCATTTTTGTTCTTTGTTAATTACTTACTAACATATGGCTCTGTTATCATCGCATTTCTCAAGCGTAATATCCAGTACCTGCCCCAAATTCCCAAAAATACAGCCCAGTTCATGAAAAAAGGATATTTTTTTGTGTAGTGCTTTTTGTAGAATATCCACATTGAACGGTGGAAATGATAGAGCGTAAAAGTAGGAATTTTTTTAGAAGACTGCCCCTTGTAATGAATTGTTGTTACTTTAGGGAAATAGTAGACCTTAAAGCCTGCTTCTTTAACTCTGTAGCAGTATTCAATGTCTTCACCGTACATAAAGAAGTCTTCATCCCAGCCGCCAACTTTTTCAATAACTGATCTACGAGTTAGCATAAAAGCGCCGACCAAAGAATCAACTTCCCCTTCCTGATCATCTGACATAAAGGTTAGGTTGTATCCGCCAAAAAGTTTGCTCTTTGGAAAAATCTTGTCTAGCTTTAAAAAGTAAACCAAAGCATTCCAAGGGTTTGGGAAACCTCGTTTGCTGGCATGATCAATACTACCATCGCCTTTTACAAGCTTACAACCAAGCATACCAATCTCAGAACGCTGATCCATCAGACTCAAACATTCCTGAAAAACATTTGTATCAACTTCTGTGTCTGGGTTTAAAAACAAGACAAAGCGCCCACTTGCTTCTCTAAGACCAACATTGTTTCCTTTAGCAAAACCATTGTTCTGGTTCCTAATTAATTTAACTTCAGGAAATTCATGCTCTACCATTTCAGCAGTGCCGTCTTTTGAATCATTGTCTACTACAATTACCTCAAAAGAATAACCGGAAACAGAATTGAAAACAGCATGTAATGAGTTACGTAATAGATCAGGGACTCTGTAGGACAGGATTATTACTGACAAATCAACTTTTTGTTCTTTCATACAAACCATTTCTCCATCTGCTTTGAGCTTACTTTTCTTCTAGCTTGAATAATCTTTCGCTTGAGAAACATCTTCGGTAAAAGTTTAAAGAAAACAGGTAATACACTCCAGGTGCTTATTGAAAAAAGTGTAATGAAAATAGCCATAGAAAATTCACGAACCAAGATTAAAGGTGCTGCTTTCCAAAAGCTCCAACCAAAATCATTCTTAACTATTGTAAAAAGATGGTTTCTCCAATTCCAGCGTCTGATATTTAATGAAAAGCTTCGGTGGTGTTTAATAAAAGTAAAGAAATTCTTTAAACCACCAGGGCTTGCACCCACTGCTCTGGGGTGAATCACAACAGCATTAGGAACAAAGCGTGCTTGCCAGCCTTGAAGTCGCATCCTCCAGGAAATATCTAAGTCCTCCCAGTATGCAAAAAAGTCTGGGTCATAATACTCATCATTTAAAATCTTAACTGATTCTAAAGCTTCTTTTCTAAAAACTGCAGCTGTGCCAGAAACTCCAAATATTTCAGTTGACTCATTATACTGACCATGATCAACTTCTAGCTGTCCGCGCTCTCTGCCTCTTCTACTCCTCGATATTATTATACCAGTACCATCTAAAATTGATTGTCCTTTTTCATTCTTCGTTGGCTTTAACATTTTACCAGTTGCTAAACCCACCAAAGGATCTTCAAAAGCTTTAACAATTTCTGAAACAAAGTTTTCCGCTAAAAGAGCATCCGGGTTTAAAACCATTAAAAGCTCACTGTCTGTATTTTTAAAAAACTTGTTGTGACCTCCGGCATAACCTAAGTTCTCGCCGTTATTAACAACCTTCAGTCTTGAATTACTACCAAAGCTTTCCGTGACCTCTGCAATTAAGTTTGGCTGCCCTTCAGAAGCATTCTCCATGTAATACACCTCGTAATCATCAAAATCCTGGGACAAAGCATGTTCCAAACACTTTTTAATCTCCAGCCAAGGAGTGTTGTAATTTAAAAGATTTATTGATATCTTAGGCATTGTTTTCCCCAATATATTGTCTGAATATACTACCAGAAATACCTAGAATGACGAAAAAGTACATTAAGACACGGTCATTCATAATTGTTCCGTCTACTAAAGAATACGTAAAAAGCCAGGCAAAATTAATACCAGTACAAACTACAAACAAAACTAACGGATCTTCTGAGAAAAGATAGTGTTTTTTAAAGAAGATGTATAGGTTGGAAAACAAAGACTTGAGAAAAGTAAGGAGCGCAAACAACCCTAAAATACCTAGCTCAGAAAAAACATCTAAGTAAAAACTATGTGCGCTAATATATTGTTTTGGTAGATTAAAAGCTTTTTCAAAACCAGAGCTTAAAACAGATGCGAAATTACCATAACCAACACCGAGTATTGGATGTGGCAAAATAACTTTAGATACAGTGTACTTCCAAATTTCCAAGCGTCCGGCATTAGAGGCTTCTGTTAAGTCATAAATACTACCAGCACGTTGTAAAAAGTTTGCACCCGCATTTTGTCCAAAGCTACTTATCCCTTTTTGTATTAACGGAGTTAGCGCTAAACAAACGAAAAATATTAACACAGGAAAAGCAATTGGCTTAAGCAATTTTCTACCATAATGTTTGAAGTAAAAAAATCCAAGTAAAAGAACAGGTGCGGCAATCCCTACCCAAACTCCTCTAGTTCCTGAAAAAATAATACCAAGGACTGCAAAAATCATTAATAGCCAGAGCCCAATTCTAACTGCTTTGTTTCTCTTTTCTTTTTCTAAAACCAACAAAGGAACAATCGCTGTCAAAGCAAAAATACAAATAACAGCAAAAGCATGTGAGTCAGGTAGCGTTGAAAACATTCTCAGTGATTGTCCTTGATCAGAAAAGCTAAACCAAGAATTTGAATAGACGGCTGATTCGGCAAAGCTTGCGCCATAGAAAGCCCTAGAAATGTATGTTGCCCAGTACTGCCAGAAATAGTAGATGTTTGTAAAAGCACTAATCAATAGCTGCACAAAACCAAAGATAACGATAGTTGCTAAAGAATAAAGCGTTGTTTTAATAACTCGTAAAGTCTTTTCCTTTTGTCCCCCCAAAAAGTTATACACCACCAAATACAAAAGATATATATTCAAACCAAAAGCGAATTTCTTTAAGCCAAGCGTTAAATCTGTGTTTGAAAAAACTAACGAAACCAGAATAGCGACAACAAACCACCCGAGATACCTATCCCAGGGTGCAAACTTAATCTTTAATCCAGATTTTTTAAGATGCCACCAATATTTAATAAACAGGGCTAGGAAAGTAAAACGCCAAGCAGAAAGAGTATCTAGCTTTGGATTTGGTAAAATTAAATACAATGGGATGCTTAAAATAACGCTGGCTAGAGCATTTTCAAGATCAAAGAAGATAATTGCAAGCAGCTGCAAACCAAGGTTTAAATATGACCAATTTTGATTTACAGCACCAGTTGCAATTAAACTCGTTGAAAACAGCTGAAAAATGAAAAATGTAACTAACCAAAATCTTTGTTTAAACATGTTCCCCTTTCAAAAGCGCTAAGGTTTGTTTAGCACATTTAGTCCAAGTAAAGAATTTTAGCCTTTCTCTTCCTTTTTCAATCAAAGAATCATGCAAGCTTCGATCTGTAATTGCGGCATAGATTGCACTCTTCATCTCTTGCTTGTTTTTTGGATCAAAATAAATTGCGGCATCTCCTGCAACTTCAGGTAAAGAAGAAACATTGGCACAAGCAACCGGAACGCCAGCAGCATATGCATCTAAAAGGCTCATACCAAAACCTTCATAAAAAGAAGGCTGTACTAAAAGGTCTGCACGTTTTAAATACGCGAAGCGATCATGACCATAGCCACAGTAGATAACCTCAGGGTGGTCTTGTATTTGCTGGATAATCTTTTCAAAGAGCCAACCCTTACCACCAACTAAAACCAAGCTCTGTTGAATCTGTTTTTCTTTTTTAAGCTCAATGAATGCTTCAATCAAACCAGAAACATTCTTTCTTGGCTGCAGTGTGCTTATATACAAAATGTATTTCTCGGGCAAAGCAGCAACCCTCTGTTGTTCTGCAACAAGTTCCTCAGGAGTTGCCTTGGCATGCATTTCAGTACTTAAATCAAAACCGTGATAGATCACTGAGACTTTGTTCGCTGGAGTTTTGTATGTTTGAATGATGTCTTTTTTAGTTTGTTCAGAGACAGCAATGATTGATCTGGCAAACTTACAAGCAAACCAAGTAGAAAATCTTAAATACCAGCGCATAAAGGTTGTAAAGGTTTCAGGATAGAACTCCCAAGCAAGATCATGAATTGTCACCACTGAATTTTTTGGGTGAATTAAAGGTAGTGCTGATGCCATGATAAACAAAACATCAACAGGAGCAATCAGCATTTCCCAGGAGATTCGAAGCTGTGTCCAAAAAATCGGAAAAGGCATAACTTTGAGCGTAAAGTTCTTTGGTAGCTGTTGCATCCATAAAGCGGGCTTGGTTCTTAAATACAAAACATATTCATCTTCTGAATCTGTTCTTGCAAAGGATAAAATCAGCTGTTGAGCATAATGCTCAACGCCAGTTGGATTTGTAACATTCGCTCTCTCTGCTTCAATACCAATTCTCATCTAACTGCTCCTTAAATTAGAAATGAAAAGAAAATCTTCTTTCTTAACAAAGCCACTGGCACTTAAAACCACAAAGTAAACAATCAAACCAACAGGCAGTGAAATAGCTAGGCTCATCTCTCGTACTGGCCAAAGTGCCAGAGCCATTAAAAGAGCGGCAAACAAAGGTTGCCAGATGTATCTAAAGAATTTGAAGTTAACAATTCTGCTTTTAACAAAATAGAAGTAGAGCGAAGCTTGAATTAACTCAGAAACCACGGTCATAATAGCAGCGGCCTTTAAACCATAAATTGGAATAAAGATCGCATTGCCAATAATATTTAAAACAATGTTACTAAAAGTAATCTTCACAGCAATTTTAGTTAATTGATTAACCATCACGCTGTTGACAGCTGCGTAGATAAATAATATGCCTGAAGCAAAAACTAATATCTCTAAAGCAACATAGCCACCAAAGAAATCTGCGCCACCTACAACTACAATTAATTTCTTTGCCAAAATAACACCACCTGCAATTAAAGGAATCGCAAGTGCTAACATCATTCTGGTGTATTTTTCTAAAGAAGCACTGATTGCTCCTTTGTTTTGTGACATTAATCTAGATGAAATGAAAGGATACAGTGAAGAAGACACAACTGCTGGTACAAAAGCTAGCAGATCAACAAACTTGTAAGCTGCGGTATACAAACCAGTTTCAGCATAACCTCTAAAGTGCGTCAGAATGATGATATCAATTTTGTTGTAAACAATACTAAAGCCAACAAGCATACCAAAAGGCAGGGCTGCTTTAACCATGCTCTTAATTAAAGAAAAATCTAAGCCTTTGAGAAAATCAAAGAGTTCTGGTTTTGGCACATAACGCTTAATCAAATATTCGTAAGCTAAAATATGCATTATTCCATTGAAGACCTGTACTAAAGCAAGGAAAACAACAGACTTACCCAAAAATATGGCTGAGAATATAACCGCGACATTAATAACTGAATCAAAGAAGTTAATAATCGCAATGTGGTGCATATCTTCGTGTGCTGAAAGGATTGATTTGTGAGGGATGGTTAAGGCATTTAAAAACATACCAAATCCAGCAACAAATATTCCATTGCGCACTAATGGGTCAAATCCTGCCCAAACAGCTATGATTGCTAAGACAACCCAAATAGCGAAAGCTAAAATAAACTCAACCGCAAAAAAATGACCGAGGTATTTCTTACCCTCTTCTTTATTTTCAGAAACCTTTTTAATTACTAACTGCTGAATTCCGAAGTCTACAACCACGGAAAAAAGCAGAACATAGGATAAAATAAACTGGTATTGTCCTGAAGCATACGTTCCTAGATACCTGAACATGCTGGCATAACCAACAAAAACCAAGGCTGCGGCTAGCACCCTTGAAAAAACAAGACTCAAGATGTTTCTAGAAACTTTGCTCATGTATTACTGCTCAATATCAGAGACTGCCGGGTATGAATCTACTTCGGCTTGAGACAAGACATTTGGTTTTTGTTTTCTGTATTTAGAGATCCAAGTTGCTGCATCTAAAGGAACTTTTAATCCTTTAGTAATCACAAAAATTGTAGCTGACTTATCCCCTTTAATTAGCGTACCGTCTTTAGGAGGCAAAGGCAAACCATCATTTAACATCAGCGCTTCGCTTTGTTCCATGGCTACAAACTTAATATTCCTCTGCTTAAAGACAAAAGCAGAAACTGGATGTTTAGCGCCATTGCTGTAAAGAGAAATTGCGCCATCAGGTAATCTGAAGTATGTATTCTCAGGCGGTGCTAAGAATGCACCTAAGTTAGCTGCTGCCAACTCGTTGATTGAAAGCGTTACAACTTTTGAGAACTGAAATTTGTGTAGGTTAAAGACTGTTGCTGAAATAGGTCTTAAGAGTTCGCTTTGAATCAAGAAAACCATACTGCTGTCTGGGGTCTTAACCAAAGTACCGTCTTTTGGAAGCAAGAAATCTCCTTGGGTATAACCATCAACCTCTGCTTGAGAGAGTCTGTTGACATCTTTACTTTTAAAAGCATACTGCACAAAAGTAAAAGCACTAACAGCCATGCGCTTACCATTTTTAATTTGATAGACCGTTTTAGAAGCATCTCCTTGAATTAAGGTACCGTCTTTAGGAGCAAGTAAAGCTAGCGTCGGGAACATGTCGGCTTCGCCCTGATTTACTGTTAGAGCATTCTCTGCTTTCAATCCTCTTTGCTTTAAAACGAAGGCAGAGACTGGATGTTTCTCACTATTTTGAAAAACAAATAGCTTTCCAGTTGGATCAGTGCTTACTTTAATAACCGTATTGTCAGCAGGACCATAGAGTGGTCCTTGATCTAGAGTTGAAAGCTCTGTTGGAGAAACTGTGATTATGCCATTTGCATTCAAACCTCGTGCTGAAATGACAAAGGATGGAATAACTGATCGAAGACTGTTATTAACGATATATGTTGTTGTGTCTGAAGAAAGTTTAATCAGAGTTCCGTTTGGATATCTAAACCATTGATCAAAAAACTTCCAGAAATTGTAATTCCCGTTATACACATGAGGAGTATATCGGTACAAGGCAGCTGTTGCTACGTTTTGAATAGTGACGCTTTGAGTTGGTTGGGGGTTCTGAGGACCACCAGTTGTATTTTTGAAAAGAACAGTATCATTTACTTTTGATATTCGAATAATTGGGCTACCAAATGCTTCGTTCTGTGCAGTAACACCCGGACCCCTGCCATTTGGAGTTGTAAAACTACGCATCAAAGAACCAGGAGCTCCGATATATTTATTCCCTTGAGCATCATATGCTCCAAAGAGTTGAGGATAGAAGCCTAAAAACAAAGAATCACAACCACCGCTGTCAGGACAACCAAACCCCATCGCATGATCCAAGGCACTTTGTAATTTAGCGTCTGTGGAAAAAGAACCAGTAATCAGGCTTTGTTCTTTTTGCAATGTGACAATAATAACTTGCGGATTAATTCCAGTTTTTACAGCAGCATCCCAGATAAGTTCAGCGGCTGATCTTAATCTGCCAAGGCTTGCTTCAGGGTCTGTTAAATTTGTTTTTAAATTAACATCAGTTGGTTCTCGAAGTTTTTGCAAAAAGCTTGGATTAGTGTTTGCTAAAACGCTTTTCTTAGAATCTAAGAATTGCTGAATACCCACCGCTGAACCAAAGGTCTCTCTATCAGAAAAAGTTTTGTCTTCTATGAGTTTGTTTGGATTAAAATCAGCAAACACAGCAGAAAAAGGCGCAAATAGTGTTGCGAATGAAAAAATAACTGCGAAAGTTTTTTTAAACATCGTTTGTTTCATAAAGTTATCTAATATATGCCTCACCTATTGGGTAATTTGGAAGATCTGATTCAGGGACATAAAGGATTGGGAAAATGTCTAAACCACGATCTTTCCAAAAAGTATAGTTAATTGGGTGCAAAGATCCATCCACTACCCAATAGACGGTCTGCATCCTATTTCCTTTCACTAAAGTCCCTTCAACAGGAGCTAGAAACTTTCCAGAGACCCAAGAATTCAACTCTTCTGTTGTCACAAACAAAATTAAACTCGGCTCTACTTTCATCTGGCTATACACAGATGCTGTCACCGGACGTTTCAAACCCTCTGAAATATAGTATATTGTCGGGTCATTAATTGTTTTAACCAAACTGCCACTTAAAGGTAGCGCCCATGGTCCTGAAGCAAAGCTAGATATTTCATACTCACTGATCTGCTTTGGGGTTTGGTTGTTAAAACGTTGTTTCAAAATACTCTCTGAAACTCTTTGACTCTGACCTCCGGAAATGTAATATATTAAACCGGTTTCAGAAACCGAGACTAAATCCCCTTCTTTAATTGAAGAAACTCTGTTAATGACTTGATCCAGAGCATTCATCACATCAATCCTGCCAAAACCAATTAAACCATCACAAGATCTGCTACCACACTGGTTGCTGTTTAGTGCGTCAATCGGCGTTGCTGATTGAATAATTCTATCTCGTATTTCTCTGTTACTTAAATTACCATTAAATGCTTTAAGCAATGCTGCTTCTGCAGAAACCAAAGGCGCTGCAAGTGAAGTTCCTGATGCATAAGCATAAGCGCTTGGAGTTGGCTGTTTTGTATTAGGGTCATAATTTATTGTTGAAAGAATGCGCTTTCCCGGAGCTGTCACATCAACACAAGATTTACCATAGTTTGAAAAAACAGTCTTAAAATCATAAACATCAGTGGCAGCTACACCGATAACCATGTTTTCACCGTTATCATTACAAACAGGAAAAACTGGAGCAACGTCTAAATCCCCGCCTGTTACAGCAACATCATTACCAACTGCTGCAACAATGACCACATTCTTTTTAAAAGCATAGGTAATGGCATTTGAAAGAACAACATCATTTGCAAAACCAACTCCACCCAATGACATGTTAATGACATTAGCACCATGATCTGTAGCCCAAACAATTGCTGCTGCAACATCAGAAGAATTTCCAGAACCTGTGGCATCTAAAGCTTTCAAAGGCATTAAAGTAACTGTAAAAGCAGCTCCTGCAATTCCTCTAAAATTATTTGGTGTTGCTGCAATAACTCCGGCGACAAGGGTGCCGTGCCCATTATCATCTGAATTCATTCCAAAAGGAATGATCGTTTTATTTAAAAAATCATAGCCTGAAGCAATCTGTCCTGCAGAAAGGTCTTCGTGCAAAGCATCGACACCTGTATCAATTATAGCCACAACAACACTGTTACTACCTTGAGTCTTTTCCCAAGCTTCAGGAAATCTTGCTTTTATTAAACCCCACTCTCTATCTATATTGCTACCATCTGTGCTAAAACCAGGATCATTTACAACAACTGCATCTGTTTTAAACTGATGGTTTTGTTGCAGATATATTAAGCTAGTTCCAAGTTTTTGCTGTACTTCATCAAAAGAATATTCGGATTCAAAACTAAACGTATTTTTAAGCGTGCTGTTTTCTGATCCTGGAAAAACTTCTTCTAAGCTCTGCGGGCTTATGCTTGTAAACGTTTCAGAATCAGAGCTTAGCTGTGCCACATATTGCTGGAGTGGTGCTGCATATACAACAAAAGCAAAGCCGAACTGGCTTGCTAATATGATGCTTAAAATTATGGATTTAATGTTTCTTTTCAATGTTTTAATTTTCTCTTAACGCTTTTTTATAATCACCGCGCAAAGATCTAAACTTTATCTTAAAAAGATCAACCAATGATTCAATGTATGCTTTAAGTGGTACGTGTCCGCCACCATGTTCTGTCCACGAAAGGGCAACCTCTTTAATCTTGTATCCTCTATCAAAACCAATCTTCAAAACTTCAAAATCAAAACCCCAACGACTGATAGTTACAAAACGAAAAATATCTTTAGCAGCTTTTTTATTAAAAGCCTTAAAACCAACTTGTGTATCTTTAATCCCTGGTGCTGCCAACATCTGAATCAAAAGGTTTGAAGCTCGACTTAAAAGAATTCTGTAGAAAGGTTGGTGTACTTTAACTTTGTCAGGATCTAAGTATCTTGAGCCAATGACTATGTCATAACCTTTTTCAAAATACTGGAAGAACTTCGAAACTTCAGAGATTGGTGTAGCATTGTCTGCATCCATAAACATAATCACATCACCGTCTGCGTACTCTAAAATCCCTTTTTTAACTGCATAACCCTTACCACCTTTTGCCAAATTAACTGCTGTTAAGTTAGCAATTTCTTTTTCAGCCAACTCTTTAACAACCTCGTAGGTTTGGTCATGGCTACCATTCACAACTACAATGATCTCGTATTCAAACTCCTGCTTCTTTAAATACGTATCAATTGCATGTATTGTTGCAGGAATTCTTGTTTCCTCGTTATATGCCGGAATTACTACTGAAAGTTTCATTTTATTTTGCTTTTTTATATTTAATTCCTCAAAAACTTTCTTTATTATACCATCTCTCAAGTGATATTCAAAATATACGGAGGTCAAAAAACCCGCCTAATTTTAGGCGGGTTTTAAAATCTTTTCAGTTATTCAATTCTTACTTTTGGCATTTTCTCTAAGAGCGTGCTAAAAGTTCCTTTTCTTTTTGCATAAGCAAAAAGTAAGGTAACGAAAGCAGCAAAGAGAACTGCAAGAGTAGCCCCTGCTCCAGTCTTTGGAGCAACAAATGCTACACCCAAAACTTGTGGTGCGGTTATCCTTACAGTAACTGTGTTACCGTATGTATTAACCATGCTTAAGTTAGAAGCGTTTGGTAGATTATACTTTACTCTGACCTTAAAGGTATTTGTTACAGAGCTGTTAGCATAAATTGTTTGAGCTGGGAAAGAAAGATTGTTTCCTGAAAGAGTATATCCTTTGCTGAGTTGATCACTACCATCAATATCTGCGTATGCCAATACTCCGGACAAATCGTCAGTCACTATATAGTTGTAGACCGCAACATTGCCAGTGTTTGTGGTTACAAGAGTATAGGTAATATAGTTTTCTTTTTCTGCAAGAACAGTTGTTGCGTCCATGTTCTTGGTGTTGTTAAAGGCGCTCTTGGAGTAGTTTAAACCAATACTTGCGCCTGCTACTGCACCCGTAGAAACATTAACTGTTAAGTTTCTGCTACAGCTAGATCCAAAGACATAGCCACTAAGTGTGAAGGTTGTTGTCCCGGTTATAGCTCCGGAGTCCATTGAACCAGAATTACTTACAGACTGACCATTAAATCTTCCGCCGTAGATTGAAAGTGTGTTAGAGCTGTTTGCACTCCAGCGCAAAGTTGTTGAACTACCATAACTGACAGTGTAAGAATCAGCTATAAATGAATCAATGGTACAGTAAGCATTTCCTGGTGGGTTGTAGTTTCCTGAAGTTCCCAAAGTGATACTTCTGGTACATGACCCGTTATTCCCATTACCAAACAAGGTAAATGTAGTTGAACTGTACAAAGGTCCGGAATCAATACTGCCACCATTTGAAACTATTTGGCCGTTAAATCTTCCACCTGACAGATACAAGCTGTTTATATTTGAAGCACTCCAGCGAAGAGTTGTTGAACTTCCATATGTGCCATTAAAGCTATCTGCAGAAAACGAATCTATGGAACATGCGACTCCTGAATTACCTGGGTTTCCGGTAACACTTACTGTAATACTTCTGGTACATGAACCATTAGTACCAGTACCAAACAAGGTAAATGTTGCTGTATTAAACAAGGGGTTAGTAACCATACTGCCATTGTTTGTAACTGGTTGACCTGTAAAACCACCACCTGAAAGGTACAAACCATTTGCACCAACATTTGATGTAGTCCAACGAATTGTTGTTGAAGATCCTGAATTTACTATAGCTGAATCAACAGTCAATGTATCAATAGTACAAGCAGTTCCTGAAACTGGAGGTGTGCCACTTACAGTAACAGTAACGCTTCTGGTACATGAACCATTAGTTCCATTGCCAAAGAGTGTATATATTACTGTTCCAGTCAAAGCGCCAGTATCTATACTGCCGTTGTTTGCAACTAACTGACCGTTAAATCTTCCACCAGAAAGATACAAACCATTAGTACCAACATTTGATGTGGTCCAGTTAAGGGTTGTTGAAGATCCAGAATTTACAATGAGGTTATTTGCTGTGAATGAATCAATAGTACAAGCAGTACCTGAAGGTGGAGGTGTGCCACTTACTGTAACAGTAACGTTTCTGGAACATGAACCACCAGTACCATTTGCTGTGATGGTATATGTAGTAGTTGTATTCAATGCGCCTGTATCAACACTGGAAAGGCCGCTTAAAGAATATCCGTTAAAACGTCCACCGCTAATATACATTGAACCAGCAATGACATTTGATGCACTGAAGCGTAGGGTTGTTGAACCACCCGCAGCAACAGTTAAACTGTCTGCTGTAAAGGTATCTATGATACAAGCAGTTGCAGTGGTTGAAACATTCACTGTAGCTGAATCTGAAGTGAAGTTAGTATTTGAACCTTGCGCTGACGCGTTGTTTATCAAAGCCCCTGAACCGACATTAACAGTTGCTGAAAATGTAAAAATCATTTGAGCTCCTGTTTGCAAATTCATGCCAGAGCTATATCCGTTTGAACTTGTAACAACTGCATCGAAACCGCCAACTCCGTTTAATCTGCCTGTTCCTGAGATTAAACTCATTCCAGCAGGCAAGATATCTCTGATGTTTATGTTGTTAGCTACTCCAGGACCATTGTTAGTAACTGCTACTCTGAAATCAACAACATCGCCGTTCTTTGTATTTACAGATTTGGAGAAAGAGTTTTGTCCTGAGAGGCTTACTGTTTTTGTTAATGAAATATTTGTTTGAGCAGGTCCTGAAACGCCATTTACCTGAAGGGTGTAAATGACAAATCCTGCGTATGGGAAACATGCTGGGAGATCGCCGAGATCTACGCCGCTGTTTGTGCTGATACCATCTGGTAAGTCAACCAAATACATTGGCTGATTATCAAAAGTGGTACCACAAACATTGCTTGAGCTAGTATTAGCCGAGATCTGTGTTGCTTGAATATATGCTTGGCTGACACACATTTGTGTGGATTGAGGAACATATGACAAGGTTGTTGGAACATTGCTTTTTACAGTTACATCACCGCCATGATTAGAGCTACTCACTGTACCTGCGTTTGAAGACATCAAAGCACCATTAACAGCGTGAGATGTGCCTAGAGTTGTATCGTAATAGCTGACGGCTGTTACGTTTCTTGCAATATTTGCATTAGGATCAGATGCTGGAGCTTGGTTAGCACCATTGTGGAAATACACGCTAACACGCACACGATCTCCAGGATTTACAAAAAATCCTGCATCATGCTCTGCTTGAGAAAGCGCATAACGTCCACCATTTAAATTTTTTGCATCGACCAATGCATAGTCATGACAAGCTTCACCAGACCATGTTAATGGCCAGATGTTTAATGCCGGACTATTTGTGTTGTAACCAGTACAAGCAATATCTGCCTGTGCCTGTTTGTAGACCTTTGCAAATCCAAAGAACGCAACAGCAAGTACAACAACTGCTGCTACAAAATATCTGGACTTGATAATACCTATTAATTTTGTCATATATGTCCTTAATCTTAATTCTCGATTAACTACTAGCTTTCACTAGTAAAATTAGGAAGTAAGAGCTTACTAATTTCACCAGTCAAAGTTTCAAGGTGGTGAGGGGCATACAGACAAGCGAATGTTTGACCTGCACACCCCCACCTTGTTAGAGGGACTCGAGCCCTCTGTCATGCGTGATAACTACGGACTTCTCGGAATACCTCCGGGGCCTCGCGGCGGCCCGCCGGTTTTGCCTGGAAGCGGCTGTTTCTTTCCGCTCCAGTCGTGGGTTCCCGCCCAGATGCCAAGCCCCGTCAACACGACGATGCCTGCAGCCTGAGCAGTTTTCTTGCCGTCGAAGACTTTCTTCGACACAGTATCAGTCGCAACACTGTCTCGAACAGTCTCAAACGAAACCTTCTGGGTGCCAACACCACCGCTTGCTTCGGCGAACATCGCCTGTAGTGGCAGCGCTGCGTTGAAGCAGTAGCCAAGCGTCGTAATTGTGACACCGTCGCTGAGCTTGACCAACCCGGCTTTGATGCTCTTACCGGGGTCGGTCGGGACATACCGCTGGTTCAACCCAGCGTTCCCTTGCTCGGAGCACGTGGCGTTGTACGCCAAGTTCGAATACTGCGACAGGTTGACGATGCGAGCGCCGCCACTGGAGTTCCGGGA
>Ga0082335_1001812_pt1 | contig 42953 bp, 45 predicted proteins | sample Subgrocontami58m_FD_72375 | JGI IMG/M metagenome (GOLD analysis project Ga0082335, IMG submission 72375) | Subsurface groundwater microbial communities from S. Glens Falls, New York, USA - GMW37 contaminated, 5.8 m (SPADES assembly) (version 2) ...
CGACCAACGGCACCCTTAAGGTCGTAAAGATGATCGTCGAGGGTAGTGAGGGTGATGAGCCATCGGACTTCACTATCCACGTCCGGGTGTTCGATGACGGCTTTGTGGACGTGGCAGGTTCGCCGCAGCCAGGCAGCGGGATTGGTACCGACTACATACTGCTGGCGGGGAATTACCATGTTAATGAGAATACGGCCTCCGGCTGGCAGACAAGCTACAGCGGCGCTTGTGCCGAGGACGGCGATGTGACAGTGGTGGCTGGTGAAACCGTCACTTGTACGGTCACTAACACATTTGTTTCGCCACAGCTCGGCTCTATCTCGGGCCAAAAGTTCCATGACCTCAATAACAACGGCTCCAAGGACGAAGCTGAGCCGGGTTTGGCAGGCTGGACCATATACCTTGACCTCGATGACAGTGGTACCTTGAATGGCGAAGAGCCTTCCACCACGACCGATACGAGCGGTTATTACAGCTTCGTGGGCTTGAGCAACGGTTCATACATCGTGTTCGAGGTGCAGCAGCAGGGTTGGACCCAGACCATGCCCGCCGGTGACGGGAGTTACTCGGTTGGTATTCAGGGTAACAATGTGACCGGTAAAGACTTCGGTAACCACCAGCAGCCCAGCGTTTGTACTGAGAATTGTGGCGGCGGAGGCGGTGGTGGGGGAGGTGGCGGTGGTGGCTTGATTCAGCTCATCATTTCCAATGAGCAGATGCAAGCGGTGCTAGGCGATGGCTTGAATGTTACCGTCACCTGGACCACCAACCACCCGGCGACTTCACGCGTGGTCTATGACACGGTTTCCCATCCCTACGTAAGTTGGCCAACCATGTTCGGCTACGCCTTTACCACAGCTGAAGACAGCTCACTGGTGACTTCCCATGCCGTAACTATTGCCGGGTTGACGCCGGGCTTAACGTACTACTTCCGTCCCATTTCGCACGGTAGTCCAGAGGTGAACGGTATTGAGCTGGCCTACAGTCCGCCAGGCGGTTCGGGTACTGGTACGGGTGGCGGAGGCGGTGGGGCTGGTCCCACGCCACAGGTATTGGGTGCGCAAACCCAGCTGCCGCGTACTGGCGGCATGCCAGTTGAAGGTATGTTGTACTTCTCGTGGTTGGCACCGCTACTTAGTAGGTTCCGCCGGCGCAACATAGGTCAGGCCTAACTCTAGGTTCGTAAGGTTCTGGTTTCACTTCCACCCCGGTTAAAATCGCCGGGGTGGATTTGTGGTACGATTGATAAGACATGAAATTAGCGCTGACTAAGATGCAAGTAATGAGTACTGCGGTGTCACTCACTTTTGTTGCAGCGTTCGCTTGGTATGCAATCGTAGTTTTGAATAACGATGCACCAGCGACACTGCCGGCGGTTGAGCAGGTGAAGTTGCCTAATACGGTTGAGGAGTTACCAGGTAGAGTTCCTGAGGCACCAAGTCGTGGTGTTAGTGTGCCGGCTGGCGAGGCCAGCGTCCGTCGCGCTGGTCAATTAACTGTCACTCGCATCGATGTGGCGGCGCCACTGATGGTAGTTGGCCGCGCGGACGAGCAGTTGTTTCAAAAAGCTCTTGAAGATGGAGTGGTGCATTATCCGGGTACGGCCAGCCCAGGGCAACCAGGTAATATGTACGTATTCGGCCATTCGTCGGATTATCGCTACCGCCACGGGTCATATAAAACCGTATTTGCGCGCTTGCCCGAGCTTCAGGCTGGTGACCGTATTGTAGTAACAGACGCTACCAACACGAGCTTTACTTACAAAGTGACTGGCGGTGCCGTGGTGGCGGCTGGTGCCATGCAGTACTTATCGCAAGACACCGGCGGCAAGTCGCTGCTAACTTTGCAAACAAGCTACCCGATTGGCACAGCCCTTAAGCGTTACGTGGTGATCAGTGAGTTGGAGCCTAATGCGAATTACAATACCCCCGCTGCCCGGTGAATTTTGGCGTGGGAATTATTTTGGCGCCAGGGCTTTTCTTGCCAATTTTATTGGTCGGTGTATGCTAGAAGTATATTATGTCGCCATTGCAGCCGGTAAGTTCAGACCCATCGTCGTACCATCATAGCCCTGCGCCCAAGCGGCGCGAGAAGCTTACAGCGGCGAGTGTTTTTTTGTCGCTGCTGCTGGCTGTGTTTTTGGTTGGCCTAGGTGAGCGTGGAATATATGATTTAAATCGGTTGCTTAATCCTTTATACAGCCAGTGCCAGCCATCCAAGTATTTAATTATTACTGATCGCGCGTGTCAGGTGGAAATGTTTGCCCTGAAGACCGTGCTGTTCCATAGCTATGTTAGCGTGCCATTGTTTCTGTTGTTCCTATTCATCACCATTTTTTTGCGACGTCGCCGACGACAAACTTGGCAGGAAGCGATCTTCAGGGTTACCGGTGTGGTCGTGTTCGTGTTTGGGCTGCAGTTGTTACTCGAGGTTACGTTCTACCTGTTCCAGTACCATCGGCTGATTGCTTGGTATTTTTCGTTTGGGGCGGGAATTATTTCGGCGATTTGGTTAGTGATTCACCTGGAGCGACGGCAGGAAGCCAAGCGCTTGGCTAAGCACCAGGGTGGCGACCACCATGGTGGTGCGGACGATGATGACGATCGCTAGCTTACTATGCGCGACACAATTTTAGGGCGCGTACTCGAGGGCGATGAAGATGGTGTTAAATATCTTGACCGGCTTGACGCCGAGGCGACTGAATTATTTGAGGAAGCAAAGTATCATCGGCGTGCCAAGTTCAAAGACAACGAGGGACGAAAGTTCATATTAACGCGCGCCTCGGCGGGCCATTACGTAGTGGCACAAAGCGACGGCGGTAGTAGCTGGCTGTAGCATGAGGGGTTCAGCGCGAGGACCAATTAAACGTAAGGTGGCCGTGTTTGATATTGACGGCACGATTTTTCGTTCCTCGCTGCAGCGCGAGCTTATCATGTCGCTGGTTAGGTACGGGGTGTTTCCTGAGATCGTTAAAAAAGAGTTGGAGCAGGATTATTTCGCCTGGGTGAACCGTGAAGGTTTTTATGAGGATTATATCGAGCAAGTAGTGCGCTCGTATGAGCGGCGGATTATTGGCGTGTCGGTGGACGATGTGCGCCGCGTGGCCAAACTGGTTATCGCCCAACAGAAGAATCGCGTTTACACTTATACCCGGGAGCTGATTCAGAAGTTGCGTCCTACCCACCGACTGGTGGCCATCTCTGGCTCGCCCATCGAGATCGTCCATGAGTTTAATCGCTATTGGAAGTTTGACGCGGTGTATGGCATGGTGTTTCAGGTTCACGATGGTCGTTACACCGGCGACGTGCTGGAGCTGCCACTCAGGGATAAGCGGGCGGTGATCGAGCGCTATGTGGCGGAGCAGGATTTGCCATTAAAAGGTAGCGTCGGGATCGGTGATAGTGAAAGCGATGCCCGTTTTCTAGAGGTCGTACAGAAACCGATTTGCTTCAACCCGAACCGTAATTTGTACAAACTTGCCAAACAGCATGGTTGGCAGGTTGTGGTCGAACGCAAGGACGTAATCTACGAACTATAAACTATGCGTACGGTTGCCGTCTTGGCGTACGATGTTGCTACGAGTTTTGACCTTACTCGCCTTAGGCCGCAGGCCGAGCAGTGGGGTAAGCTGGTGGAGCGTAACCCGTTAATTCTTGAACTTGAGGCCGGGCGTTATGTGGTCGTGTTTCCCTACGGCTCGGCCGTATTTTTTAATTGTGATGAGCCTGAGGCGCGCGCTTGGCTCGAGCGGCTGAAGCCTTTTGCCGCGCGCGCCAATCGACGCGAATTCACCGACAGTTTTACGCTTACGATTGGTGCCGGCCGGGCGCCGCGGGCGACCACTGAGGAATTGTCAGTCAAGCAATTTCTGCTTGATACCGTGAAGCTGGTGGCCATAGTTCTGTCGCGCTCGGTCGGCTTAGAGTATTACGAAGACCTGATTGATCGTAACCTGGCGAAACTTGAGGTGTCGGTGGATAGATTGTCGCGCGAGGGGCGGCTGGTGTTAGGGCGGCGCGCGCTGGTAAAGCAGGTTGGCCTGGCGCTTGCCATTCATCATGAGCTGGCTTACAACTTACAGCTGTTGGACGAACCAGATGTGGTGTGGGAGCGGGGCGAGGAAATGCAGCAACTGTACGAACATACGGCCGCCCAATTCAGTATCTCGAAGCGCGCCCAGGCGGTCGAGCGCAAGCTCGACATCATCGCCCGTTCCAGCGAGTTTCTAATCGAGCGCCTGCAAGACCGCACGGCCAACATGTTGGAGTGGGGGATTATTGCGCTGTTCGTCATTGACCTCGTTCTCATCTTTGCGCTGTCGAAATAGTTAGGCGCGGCTATGGATATATTCGCCCATACCTTGTGGGCCGCGGCCGTATATCAGAAGTTACCGCTGCGACCTCGGCTGTGGGCGGCGTTCTTTGGTGTGGCGCCAGACTTGGTTTCCTTTGGTATTTTTTTCGTGCAGCGGCTGTGGCTGGGGTTCTTCCAAGTCGGTAAACCGCCGTTCGAGTTAATACCCGGCTATGTTTACGTGATGTACAACCTGACGCATAGCCTGGTAGTGTTTGCCGTGGTGGCACTGTTAGTGTACCTAGTACGCGGCCGCCGGGTGTGGTGGCCGTTGTTCGGTTGGGGCCTGCATATCGGCATTGATGTTTTCACCCATGGCCGAGAATTTTTCCCGACGCCTTTTTTGTGGCCAGCATCGTCGTTCACGGTCAATAGTTTCTCGTGGGCCGAGCCATGGTTCATGGCCGTGAATTACAGCGCCTTGACCCTTACTTATATTGTGTGGTACTGGCGGGACCGCCGTCGGGTGTTGGCACGGTCATGACGTGGCTCGAGGCTGTAATTCTCGGGGTAGTCGAAGGTGTAACTGAATTCTTGCCCATTTCATCCACCGGCCATTTAATCCTAACGACGCGTCTGTTAGGGATGGAGGCGACAGAGTTTGTTAAGAGCTTTGAAGTTGCAATTCAGCTCGGGGCAGTGTTGGCAGTAGTAACACGCTACGGCCGTTTGCTCACCAACCTAAGAATGGTTCGCGTGCTGGCCGTTGGTTTTGCGCCGACGGCGGTGGTTGGTTTGTTGCTTTATCCATTTATCAAATCGCACCTCTTGGGCAGCACCGCGGTAGTGCTGTGGGCGCTAGCTATCGGTGGCCTAGTGATCATTGTGTTTGAGCGTTGGCTGGCGGGCCGAATCAAGGCTCGCTACGACCTCAACTCAGTTACTTATGGTCAGGCGCTAATTATAGGCTGTTGTCAGGCGGTGGCGGTTGTGCCTGGGGTGTCGCGCGCGGCCGCGACGGTGGTAGGCGGCCTTAGTGTCGGGCTGTCGCGACGAGCAACCGTGGAATTTTCGTTCCTGCTGGCCATTCCCACCATGCTGGCTGCCACCGGCTTTGATCTTTGGAAAACGGCGAGCAATTTTTCAGCTGGCGAGTCGTGGTTGCTGCTCGCGGGTGGCGCCACAGCCTTTGTCGTCGCCCACCTGACCGTGCGCTGGCTGCTGCGTTGGGTCGAAGCTCACTCCTTCACCTGGTTCGGGGTGTACCGCCTGGCACTGGCCCTTATCGGGTGGCTAGTGCTCGTCTAGGTTGTGAGTATGTAACAGGTAGCAGCCAAGCAGCGTCTTATTCTGGGTACATATGCAAGCCATAACTAAGCAAACCTACCAGTTGTTTTGGCAGCACATGCGCCGCTACCGCGGCTTGTTTTGGCTTATCATGCTGTCGATTGCGGTGGCGATGTCACTAACCGCCATTACACCGCTCTTCTACAAGCAGCTTTTTGATAAGATCGCCCTGGCTAATGGCTCACGCCTAGCCTCGACGTTCTTAGAGCTTAGGGGATTGATCACGGCGGTACTGGTGCTGAACGCGCTGCAGTGGCTGCTGTGGCGCCTGGCGACGTTCGCCAACAACTATTTTCAGCCGAAAGTAATGGCTGACCTGACCAACAGTTCATTTGCGTACCTACACCAGCACTCGTTCGGTTTTTTCATCAATCGGTTCGTAGGTGGCTTGGTCAGAAAGGTTGGCCGGCTGACACGGGCGTTTGAGGACATGTGCGACGCGCTGTTCTGGAACCTGCTGCCAACCGTCGTGCGGATTACCGCGGTCGTTATCGTGCTCTTTTCTTTCTACCCGCTGCTAGGTTTTATAATCGTGGGGTGGACGGTCGTGTACCTCATCATTAACTACAGCCTTACCATCCGCAAGCTCAAGTTGGACGAGCAAGCGGCCAAAGCCGACACTCAGGTAACGGCCTACCTAGCTGACACCATCACGAGCCAGGCTAACGTTAAGATATTTACGGCCTTTAGCCACGAACGCGAAGGTTTTCATGAGCTCACCCAGCAGCAGTTTCGTTTGAGCAAGCGGAGCTGGGACTTTGATGCGACGATCGAGGCCGTGCAGGGGGTGCTCATGGTAGCGCTCGAGTTCGCTATCTTCTACCTGGCACTCCGCCTCTGGCAGCAGGGCAGGGTGACGGTGGGTGATTTCGCGCTCGTGCAGATTTACGTTATCCAAGTATTTGATCGTTTGTGGGATTTCGGGCGCGTGATCCGCCGCATCTACCGCGGCCTGGCCGATGCCGAAGAGATGGTTGAGATTCTGCACACCCCTCACCAGGTGCAAGATGTGCCACGAGCGCAAGAGCTTAGCGTGCCGCGCGGTGAGGTTGAGTTTCGCGACGTGAGTTTCACCTACACCGACAGCCGCGAGGTCATACGCCACTTCGACCTGCGCGTTAGCCAAGGTGAGCACGTCGGTTTGGTAGGCCCATCGGGCGCCGGCAAGTCCACACTCGTTTCGCTCATCTTTCGCTTTTTCGACGTGCACCAGGGCGGAATTTACATCGATGGGCAGAATATCGCGGCCGTAACCCAGGACTCCTTGCGGCGTCAGCTGGCGCTGGTACCGCAGGATCCCGTGCTGTTCCACCGCACGTTAATGGATAACATTCGTTACGGGCGGCTAGAGGCTAGTGATGATGAGGTGAAGCAGGCGGCCAAGCTCGCGCACTGCGATGAATTTATTGAGCGCTTGCCGCAAGGTTACCAGACGTTCGTGGGGGAGCGGGGTGTAAAGTTATCAGGTGGTGAGCGTCAGCGCGTTGCTATTGCGCGCGCGATTCTAAAGAACGCCCCAGTGCTGGTGCTTGATGAGGCGACCTCGTCACTCGATTCACAGACCGAGCTCCTCATACAAGATGCGCTCACTAACTTGATGCGTGGCAAAACCACCCTGGTCATTGCCCACCGCCTCTCCACTATTATGAAGCTTGACCGTATCGTGGTGGTGCGCGACGGCAAGGTGCAAGAGGTTGGTACGCACGCCGAGCTGGTGCGCCTCGATGGCGGATTATACCGTAGCTTGTGGGAGTTGCAGGCCGGAGGTTTTATTGTCTAGGCTGGCTTTGCTACGAGGCGCGGGGTGTGATATGATATTACCGTTCTGGTATTTAGACCTTGTTTTTTTGATTATTTTGCGCCCATGTCTTTCCTAGGCCGGCTTGGGGAGGGGATTAATTCGACATTCGGCTTTATTTGGTGGCCGTTCCTTACGGTTGGGCGACTATTATTTAGCAATTCAACGCCGCGTAAGCGCGTCTGGTTTGCTTTTTTTGGTATATTCGTACTCACACTACTTGCTTTTTTGGTGGATTGGCCGCGGGTGCCGGCTTGGGTGCCCGGGGCTGACTTTTGGAACCGTTATCAGGTGCAGCTTGGCCTGGACCTTCGTGGCGGTAGTCACCTCACCTATCAGGCTGATGTCACAAAGGTTAACCCAGCCGAGCGAACCGATGCGCTGGAAGGTGTACGTGACGTCATTGAGCGGCGGGTGAATTTTTTCGGCGTATCGGAACCAGTGGTGCAAACCAGCACCGTGGGCGATAATTATCGCGTTATTGTAGAGTTGCCGGGCGTGACCGACGTGAACCAGGCCATTAAGCTTATTGGTGAGACCCCAATTTTGGAGTTTAAGGAACAGAATCTAACACCGGTTCAGGCGGTGGCTGACGAAGTTAATAAGTTCAACGCCGAAGCTAAGACCAAGGCTGATGGTATCCTGCTACGCGCTCGCCGCGGCGAGGATTTTGCTAAATTGGCCCGTGAGTTTTCAGAAGACAGCAGTAAGGATGCGGGCGGCGACTTGGGCTGGTTTGCCAAAGGCGTAATGGTTGCACCATTTGAAGAGGCGGCGTTTGCACTTAAACTTAATGAGGTGACAAAGGACTTGGTTGAGACGCAGTTCGGGTATCATATTATCAAAAAAACAGATGCGCGCAGCGGTGGCCCGAGCGGTGATGAAGTAAAAGCCAGCCATATTCTCATTCGCACACGTACTCCCGAAACACCCGAACAATGGGTGGCGACTGGATTATCCGGGCAACAGCTGGCCAAAGCGCAAGTGGAGTTTGACCAGAGTACTGGATTACCACAGGTCAACCTGACCTTCAACGACGAAGGTAAGAAACTATTCGGCGAAATTACCAGCCGAAACGTCGGTAAGCCGGTGGCGATATTCCTCGACGGCGCGCCAATCAGCACGCCGACTGTGCAGCAGGCGATCACTGGCGGGCAAGCGGTCATCACGGGTAACTTCAGTCTACCCGAGGCCAAGCAGCTGGCGCAGCGCCTAAATTCGGGTGCGTTACCAGTGCCGGTTACACTGTTGTCACAAGAAAACGTTGACGCAAGTTTAGGTAAGGATTCGGTGCAGCGTAGCATGTTAGCAGGAATGCTGGGTATTTTACTGGTGGCCTTGTTCATGGTGGCTTACTATCGGTTGCCGGGGTTGCTGGCGGTCTTTGCCCTGGCCGTATATTCTTTGATAACTTTTGCGATATTCAAGTTGTGGCCAGTCACCCTTACGCTCGCCGGTATTGCCGGCTTTATATTGTCTATCGGTATGGCGGTTGATGCCAATGTGCTTATTTTTGAACGCTTACGCGAGGAACTACGTGCCGGCAAGCCACTAGCGCCTGCTATTGAAGAGGGATTCCGTCGTGCCTGGACATCAATCCGTGATTCCAACGTGTCGAGCCTCATTACCGCCGTCATCCTGATGTGGATGGGATCGAGCCTGGTAAAAGGTTTTGCGGTAACACTGGCGCTCGGCATTCTTATTAGCATGTTTTCGGCCATTACAGTTAGTCGGACGCTATTGAGGCTGATAGCTGTCGGGGCGGTGACACGCTGGGGCTGGGCATTTGGCGCGGCGAGCTCCCGCAACCCTGAACCTAATAAGTAGAAATATATGGTTCGTATAATTCAGCACCGCGCGTATAATTACGTGTTTTCAGCCCTGTTGTTGGCGGGGGCATTGTCTTCGCTGCTTACCTGGGGTATGAAATTTGGAATTGACTTTACTGGTGGCTCAATTTTGGAAGTCGAGTTCGCCGCGACCCGGCCAGAAATTTTGGCTGTCCAGGAGTCGCTTAACCCACTTGACCTTGGTTCAGTCACCGTACAGCCAGCGGGGCAGCGAGCTGCTATTATTCGCTTCCGCGACGTGGATGAGGATACTCATCAGGCTATTTTGGCTAAGTTGAAGGAAGTAAGCGGTGGCGAGATTACGGAGAAGCGGTTTGGGTCAATTGGTCCGCTTATCGGCAGCGAACTGCAGCGTCGGGCGCTGTGGGGTATTGTTGTAGCCCTGTTCTTCATTGTGTCGTATATCGCCTGGGCCTTCCGTAAGGTATCGCGGCCGGTGGCGTCATGGAAGTATGGCGCGGCTGCCGTGGTGGCACTGGCACACGACATACTGGTGGTGATTGGCGTGTTTAGTGCCATCGGCCATTTCTACGGCATTGAAGTTGATAGTCTGTTCGTGTCGGCTTTGCTTACCATCCTTGGTTTTTCGGTACACGATACGATCGTAGTGTTTGATCGCATTCGCGAGAATTTATTCCGGGCGGTGGGTGGAACATTCGAGGATGTCGTTAACAAGAGCGTAAACGACACTATGGTGCGCTCTATCAATACCTCGCTCACAGTGCTGTTGGTGCTCACCATGCTGTTCCTGTTTGGTGGCGAGAGTATACGCTATTTTTCATTGGCCCTTATCATCGGCATCGCAATCGGCACCTACTCGTCCATATTTATAGCATCACCTCTGCTTGTCGATTGGCAACGATTTTCGAGCAAGGGTTCGAAGTAGGTATAAGTTAGTTAATTAAGGAGCCCTGTAAAAATTGGGCTTTTTGTTTTACGGTTGACAGATGTAGGCAATTATGATATACTAATCTAAGCCTAGAACGCATAATAATATGGATGAACAAGGTTCAATATTAGATCGTATCATTTCTTCCCAACAAGCTTCACACCGCGACAGTTTTTCGCCGCAGGCGACGCTTTCGCGTGTGCTTGAGTCGCTTGGCGATCGCGAGCGGCAGGTAGTCGTGCGTCGTTATGGTCTGGCTGGTACCGAGCCCGAAACACTCGAGAGTATTGGAAAAACATTACAGGTTACCCGCGAGCGGGTGCGCCAAATAGAGCGCATAGCTATTGATAAGCTGGCGGCGGCACCGGCGCACGAACAGCTTCAGCCCGTGCGGCAAGTAGTGGTTGAGTTAATGGAGGCCGAAGGTGGCGCTGTACCAGAAGGACGCCTGTTACAGTTGGTGGCCGATGCTGGCGGCGTAGTAGCGCCCAATGTTGTTCGTTTTTATTTGGACGAGGCCTTGTCCGACGTGGTGGAGACGCTGGGCGGCGAAGGCTCTCCGTTCGTAGTGGGCTGGCGGTTGCGTAGTGCCTCCGTGGAATCGCTTAAGGCAATCATTGAGCGGGCGCATGAAATCATTGAACAACGTGGCACACCAATACCAGAGGCCGAGTTAGGACGAGCACTGGTGGGTGCGCGACTGCCCGCGCCACTCGGTGGGGTGATTGGTGATGAGCGAGTTGTACTGGCCCTAACCGAGCTGAGTTCCGCGGTGCGGTGCAATACGTTCGGTGAGTGGGGTCTTGCACATTGGGAGACAATCACGCCAAAGCGCATGAATGATAAGATTTATCTAGTGCTTAAGAAGCATGGCAAGCCATTGCATTTTCGTGATATTGCGCGGTTGATTAATGAAGCCTCGTTTGACCACAAAGTCGCTTACCCTCCGACCGTTCACAACGAGCTGATAATGGATAAGAAGTATGTGTTGGTGGGTCGCGGCATATATGCTTTGGCGGAGTGGGGTTTTATTCCCGGGGTGGTGGCCGAGGTAATTATAAGTATTTTAAAGCAACGCGGCGCGCCGATGACCCGTGATGAGATTGCGACTGAAGTGCTTCGCCAGCGCGTAGTCAAGCGTGGTACTGTTCATCTGGCGCTTACTAACCGCGCCCATTTCAGGCGGCTGCCGGACGGGCGGTTTGAGTTGTCAGTCGCCTAGGGAATATGGAGCTAGATTTTGGTCTTGGTGTACTGAGCCTTGATCTTACTGGTATTCCGACTAACAACCCGGTGCTGTTCGGGTGGTGGCTTTTTACACACGGCGGCCTGTGGGTCGTGGTGGTAGCGCTAATACCGATATTATGGCAGGCCTGGCGCTTAAATAGGCAACATAAGTACGAACATGGATTTGAGTACGTGTTACTGGCTGTGGACGTGCCCAAGGAAACCGAGCAAAGCCCGCGTGCAGTTGAGCATATATTTTCGGCGCTGGCCGCCACTTACGCGCGCGGTACGGTGTACGACCGGCTATGGAAAGGCAGGGTGCAAGAGACATTCAGTTTCGAGATAGTGTCATTAGGCGGCTACATTCAATTCCTAATTCGTACCTCCAAGGATTTTCGTGACTTAATTGAAGCTTCGATATATTCGCAGTACCCCAACGCGGAAATTACGCAGGTTGAGGATTATGTCGGACGAATACCGACCAATTTTGATACCGCCGCCTATGACTTGTGGGGCACCGAATTCGTGTTTAACAACAAGAATGTTTACCCGATAAGGACGTACCCCGAGTTCGAGCATGAGCTGAGTCAGGAATTCAAGGACCCCATGGCTCAGCTATTAGAGACGATGGGGCGCATTAATGCGGATGAAGATATTTGGTTGCAGCTACTGGTCATTCCGATTGATGACGAGTGGAAGAGCCACGCTAAGGCCGAGGTCGAGAAAATTATCAAAGGGCAGGCGAAGTCAAGCCACGGTATTTTGTATTACTTGTTCGTAGGTTTGCCGTTGGGAGTGTTGAGTGACCTGGCCGATGTGTTCCGCTATGGCCTGGGGCTGTTCGGCGGCGAGGAAGAGGGAGAGGAGCTTATGGTTAAGGAGCGTACCATCATGCAGCTCACCCCAGGCCAACGTAAGGTGGTTGAGGCGATCGAACGCAAGGTGTCGAAAATTGGTTTTCGTGTGAAGTTTAGAATGATATACTGGGGTCGGCGTGAAAGCTTTTTAAAGGGGCGCGGGGTGGCGGCGGTGGTGGGTGCCATTCAGCAGTTCAATACCCTTGACCTTAATGGTTTCAAACCATCGAAGCTGGTTACCACCAAGGCGGAGTACTTCCTGAAAGAGTCACGCATCAATCGCAAGCAAAAGAGCATGCTGCGATCATACAAGCGGCGGAGCGCGCACCGCGGCGCCGGACATGGCATTATCATGAACATCGAGGAACTCGCCACCGTTTACCACTTCCCAGTAGTGACGGTTAAGGCGCCGTTAGTAAAGAAGACAGAGTTGAAGAAAGCGGAGCCGCCATTCGCGCTGCCGGTGTTGCAAACAAAGTATCTGAAACCAGTTGGTGTCGCCGAGCCCACCACAATCAGTAAGAGCGGCGCACCGACTAATCTGCCATTTGTTGAGTAGTGCTATGGAACCACGTTTCGAGGTTACCCCGTTCGCCGTCACTGATTTTCGCAATACACCGCGGAAGTTCGGCATTAAGCTGGACGACCGGAGGCGCCATGTTTATATCATTGGCAAAACCGGCATGGGTAAGTCAGTGCTACTCGAGAACATGATCACGAGCGACATTAGGGCCGGGCACGGTGTGGCGGTGACTGATCCACATGGCGACCTGGTGGAAAAGATAATCGACTTAGTGCCATCGCACCGCGTTAATGATGTGGTGTACTTCAATCCCGCAGATGTCGATTTCCCATTGGCCTTTAACCCGCTTGAGTCGGTCGATCCTAAGTACCGCCACTTGGTGGCTTCGGGTTTGGTAGGGGTGTTTAAGAAAATTTGGGCCGATTCTTGGGGCCCCAGGCTCGAATACATCCTGCGCAACGCTATTTTGGCCTTGCTCGAATACCCCAACTCAACACTCTTAGGTATTCCACGGATTTTGGTTGATAAGTACTATCGCAAGCGGGTGCTGGAGAAGGTGGCGGATCCGGTCGTGCGTAGCTTTTGGATTGATGAATACGATAACTATAACGAGAAGTTCCGCAGCGAAGCTATTTCACCAATCCAAAACAAAATCGGACAGTTTTTGTCGTCTGCCATCATTCGAAATATTGTCGGACAACCGAAGTCAACCATTGATCTGCGCGAGATTATTGACCAGCACAAAATTTTGTTGATGAACCTATCAAAAGGTCGGGTAGGCGAAGACAATTCAGCGCTGTTGGGGGCCATGATGATAACCAAACTGCAGTTGGCGGCCATGAGCCGTATTGATACTCCCGAGAACGAGCGGTCCGATTTTTTTCTTTACGTCGACGAATTTCAAAACTTCGCCACTGAAAGTTTTGCCAATATCTTGTCGGAAGCGCGCAAGTATCGACTTAACCTGATTATCGCCCATCAATATATTGAGCAATTGGGCGAAGTGGTGCGTCCGGCCGTGTTTGGTAACGTCGGTACCATGATCGTATTTCGCATTGGAGCCGAGGATGCCGAATTCCTCGAAAACGAGTTCGGCCCGACTTTTACCCCACTCGACCTGGTGGCGTTGCCGAAGTATCGTGTGTACTTAAAATTGATGATTGACGGTGTAACTAGTGATCCATTTAGCGCCATGACGCTGCCGCCAATCAGTAACCGCACTTCGAATCGTGAAAAGGTCATTAAAGTCTCACGCGAACGTTACGCCCAGAGTCGAGTTCAGGTCGAGGAGCGAATATTGCGTTGGGCTGGTGTCGAACAGCTATTTAAGGACACAGCCAGCGCCGAGTCTAAGAGTCTTGATCCCGACGAGGCCATTTACCGTAATGTGCCGTCAGCGCGGCGCGGCTTGGCCGCGGCGGGCGTGTCGGCCGAGCCGCCGCGATTATCCTTGAATCAACCGGGACGCGAGCTATTTGAAGCTGATTGCTGGGTGTGTGGCAAGAAAGTTCAACTGCCTTTTAAGCCCGACGGCATTAGGCCGGTGTACTGTAAAGAAGACATTCGTAAAGTTCGTGCCGGCTTAATTGCACGGCCGCGGCCACCCTTAGTGGTTACTGACACACCGGCTACAATTGCAAAGCCCGTGACAGCCAGCGAGGTGGAGGTTCAAGCAACAGCACCATTACCGTCGGCACTGTCACTTGAGCAAGCTATTGCGCAGGGGCCGGTGTCACTGAAGCCATCGTCGCCTACAGCCCCACGGCGACCGGCGCGTCCAGCGGCACCACCGGTGTCAGGCACCAGTGGGCCGGTGGTTATAAGGCCAGGTCAGGTGGTACACTTTAGCTAAGCCATGAACCGTAATCTTGCAGTTTTTGCGCGTGACCTGCGCACGCTCCATATTCAAGGTGCTACGGCTGTCGCGCATGAGACTTTGCGGGCACTCGAAGGCTATTGTCGAGCCTCACGTGCACCAGTCAGTGCGCGTGATTGGCGATCGCTTAAGGAAATTGGCGGCGAGCTAGGGAACATACGTCCGACTGAGCCCTTATCTCGTAATGTCGTGTCTTGGTACTTAAGCGAGCTTAAACGCGGCTGGGAAGCCGTTTCGTTACGAACCACCTGGGCCCAGCACGCCACCACTTGTGCCCGAGAAATCCAGTATGCACTAAAGGAGATTGAGGCGCAGGTCGTGGCGCACGGCGCTAAACTAGTGAAATCAGGCCAAACTATTTTCACCCACTGTCACTCCGCACTGGCTGAGCGAGTTTTAGTAAGGGCCAAACGCTCGGGCCGAAATTTTCAGGTGTATCATACTGAAACTCGTCCATTATACCAAGGCCATATTACGGACGAACGGCTGCGCCAGGCGGGCATCGTCACCACCATGGTGGTTGATAGCGCAGCCGCCTACCTAATCTCACGCCATTCCGGCGACGACGTCGATATATCCTGGGTACTGCTGGGGGCCGATAGTATCTCGCACGATGGATCGGTATTGAATAAGATAGGCAGTTTTGGTATTGCACTAGCGGCGCATGATTCTAAAATACCGCTTTATGTGGCGACGACCCTGTTGAAGTTCGACGCTGCCGGTGTATCAACCATCGAGCGGCGTGCGGCCAGTGAAGTTTGGGCCGGTGCGCCGGCCGGCACGAACATTGTTAACTACGCCTTTGACCGTGTGCCGGCTGAGTTTATTACTGGTATCGTGAGCGAGTTCGGCGTGATCAAGCCTCGTGAGGTGCGCTCGATCGTGCGGCGGCGCTACCCATGGCTTGCACGGCACCCGTAAGCTATTCGCAACTGTATGCCAGACACTGAGGTTCAGTTTGATTTCACAAAGGCTGATGACCAAGCTCAGTTTTACGCTCTGAGTGAACATGAGCGAGATCTGCTGGTTGAACGTGCGCAGGTTGAGGCCATTAGGCTGAATGAGCAACGCGACGTGGAAACGGCCATTGCAGGCATGGAGAGTAGTCGGACCGACGATGGTAGGTACGACGATCAGACGGTCTTTGATGGGCAGGGTTCTGCAGTTGCTCTGAAGCTCATAGAGAGCGGGCAAGGGAAGGCTGTGGTTAAGAACCTCGCGCGGTTTAAGGGTCTCGACCATAGAGAAATCGCTCTCGCCCTGCTTCAGCGGAGTCCCTCAGTACTGGCTAGTAACTTAGCGCTGTTCAACGGAGTGTTAGATAACCAGGTTGCTCGTGAACTGATTGAGGCTGATCAAGGTTGGTGTGTTGCGAAGAGTCCTTCGCTCTTCGACGGTTTGGATTATACTAACATCGTCGAGCGCTTCCGGGCACACCACAGCGCCTACATAGACCTGGTGCGAAATTTAGGCAATTTCAAGGGTGTTGATCACAAACAGCTCGTGCTTGAGCTGATGGCTGCCAAGGCTACCTGGATCGTAGTTGAGGACCTTAGCCGTTTCCATGATTTGGATGAAGAGGTGGCACGTAAGCTGGTTGAAGATTGCCGTGGATCTATCGTCCTGAATCATCTGGAATCATTTCCTGGAGTTAGTCGTGAACACATCCTTGAACTCATGAACCAGGTAAATAGCGCCAGGAGCTAAGTAGTAGCTCGTTACTTGTACAAATCCTATGCCTCTCTACCTTAAAGCCAAGCGACTTGACCTTTCATCCGGCGGCGAGTTGCTGGCCGTGCTCAATGAATCCGAGGCCGAGAGCTATGGTATCCAAGCCGGTGACCGCGTTGAACTTTCCTGGAAGGATGGCGGCAAGGTCGTGGTGGCAGTTGAGCTGTCGCAGGCCAAGGTGAACCCAGGGCAAATCGGCCTATGGCGCGAGGCCTGGCAATCGACCAAGCTCAAGAACGATGACATTCTCGAGGTGGCCCAACTGTCGCGGCCGCCATCGATCCAGGCCATAAAGAAGAAGTTACTCGGCGAGGAGCTGTCCTACAATGAGATATACTCTATTATTTCCGATATCGTACACAACCGCTTGAGCCCGGTGGAAATGACCTATTATGTGGCTTCGGGGTTTGTAAAGCCAAATACCGATGAGGAATTGTATTTTTTGTCCAAGGCTATTGCGGAGACGGGGGAGCAGATGAATCTGCCCATCGAGGCAGTTGATAAGCATTCGGTCGGTGGGCTACCAGGGAATCGCGTCACCATGATCGTGACGCCAATTATTGCTTCACTCGGGCTGTATATGCCCAAAACATCCTCGAGAGCTATTACCAGTCCGGCTGGCACCGCCGACACCATGGAAGTGTTGGCACCGGTTACATTCTCGATGTCTCAGATCCGTGAGATCGTACGTAAGACCCACGCCTGCTTAGTTTGGGGTGGTGGGCTTAATATTGCGCCGGCCGACGATCACATCATCAAACTGTCTCGTCCACTGGCGATGGAGCCGTACGATAAAATGATCGTATCCATCATGGCAAAAAAAGTGGCTATGGGTGTGGATTATTTGGTTATCGACATGCCGATTGGCGAAACAGCCAAAATTACATCGCGTCGGGTGGCCGACCACTTGGAGGATAAGTTTCTCTATCTAGGGAAGCGATTTGGCATGAAGGTGAAGGTAATTAAAACGTTGGCACGTGAGCCAATTGGTAGGGGGATTGGGCCGGCGCTGGAAGCCAGGGACGTGCTGCGTCTTTTACAGCAAAAGCCACTTAAACCACGCGACCTTGAGGATAAAGCCACATATTTTGCCGGTGAACTATTGGAACTTAAGGGTTTTTGCCGCCGGGGCGATGGCGAGCGAGTCGCGCAGCGGCAGCTGGCGAGCGGAGCAGCCTGGCGTAAGATGCAGGAAATCATCGAGGCCCAAGGAGGGAATCCTAACCTTGATTCTGAGTTGGTGGCCACGGGCGCGCATCATTATGAAATACATGCTAAGTCGGCCGGCCGTATTTCCTTGGTCGATTCACGCGCCATTAACGAGGTGTGTATGAACCTAGGCGCGCCGCACGAAAAAATAGCCGGGCTGCACTTGCATGCGCACGTTGGTGACCGTGTGGAAAAAGGAACCAAACTTTTCACACTGTATGCACCCACTAAAGAGCGTCTTGAGCTTGGCCTGACTGCCCTCGAGCAGGCACATGTAATGACGGTGGACTAATTTGGCCGCCCGCGCTATTATTGTTTGTGTTATGTCACGAATAAACGAGCAACTTGATGAGTTTATTACTCGCGCTCGGCGCGCGGGTCGTGGGACCGACGTCATTCGCAGCCTGTTAGTTGGTGCTGGTTGGAAGCCCGAACAGGTCGAGCCATACCTAGCAGACGATGAGCTGGTGCCACCGCCACCGCCGGCCGCGCGCGCCAGCGGCCGCGACGTATTTTTTTATCTGATATCGTTCTTTACTTTGGCTATATGTGCCACCAGCCTGGGGGGCATTGCCTTTGGTGTAATAAATAGGTTCCTGCCTGACGCTACATTAGCGTCAGCGTTCCGCCCCAGTCAGCTGCATTGGTCATTGGCTTGGTTCATAGTTGGCGCACCTGTTTTTATACTGGCGATGCGCAAATTGCTGCACGAGGCGCCACCGGCTGCGGCGGCTCCGGCTATACGTCGCGTACTTACTTACCTGGCTTTATTCTTGGCGAGCGCTACAATTATCGGCGATGTGGCAGCGCTGGTGTACCAATTCGTGGCCGGCACAGTTACAGTTCGATTCACTTTGAAAGTATTAGTGATATTGCTGCTGGGTGGTTGGGTACTGCTGTACTACTGGGTTAATGTGCGTACGGGCGAGCGTAGCAGTGACCTGCCCCGCGGCTGGCACCGATACCACGCGGCGGCATTCCTGGTTACCGCCGCTTTGGCGCTTATCGTCGGCTTTGCCTTAGCTGGATCTCCAGCTGAGCAGCGCGTCGAGGTGCGTGATCAACAGCGTGTGATGGATTTGCAAGCTATGTACAGTTCGATTCAGTCATATTACGAGTTTGAGAAGAAATTGCCGAGTGCAGCGGAGTTGAGTGAACTGTATCAAGGAGCGCTGCCGGCCGATCCGGCGACGAGTGAACCTTACGAATATACCGTGGCCGATAGTACAAAGTTTAGTTTATGTGCCACATTTGAGGCGGCGTCAGCGGATGAGATGTATAGCCCGCGCGTGCCTCAGCCGCTGTATGAGCCGTACGGAGCCAGTTGGCAGCATAAACTAGGTCGGCATTGCTTTGACCTGCAGGTACGCCCGATTACAAAGCAGTAGCATATGCGCGTGCGGGTGGATCGAGAATTGTGCATCGGGGCCGCGAGTTGCATCGCACTGCTGCCTGAGGTTTTTGAATTAGATGAGGAAGGTAAGGCGGTAATGAAGAAACTGGCGGGGGATAAAACCAGCGAGTGGACTGATGTTAAGGAATTGTCATCCGAGTTGAAGCTCATTATCGAGGCTGCTCGGTCCTGCCCCACCAACGCCATTATCATTGAAGATGACGATGGTAAGCAAGTATATCCCTAGTATAAACAGTTGTTCGGGGTAGTTTGTACGCCTTGTGTCACGCACACAATCGGTTGCCGAAGCCAAATTTCTTGAGGCCTACGACGCCTTAGCGCAGCCGTTGTGGCGTCATGCTTACTATCGTGTAGGATCGCGTGAACTAGCAGAGGATATGGTGAGTGAGACGTTCACGCGCGCCTGGGATAGTTACCGTGAACGTGATGTCGATAATCTACGCGCGCTTTTGTATCGCATACTCCACAATCTGATTGTCGATCATTACCGCAAGAATCGCCCTCAAGTGTCGCTCGACGAGGTTGAAGATACACTAGTGGCCTCGGTTCCGGGCAGTATTTATGACCTGCCGCAGCTACCTAAGCTCCTGGCACAACTACCCGAAATTTGGCGGCAGGTGCTACTGTGGCGGTTTGTTGACGATCTGCCGGCCGCGGATATTGCTAAGCTTAGCGGTAAGAGTACAGCTAACGTGTACGTTATAATACACAGGGCCCTGCGCGAACTGCGCCGCCTGGCACCCCGCTAACCAATAGTTTATGTGGTTTTCCGACTATCGTACTAAGCTATCTAATCTACGCCAGCTGCCTGCACGACGCGGGTGGCTAGACGGGACGCGGGCGCAGTTAGCTGCCTATATAGTTAGTCGTTCTTTGCTTCCGGGCGAACACCGGATCAGCCACCAGTTCAGGTTGGCAACACCATTGGCCGCTGCCCTGACGGCACTACTTTTGATAATGGTCGGTGCGACTGGCGTGGCGGCTCAACACAGTCTGCCGCATGAGGTGTTATATCCAGTCAAGCTAGCGGTCGAGCGTGTTGAGCTGGCCGTTACATTGGGGCGTACCGAACGGGTGCAGATACGACTAAAGCACGCTGATGCGAGGCTGGCTGAGGTTGGCCAGTTGACCGATCGCCCGCCCGAGCTGGTGGTTGGTGCGTTGGCGCGTTACGAGGGTGAAGTTGTGGCCACGTCTAAGCTGGTCAGCGATGCGTCCATCGACCAACCCAGCACCCTATCCGACATTGTTCGAAAGCGGCTGGTGCGTCAGCAGCAGTTTTTGCAGCGCATTAATGAAGAGACTGATGATGAAGATGATGGTGATGAGCAGCGTAAACATTCACTCATAAAGCGTGTGGCTGTAATGCGTGCGCTTAAAGCATCTAGCGAAGGTGAGTTAGCGTCGTTGGGCGTTGAACTATTACCGGAGCAATCCGAGGCGAACAGTACTGCTGATGAGGTTAAGGCCAAGCCGCCAGAGTCTGGGCCGGACGCTGCCGAATCTCTATATACTACTGGCGCAGCTATACCTTTGCCTCCTAATCAAATAACTGATTTAGTGGTCGAAGTGGAAATGAAAGTTGATGAGGCCCGAGGCCGTGCGGCGCGACTTGAGGCTGAAGATGACCGCAGTCCGAAATTAAATAAAGCACTTATGAAAGCTGAGCAGAGGATTGCTGAGGCGCGTAATAGGTTGAGTGAGGCCTCACCAAATGACGCTGCGGCCATGCGCTCTGCCTATCGGCGGGCACTTAAGGCTTACCAATTGGAGTTAGAAGCGGATATTTCGGCGTCTGAGCCTAGTCGGCGACGCCGTGACAAGTAGTGAATATTATAAACCGTGCACGTGTTATGTTAGATATGCTACGCTACTTGCAGCAGGCAGTGCCAGAATAAAGTGTGTCCCTGGGCACTTGACAAATGTTTCGTCCTGCGTTATAGTCAAGTGTTATGAAAAAAAATGAACGCCATCAGCTGTTCGGATTTATGAATCAAGGCAGCCCACTGCGTTCGGTATTAGGTTCGTCCGGTCAGCGTTACCTGCGTTTAGTTCGACATTGGCAGCTGGCCACGCTACATCTGTGGGATCACTTTATACCCGGTGAGCGAAATGGGCACAAGCCACACGCGCTACGTCACCGCGCCTTGGCTGGCTATAGTGCGTTCCTACTGTTATTAAAGGTTCTGGCGATCGTAGCCCCGATTGCGCTGCCTTCGTCCAGCCTGTACTCAAGCGCTATTACGCCGCAAAATATTGTCGATCTTACTAACCAAACACGCGCTAACCTGCAGCTTGGTAAGTTAACGCTGAATGAATTGCTAGCGGGTGCGGCGCAGGCCAAGGCCAATAACATGCTGGCTGGACAGTATTTTGCCCACGTCAGTCCAGCAGGGCGTACCCCCTGGAGTTGGATTCAGGACGCCGGCTACCGCTATGCTTACGCCGGTGAGAATTTGGCGGTGCACTTCACGTCGACTGAGGGTGTGCAAGAAGGTTGGATGGCAAGTCCATCACACCGTGCCAACATTGTGCACCCCAAGTACACCGAAATTGGTCTAGGGATTGCACACGGAACATACGAGGGATTTGAAACTACTTTCGTGGTAGAAATGTTTGGTACTCCCGCGGTGAAGGTCGCGCCCGCGCCGCCGGCTGCGGCCGTGGTGGCCGCACCCACACCGACGGCTCTGGTACCAGCACCAATAGTGCCACAGCCAGTGGTGTCAGGTGAAGCTAGTGAACCAGCGCCGGTGCTAAAACCCGCGCCATTTCCAGTACCACCGGCTGTTGTTGAGCGGCCCACGCCAGCATCATTAAAACCAATTGCAGTGACGCCGGAATTAGTTCGTGAGCCGGAAAGTGCGGAAGCAACCGCCGCCGCTGGGCCGGTTGTATACGACGCTAGCCTCAAGGTCGTGCGCGTGGCGCAGGGGTATGATGTACGTATTGCAGTCACCGGAGCGACTTCTGTTGTAGCGCGTTTCGCCGGCACAACAGCCAATCTAACAGCCCCCGCGAGCGGCAGCGAGTGGCGCGGCCTAGTACCATTCGAGCCCACCGAGCTCGGGCGTAGTGGCGACCTATTAAGCGTAACCGCCACCGGCCGCGATGGAGCCACCACCGAGCGTACACTGGCTTGGCTAGCGCCCGAGGTGCCGACGCAGCAGTTCTACACCTTTAACGAGGGCAGCGACAAATTCGCCAAGTTCTTTGGGTTCATTACCGTTCACAACCTAAATGACACTGTCAGACAGTTCTACCTGTACTTCGTGGTGTTCTTAGTGGCAGCGCTGCTCCTCAATATCTTCATCAAGATCCGCGTGCAGCACGTATCGGTCATCAACCACACCATGCTGGTGATTGCGCTCGCACTTTTGCTCTCGGTAGTCTAGCGCAACTAAGCTTGTTCCTCGATTCGTGTGGTACACTAGTGGAGTACGTAGGCACTCGACTTTAACTTTTTCTATGGTTAGAGAGCAAATAATGCTGGTGCAGCAACGCACCCAGGACGCTTGTAAACGCGTGGGGCGGGACCCCAAGGGGGTGCGGCTGGTGGCGGTGACGAAGAAGGTACCGGTCGATGTTCTGCAGCAAGCGGCAGGCTTCGGTCTGACCACTTTTGGTGAGAGCCGCGTGCAGGAGGCGCTACCAAAGCTCATAGCCCTCGGGGCAATCATTGAGTGGCACCTAGTCGGGCACCTGCAGACCAATAAGGTACGCGAAGTGGTGGGGCGCTTTGCGCTCATCCATTCGGTTGATAATCTGCGTTTGGCGCGGGCGGTGAGCGCTGAGGCTGAAGCGAGGGGCCTGACGCAGCGCATACTACTCGAAGTGAATGTGGCCGTAGAGTCTCAAAAGTTCGGGTTTACTCCCACCGAACTTGAAGTCGCGCTTGGTGAGGTTCGCGCCATGCCCGGCGTGGCGGTGGAGGGGCTCATGACCATGGCACCGTTAAACCCAGAACCAGAGGCGGCGCGACCGGTGTTTCACCATTTGGCTAGGCTGGCTCGTGGCTTCCAGCTAACAGAACTCTCCATGGGCATGTCACAGGATTTCGAAGTAGCAGTTGAAGAAGGTGCGACCATCTTGCGTATCGGTAGCGCAATCTTCGGTCCAAAGTGAAATGAATGCAGCTCCACTATGGTTAAGGTGAATCAAAAGCGCCCCAAGATGGTTTGCGTCGCCTTGTCCGGCGGAGTTGACTCCGCTGTTTCAGCGTACCTGTTGAAGCAGCAGGGCTACGATGTGCGCGGCGTATTTATGAAGAACTGGACCGGCACGCACGACAATCTAGTAGGGGAGTGCAATTGGGTCAGGGAACGCGATGATGCACAGGCCGTGGCCAAGCGACTTAAAATACCATTCGCGGTATGGGATTTCGAGCGTGAGTATCGCAAGCTAGTGATTGATCATTTTTTTCGCGAGTACGCGCGTGGTCGCACGCCGAATCCTGACATTCGGTGCAATCAGTACGTGAAATTTCCCTTATTCTTAAAGCGTGCTCTTCGGGAAGGGGCCGATTTTATCGCCACGGGGCATTATGCCCGCGTTCTCGAACAGGGCGGTGAGTACAGCTTGCTGGCTGGACTCGACGCGAACAAGGATCAGTCGTACTTTTTGTATACGCTGACGCAGGGGCAGCTCAAGTATTTATTGTTTCCAGTTGGTGAACTCACCAAACCAGAGGTGCGCAAGATTGCGACCCGCGCTAAGCTGTCGGTGGCTGAGAAGCCCGACAGCGTTGGCATTTGCTTTGTCGGTGAAGTGGCAGTCGAGGATTTTTTGCGCACCAGGTTACCAGAGAAGCTGGGCCAAATCGTTGATACAAAAGGTCGTGGGTTGGGTAAGCATCGTGGCCTGGCCTTTTATACGCTTGGCCAAAGGCAGCGACTTGGTTTGGCTGACGGGCCGTGGTACGTAGTAGGTCGCAAATGGCGTCAGAATACACTCATTGTCGGAAAAATTAACGAGCAGCAGCATTTAATGGCGCGGAAATTTACAGTGACCCAAGCCCATTGGATTTCGGGTAGGCAGGAAAAGCTGCCGGCGACGTTCTTAGTGCGCCATCGTTACCGTGCACCGCTTGTCACAGCCCGCGTTACTCGGAAAAAGGGCAAGTTAGCTGTTACCTGTCGTACGCAGCAGCGCGCCATTACGCCGGGCCAATCAGCCGCCTTCTATGAAATGACAGGGCGTCAGCTGCACCTTATCGGCGGTGGTATTATTGCTCAGGTTGAAAAAACAGGTCTGCTTTGGTAAACTACGCACCACATATGACCGCACATGAACTTAGACAATTGTACCTAGGCTTCTTCAAGTCCAAGGGGCACACTATTATTCCTTCGGCTTCGCTCGTGCCTGCTAACGACCCGACCGTACTCTTTACCACCGCTGGTATGCACCCCTTGGTGCCATACTTGTTAGGCGAGACTCATCCACAAGGTAAGCGGCTGGTTTCGGTGCAAAAATGCATTCGTACCGGCGATATTGACGAAGTGGGCGATGATACACATCTCACGTTCTTCGAAATGCTGGGCAACTGGAGTCTGGGTGATTACTTTAAAGAGGACGCTATTGCTTGGAGCTTCGAATTTTTGACCGATAAAAAATGGCTCGGCTTGCCACTCGAGCGGCTAGCATTTTCTTGCTTTGCCGGCGATGATAACGCACCGCGCGACGACGAATCAACTAAGCTGTGGCAGTCGCACGGCGTGGCACCAGAGCGCATTGCGTTTTTGGGAAAGGATGATAACTGGTGGGGCCCGGCTGGACAAACCGGACCATGCGGTCCAGATACCGAGATGTTCTACTGGAGCGACGACGGTAGCCAGCCATTGTTGCCGTTCCAAGAGCACCATAAGGATCCGCGCTGGGTGGAAATTTGGAACGACGTGTTCATGCAGTACAACAAGAAGGCTGATGGTGCTTTTGAACCATTGCAGCAGAAAAATGTTGATACTGGCATGGGTTTGGATAGAACGCTGGCGGTGCTAAAAGGGCAGCGCTCGGTGTACGATACCGAACTATTCAAACCAATGTTCGACGTCGTCGGGCTTACGAAGAGGATAATGACGAACGACGAGGTGAGCAAAGCCAGGGTCATTGTTGATCACGTGCGGGCGGCCACGTTTATGGTGGGAGATGGAGTAGAACCATCGAATAAAGATCGTGGTTACGTACTACGACGGCTTCTCAGGCGTTCTATGGTTCACGCTAAACTACTTAACCTCAAACATCATTGGTTGAAAGCCTTGGTAGGTCAAGTGATTACAATTTATTCCGAAGCATATCCAGAATTAGTTGCGCAGTCGTCCAGGATTTTTAAATCCATTGAGGACGAGGAAGATAAGTTTGGCACCACATTGATACCAGGCATAAAAATGGTAGAGGGAGAGCAGTTGAAACAAGGCTTTGTTACGGGTGCACAAGCGTCTACCCTCCACCAGTCATACGGGATTCCGCTTGAGGTGACCACCGAGATAGTAAGGGGAATGGGTGGATACATTAAAGACCCGCAAGAATTTGAAAGGAATGCAGTTCTTCATCAAGAGCTTTCTCGCACCTCTTCGGCTGGCGTATTTAAGGGCGGCTTGGCTGATCATACTGAAGAGGTTATTCGACTTCATACTGCCACGCACCTGATGAATGCAGCACTCCGGAAGGTGCTCGGTGACCACGTGTGGCAAAAAGGGAGCAACATCACCCGTGAGCGCACGCGGTTCGATTTCACACACCCAGAAAAAATGACCGACGAGCAGAAGCGAGGGGTAGAGGAGTTGGTGAATGGTTGGATAGCACGTGACCTAACGGTGAGACGCGAGGTGCTGCCGCTCGAGGAGGCGCGTAAGCTCAACGCCATTGGCGTGTTCGGTGAAAAGTACGCCGACACCGTATCGATGTACACGGTGTTCGACCCAGTAACGGGTGAGTCGGTAAGTCGCGAGTTTTGCGGCGGGCCGCACGTCGAACATACCGGCGTAATTGGCCAGTTCAAGATCATAAAAGAGGAAGCGGTAGCAGCGGGGATTAGGCGCTTAAAGGCCAGCGTGACGTAATTCTTATGTCGTTCGTTCCTAACCCTGTGCCACCTTCGATTATACGGGTGGTGCGCCCAGCTACGATTCGTGCTACGCGCCGTAGTCGGCCGTGGCTGAAGTTATTCATGTTCGGTGCGCTTGCGCTTGTCATTGGCGTTTTGCTTCTGGTGTGGCCTATGGCGCGAATTACCGTCACACCAAAGTTAGAAAGTATGCACGTGTCAGGAGAAATTCACATTGACCTGGACGCACGCGATACGGTGGCAAGTGCCGGCATAGTCCCAGGCCAGGTACTAGGGAAGGGCGACACCATTACCACCATGCTTAAAAGCCCGCGCACCGTTAGATTGGCTGGTAGCATCGTTACTTATTCGGCAACACATGTTGACGCGGTGGTCGTGAATACAGTGGCGCAAGCCGTGGGGCAGGACTACAGCGTGGTGACACCGACAGCCGAGCCTACTTGGGGCGAGCCGGTACCAGGTGCCTCCGGCCGACAGGTATCAATACCGTTCAGTTCGGAAGTTAAGCGGTACCGGAAGTTTCCGGTGCAATCATGGAAATCGCACTTGGCTGGGCAGTCAATAGCCGAAGCCGAGTCCTGGCTTAGTGAGCAACCAGGGGTAGAGGCCACCTCAGTGTCACTTTTTCCGGCTTTTTTTGCTAATTTTAGCCAAAAAATTCCAAGGTCGGCGTCTAGCTCCACCTTTACACTTGACATAGCCGGGAAAACTTCTATACTAGAGTAGAGTTTTAATAGCTTAGTAGTGTTTGTTGAGCGCTTGAGCCGGTTCATGTTATGTCGAACCTGGGAGCTCATCCTCAGGTGAGGCATAATTTTATTTTTGTCTAGGCTCGTCGCTCGCTCATCCATGGCAGATAGTACTCAGGACAGTTCCGTGCAGGTAAACCCCAAGGGGTTTTTGGAGGTTGAAGGTGTGGTAGACGAGCTGCTACCCGCCGCAAGTTTTCGGATAAAACTCGACAATGGCCACGATATATTGGCACATTTGTCGGGCAAGATGAGGATGTTCAAAATTAGGTTGCTGCCCGGCGACCGTGTCAAAGTTGAAATGACACCATACGACCTAACCAAGGGACGCATCGTCTACCGCTTCTAAACAATATGTATTATGAAGGTTCGCGCCTCAGTAAAGAAAATATGCAGCCAATGCAGGGTGATACGACGCAACAAGCGACTCGTGGTTATTTGTGCGGCCAGCCCAAAGCATAAGCAGCGGCAAGGCTAGCGTTAGCTGTAAATCAATATGGCACGTATTGCAGGGGTAAATCTTCCCAAGGGCAAGCGCGTTGAGGTGGCACTGACCTACCTGTATGGTATTGGATTGACATTGTCGCAAAAGATACTAACCACGACCAAAGTTGATCCCAATACGCGGGCGGAAAATTTGTCCGAAGAGCAGATAGCGAAATTGAGAGATATGATTGAGAAGAATTTTCGTGTGGAGGGTGATTTGCGCCGTGAAGTCATGCTTAATATCAAGCGTCTCAAGGAAATCGGTTCGTACCGTGGTTCGCGCCACGCGAAAAGGCTACCGACTCGTGGTCAGCGCACTAAGACTAACTCGCGCTCGGTGCGCGGCAACGTACGCCGCACCATGGGTAGCGGCCGCAAACCTACCGCACAGAAAACATAGTTAACCGACCTATATGATTGACGAACCAAGCACTATTGTTAGCAGCGAGGCAACAGCAGCCACTAAACCAACCGCTGAGGCAGTCGTTGCACCGCGTCGACGCGTAAAGAAACGCCGGCAGGTACCGCGCGGGCAGGCCCATATCATGGCGACCTACAACAACACCCATGTGGCGTTGACGGATCAAGGTGGTAATGTGCTGGTCTCATTCTCGTCTGGTCGCGCTGGTTTTAAAGGTCCCCGTAAGGCAACTCCTTACGCGGCTGGTGTAGTGGTACGCAGCGCAGTCGAGCGAGCCAAGGAATATGGTATGCGCGATGTGGAGGTATTTGTTAAGGGAGTGGGAGTTGGTCGCGAAGCGGCCATCCGCGCGCTTTATGCTAACGGCTTAAATGTACTTTCCATTAAGGATATAACCCCAATTCCGCACAACGGTTGTCGCCCACGGCGTCCCCGTCGCGTGTAGGACTTAGTTTCATTACATACTATGGCACGTTATCTTGGCCCCAAACATCGTTTGTGTCGCCGCGTCGGCGAACGCCTGTGCACTAGCGATAAATGTCCGGTGGTGCGGCGTAACTATCCGCCGGGTGTTCATGGTATTAAGGGGCGCGGCAAGCTTACAAGTTTCGGCTTGCAACTTAGGGAAAAGCAAAAGGCGCGTTGGGTTTATGGTGTGCTCGAGCGTCAGTTCCGCCGCTACTACGACGAGGCGATTCGGCAGCGCGGTGCGACCGACGTCGTTCTGTTGCAACTGCTCGAGGCCAGGCTCGACAACCTTGTATATCGAATGGGTTTATCAAAAACTCGTGCTGGTGCGCGACAGTTAATCACGCACGGCCATATTACGGTTAATGGCAAGCGAGTAGATATCCCGTCTTTTCAAGTTAAGCCTGGGCAGACGATTGGCGTCGACGCTATTAGCGTACAGAAGCCGTACTTTACTGCCGTTAGTAAGGCGTGGGGCAAGCAGCCGGTAAGTTTTGATTGGTTGGCCGCTGATGTCAACGAATTTAAAGCGCAGTTAGTAAAATTACCTTCGCCCGCGCAGGTGCATCCGCCATTTGACCCCAAGTTAATCGTTGAGTTTTACTCCCGCTAGCAGCTTATTGCCTTTATCAAAGCACTATGGAAACATTTCCGCTGCCCCAGCAGCTTACCAGCGAAAAAGTATCAGCCAGCCGAGCGCGTATTACCATTGAGCCCTGTTACCCAGGTTACGGTACAACTCTCGGTAATGCGTTGCGTCGAGTGCTGCTTTCATCGCTCCCAGGCGCCGCGGTCACAGCGGTGAAGATTACAGGAGTTGACCACGAATTTTCCACCATCAAGGGTGTGATGGAAGATGTGGTTGATTTGTTGCTGAACATAAAGCAACTTAGGCTTAAGGTGCACACGCAGGAGCCGGTGAAGTTTTATTTGCGGGTAACTGGTGAGCGCGAAGTGACAGGCGCCGATATCGAGGCCACGAGTGATGTGGAGATCACTAATACTGAACTGCACTTAGCTACGCTGACCGATAAAAAGGCTACACTTGAGATCGAGTTTAGCGCCCAGCAGGGCAGGGGTTACGTGCCGGTCGAGTCGCGCGAGGGCCAAAAGTTGGAAATTGGCACGATTGGCGTGGATTCCTTATATAGTCCAGTACGTCGCGTCGGCTACACAGTCGACAATGTCCGTGTAGGTCAGATGACAAACTACGACAAATTGGTGCTTGATGTTGAAACTGACGGTAGCTTGTCACCACTCGAGGCAGTAAGGCAGTCGAGCCAACTCCTGATCGATCATTTTCAAGTAGTTGTCGGTCAGGCCCCACAAGTATCGGTCTCGGTTGAAGACAAAACCGAGCCCGCTAGCGTGACTGAGCCGAAAGCTGGTAAAAAGCGTGGTCGACCCAAGAAGGACGCAATTGATAACACTTAGTGTTAGAATATTTTTATTTTGGTGCGATATTAAGCCCTAGTCACTTAACTACTGTATGCGTCATCGCAAATCCGGCAAGATACTTGACCGTAAAGTTGGTCCACGCAAGGCTCTGATCAAGAATTTGGCTCAGAGCGTGATACTGTATGAAAAAGTGAAGACGACGCAGGCCAAGGCTAAGGCGGTGCGGCCATACGTGGAACGACTAGTAACTATTGCTAAGGAGCCAACACTGGCCAATCGTAGACTGTTGCTAAGGAGGCTGCCGACGGAAAATGCGGTGCGTAAGCTGATTGAGGTATTGGGCCCAAGGTACAAGGGTCGTGCCGGGGGCTACACTAGAATCACGAAGCTTGGATTCCGCGCTGGCGACCGCGCCGCTGTTTCACTAGTTGAATTTGTGTAGTGATATGGCTAACATTACTACAGCGAAAATACAGGTCGTTATGATTGATGCGGCCGGACGGACAATGGGACGAGTGGCTAGCGAAGCCGCTATGACGCTTAGGGGTAAGCGATTAGTAACCTTTGCGCCTAACTTGGTTCCGGCTATTCAGGTAGTAGTCAGTAACGTAGGGCAACTTCGTTTTACAGGCACCAAACTCACGACCAAGAAGTATCACCGTTTTTCTGGCTACCCGGGCGGCATAAAAACAACTACACTACAGCAGGAGTTCGAGCGCGATCCAATACGCCTAGTGCGCCAGGCAGTTTCTCACATGTTGCCAAAGAACCGACTGAACTCACGTTTGATTAAAAATCTTAAAATATTTGTCGGCGCGGCCCGTTAATCATTATGACCATTACTACACCCAAACCGAAGAAGCATCCGGCGGTCAAGGCTGCCCTAAAAAAGCCGGTGGTAGCCAAGCGCCCAGTGGCGCACCGGTCGGCTGCCGCCAAGCCAATAACTAAAACAGGGCCGGCTCCTACATCGACACATGGTTCTTATGTTTTTACGCGGGCGGTTGGTCGGCGCAAAGAAGCTGTGGCGCGCGTACGGCTTTACCCCAAAGGTAGCGGTAAAATTACCATCAATGAGCGCGAACTAACCAAGTATTTTCCTACATTTGACCAGCAGCTCATGGTGAAGCAGCCCTTGACTATCACTGGCACTGAAACTGCGTATGACGTCGGTGTTAAAGTTTTGGGCGGTGGAACCCAGGGCCAGGCTGTCGCGGTACGTCACGGGATTTCGCGCGCCCTGGTTAGTATAAATGAGGATTACCGACGTGCCTTGCGTGCGGCTGGTTGTTTGACACGCGATTCGCGCGTGAAGGAGCGTAAGAAGTACGGGTTGAAAAAGGCTCGCCGCGCCCCACAATTCAGCAAGCGCTAAATATTTATACCCCAGTGTGGCTGGGGGCTTGGCCATTAATCGTATCGTGTATGCCAAACGTGCGACTTTCGATCGGTGACGCAGTGCGATTCTCTTGGGCTGCCGTCAAGCAAAATACCGGCTTGGTCATAGGTATAGCAATCGTTGCGATTGTTGTTCCTTTGTTGCCGAGTTTCATCGCCGAAGCCATTAAGCAGTCAGGGGGAGCGTTGGCCTCTAGCTCATTTATTTTTGGATTAATTTCAGGCGTATTGAGTATTATTGTCGGGCTGGGCATGATACGAGTGAGCCTGACATTTGCTAGTGGTCAGCGTCCCAAAGTAGCCGAGCTGTTTAGCGAGTACCGGCATGTCTTTAGCTACATTGGTGCATCAATTCTTTACGGTTTGGCTGTTTTGGCTGGTTTGATATTATTAATTGTGCCCGGTATTATTCTGGCGCTTCGTTACAGCCTGTTCAGTTATTTTGTTGTGGAGCGGAATCTTGGACCAATAGCCTCACTCAAAGCGAGCGCGCAAGCGACCAAAGGGGCAAAAGGAGCGTTGCTTGGTCTAGGGTTGGTTTTGGGGCTTATTAATTTTGCCGGTTTTCTGGCATTGCTGGTGGGCTACTTATTCACTTACCCCATGACAGCCATCGCCATGGCGTATGCTTATCGAGTACTGACGGCAGATATTTCGTCCGAAGCCACATCAGTAGTGCCGCCCGTGCCGCCACCGTTACCGCCATTGACTACTTAACATTATTGGCTGTACCAGTACGACACGGTACGTTATTATTCACTGGAGCGCGAATAAAAAATCGAGTTTATACTCGGTTTTTTTGAATGAAAATTGTGAGTAAAAATAGTCCAATATTTATCCATCACTTGACATTTGTATGTAGGTGTAGTAATACGTCGCTATTTTTGATGAGCAACCACAGCCCGCTATAACACTAACCATAATTGGAGCCGGCGGCCTAGCGCTGGCCTACCTACTAGAACCACGCGGCCAGGCCCACCATTAGTAAGTCAAAATCAAGTGTCAGAGCGGTTTCGTTGCGGACCGCTCCTTTTTTATGGAAACCCGGGCTTATCTATCAACCGTTGATAGTATATACTAATCACATGTCCGCCGAACCCGCGGTGCTAGCCCGCAACACGAGCTATTTCACGCTTGCCCTTATCACCCAAAAGGTGATTTCATTTTTGTATTTTACTTTTTTAGCGCGCACACTAGGGCCTGACGTAATAGGGAAGTATGTTCTGGCGCTTGCCCTAACCACAATTTTTTCGGTGCTGCTGGATCTTGGTTTGTCGTCCGTGCTCACGCGTGAGGTGGCGCGGCAGCGCGACCAGGCAGAGAAACTTACACAACTAATTTTTGGTTTCAAACTTATAGCCATGGCCATTGTAGTGGCTGGCGTAGTGTTCGCTGTACACTTATTGGGTTACCCCCTACTCACTCGTCAGCTGGTGTACGTAGCCTGTGGTGTGATGGTATTAGATTCGTTTATTTTGACCACATACTCTGCAATTCGAGGGTTTCACACACTTACTTGGGAAAGTTTCGGTACTATACTGGTGCAGCTTACGATTGCGGGGGTCGGACTAACTTTTGCTCAGCTGACTCACGATGTACGATGGTTCATGGGGGCATTACTGACTGGCGTATGCGTGCACGCCACTTACGCCTTGTGGCAGCTGCCGAATCGATTCTCAATCAACCTTGTACCGCGCTTATCGTGGCCGGATTTTCAGCAGTTGGCACGTCTGGCCTGGCCTTTTGCCTTGGCTGCTATTCTTATTCGCATTTACGGTTACCTTGATACCGTGCTACTGTCAAAACTTGCCAGTGATCATGCCGTCGGTATATATAGCGTGGCTTATAAGGTAACTTTTTCGCTGCAGTTTATTCCAAGCGCTTTTTCCGCCTCGCTTTTTCCGGGTTTTAGTTTGTACTTCACCGAGTCGCCGCAAAAGTTGGCTGATACATTCACGCGCGGGCTGGTGTATTTAACTGCTATTGCAGTGCCGCTATCGCTGGGTGCCATTGTAATTGCGCCAGTGGCTATTAGCACACTGTTCCCAGCCTTTACCGAGGCGATACTGCCGTTGCAGGTCTTGATGTCGAGTTTGCCGTTCTTGTTCGCTACCTTTCCGGTTGGTTCGCTCTTGCCGGCCTGCAATCGCCAGCAGCGCAACACTGCAAATATCGCGGTCGCCACCGGACTTAGCATTGTACTTAATCTGGCGCTTATCCCGCACTACGGCCCACTGGGGGCGGCGGTGGGATCATTATTGAGCACCGTAACACTGCTAGTCCTTGGTTGGGTAGTGGTGAGGAAATTAGTCCGCTATGATAGTAGATTCCTGTGGGGTAGGCTGGGGCGAATTGTGGCCGCTGGCGTGGGAATGTCATTAGCCGCCTGGTGGCTGGTGCAGTATATGCATGCCGCTGCCGCCACGCTAATTGCCGGTGTCGTTTATTTGGTGCTACTGGTTATCTGGGGGGGCGTAACCAAGCGTGAGCTTTGGTCGCTAGCGCAGCTTATTTTTAAAAGCAAACCAGGTACGACCGCCGTATGAGTAAATTACTTTTAGTGACAAATGATTATCCGCCACGGCACGGCGGTGTAGCTCGCTACTATAGCGGGTTGGTTCAGGAGTTGGGCAATGAGGCTGCGGTCCTTACCAATGTTTCTGGTGCAGCCGGGCCTGGTATTGTGTGCCGATCGCTCACCTGGCGGCTGTGGCCTCATTGGCTGCCCCTACTATGGCGGGTGCCGTTGGTAATACGTCAGTCCAAGGCTGAGCTAGTTGCCGCCGGGGAACTACTGCCGACCGGTACAGCATTGTGGTTGTTGCATAGGCTTAAAGGACAAAAATATTGGGTGTTTCTTCATGGATTTGATGTGGGATTAGCTGGCCGTACATGGTGGAAGCGCTGGCTCACCAGACACATTCTTTCGTCTGCCCATCGCGTAATTACCAACAGTTCATTCTCGCGCGGATTGGCGATAGCGGGAGGTGCGATCGAAGAGCGCACGGTGGTGGTGCGGCCGGCCCTGCCCCCACTACCGCCGCCAGCTGACTCAGGCGTACTACGCCAGCGCTATAGCCTGGGGACAGCGCAAATTTTGTTATCAGTCGCGCGCCTGGTTCGGCGCAAGGGGATTGACGATGTGATGGCAGTGTTAACCGAACTTTGTCAGACTAATCCAGGTATAAAGTATGTTGTAGTTGGTGACGGCCCCGAGCGCGGCAACCTAGAAAAGCTGGCCTCGACGCTTAAGCTGCCAGTGGTTTTTGTCGGGACAGTTGATGATGTTGAGCTTGCTACTTGGTACGAACTTTGCGATGTGTTCGTGTTGACTCCTAAACAGGATAAGGTTGATGTCGAGGGCTTTGGAATTGTCTATCTGGAGGCCCAGTCAATGGGCAAGCCGGTAATTGCCAGTAGTGTTGGGGGAGTGCCCGAGGCGGTTGGTAATGGCGGAATTTTGGTCAGTAATGCCATGGAGTTGCTAGCTGCACTGCGTAAATTACTTACCGAGGCCGAGACCCGTATACGGCTAGGCAATCTGGGAAGGAACCAAATTCGAGAGTTTACCACCACGCGCCAGGCCGCTATCATAAGAGAGCACCTTTATGCCGATTGAGAAAATTGATATCGTCATGTTTAGCATGTCCGAGTATGGCGAGTGGCAGTCGGGTATTGTCAATCGCAATTTTTACGTGCTCCACACGCTGTTGCAAGACCCACGCGTACGCAAGGTAGTGACAATTGACTACCTTCCATTTACTTGGAAGCGTGCAGCGCGGCAATGGTTTCAAAATGTGATGCGAGGGGTGGATGGTAAGGTGGTGTCGCGAGGGTTGTTTCATAAACTTACGGCAGTGCGCGAGTCAGAAATTGAGCGCACCGGGTTTAGCTTAGCCGGCTTCGAGCCAACTGCCGTGCCGTACAGGCTTTTTTGCTACAGCGATGTACGTAGCGTATTTTCTGAGTACGTGGTCTATCGTCAGCTGCAGCATGATCTCAAGAGACTAGATTTAAAGAACGTCGTGTTATGGTCATACGTGCCGACTTTTGTGCGCTATTTCGGCAAGTTTGGGGAGGAGCTCACGGTATTTGATGCCGTTGATAATTGGCTCGAGCACTCAAGCTATGCTGGTGTTCGCGAGCGCATCACCCTTAATTACCAAACAATCCGCTATAAGGCCGACCTTATCTTTACTACCTCGCAGGATTTGGTTAATTTTTTTGATCGTCCAACCGGTTGCACATTTGTACCGAATGGCGCGGCCCTTAGTCATATCGAGCAGGTGCCTAAGTTAGTCGACCGCGAGGTGGCAAACCTACCACGTCCAATTATTGGTTACGTCGGCACGATGCAGGAGGACCGTATTGATATTGATTTGATAGCTTACCTCGCCAAGGCTAACCCAACTAAATCATTTGTGCTGGTAGGACCGGTTTGGCCGGGATTAAAACAGGAAGTTGAGATCAAACTAAAACAGCTGCCCAATGTCGTACTTACTGGCCGCAAGTCATTTATCGAGGCGCGAATGTATATTCGTGAATTTGCCGTGGCCATTGTGCCTTACTTACAAAATGACTTTAATCGGCACGCCAACCCTATGAAGGTGTATGAGTATTTGGCTGCGGGCAAGCCGGTGGTAGCAACCCCCGGCCCTGGTCTTGAAGTATTGCGTGGCGCAATCCGCCTGGCGGCCACACCTGAGGCTTTTAACGACCAGCTGTTGAAGGCATTGGATGAAGTGTCGCCGCAGGATGTCGAACGCCGAATGACTGTGGCGCGCGAGCACTCGTGGGAAGCGCGCGTCAACAGCATGCTTGATAATGTGTTTAGAGTATTAAATGAACGCGGTTGATACACTGATTTGGCCGACCGTACGTTCGGGGCTTACTATTTAGTACGAAGCTAGCCGCGATTAGGTTTTATAGTCGGTCCCAGTTCAGTATCTTCAATAGCGTACCCTGCCTTAGTAATTTTCTCACGTAGTGTGTCCGCCTTAGCCCAGCCCTTCAGCTGGCGCGCCGATTCACGGTCAGCAACCAGGTTTAATATGTCCTTAGGTATGGTGAGCCGTGGAACGTCTTTTAACCCCAAGCCCAACACTTCATCGAACTTCAAGAGTGATTGCTTTTTGGCTTGGTCAGGGTACTCGCTTTTCATAAGCTCCCACAGCACCGCGAGCGCTTGGGGAGCATTAAGGTCGTCGTTCACCGCCGCCAGGAACCGCTCCTCAAACTCAGCACAGCCGATCGCAGCCTCGCCCATAGTAGCCACTTTATCCTGCAAGTTCTGTAGTGCCGTGGCAGCACCCCGTATGGCCTCGAGCGAAAAGGCAAGTGGTTTACGGTAATGGGTACCAAGGCAGAAGTAGCGGTAGGCGAGTGGGGGTAGGCCCTGCGCCTTCAGCCAGTCGAGTGTGGTGGTTGTCCCAGAGCTTTTAGCAAGCTTTTTTTCATTCTCAACTAGAAATTCTCCATGAAGCCAGTACTTGACGAACTGCTTTCCAGTTGCAGCTTCGGACTGCGCAATTTCGTTAGTGTGGTGCACGGGAATATGGTCAATGCCGCCACAATGGATGTCGAACGTTTCTCCCAGGTACTTCATAGCCATGGCCGAGCACTCAATGTGCCAGCCGGGGAACCCAACGCCCCACGGACTCGACCACTCCATTTGCCGCTTGGTACTAGGGGGAGAGAATTTCCATAATGCAAAATCGGTGGGGCTGCGCTTTTCGGGATTGGCTTCAACGCGCGCACCCTCGCGCAAGCCTTTGGTATCAAGCTTAGCGAGCTTGCCGTAGTCCTTGAGCTTGCTTGTGTCGAAGTAGATGCCGTCGGACGTTTGATAGGTGAAGCCTTTGGCTTCAAGTTGTTGGATAAGCGCGATTTGCTCGGGGATGTGATCGGTGGCTTTACACCAGGTGTTTGGTTCAAGCACGTTGAGTTCTTTCAGATTTTTCTTAAATACCTCTGTGTAGAACTCAGCAATTTCCCAAACGCTTTTACCTTCACGTTTGGCGCCCTTCTCCATTTTATCCTCACCATCGTCGGCATCAGAAGTTAGGTGTCCTACATCAGTTATATTCATGACGTGCTGGACATGGTAACTATTCATGAGTAGTACACGTTTTAAGACGTCTTCAAATATGTAGCTCCTCATATTCCCTAGGTGTTGTAGCGCGTACACCGTGGGGCCGCAGGTGTATAGCCCAACAGCGCCCGCCGTGAGCGGAACAAATTCCTCTTTGGTGCGCGTCAACGTGTTGTGCAGCACTAGTGCCATGGTGAAGCCATTCTAGCCCGTTCGGGGCGCATTGACAATCATGTCCGCGTGGTATAAAGTGGGCAGAATAAAAGAAAAAAGAACATCACAACATAGAGGTTAATATGATAAAACTTTCCTTAACATCCTGGTTCGCGTTCCTGATGTCGCTCGCTGCTTTGATCTTTGGCGTGTACGCGCTCCTCATCGGAGCTGCCTTTGACCCATCATCGAGCGTAGGGTGGGTCGTCGTCGTAGTGGGTTGGCTACCAGTGTTGTTCAGCTTGTTCCTCGGCTACTATGCCATCCGCTCTATGGAGTGTGATATCAGGCGTATCAGCTTTGATATCGCGGTGCGTGTAATGCTAAGCTTGTGGATATTTGTGTGGCTCGAGGAGAACGTAACCGCGAGCTGGTCAGTCAACCTGGTCGTCGCAAGTATCTTTCTCCTAACCACCTCGACGGCAGCGGCCAGCCGTCATTACAACCGGCTACTGGGCAGCGCACGGTCGAGCGAGGCAGCATTCTACGGCATGGTGGTTTCGGCGGCTGCATCGATTGTAGCCATGGTAGTGTACATGACCCTATTTGCGATCGCCCGCCCGATCGAAGTGATGGCTGTCGTGTTCATACTCGAGGCCTACGCCCTTACCTGCGTTGTCTTGGCGGCACGAAAGTCGGATTCGAAGCGCGCTGCGCTGTAAAGCAAATACGTAACCGAACTACCCCGGCGGTGCTGAACTGCCGGGCTTTTTTTGGCGTTGTTACCGCAGCCGTTCGGGCGTATACTTTGTACATGCGCAGGCGTGCCAAGCTGCTAACCTTCGTGGGGGCCCTGGTGGGTGCATTTATTGGCACCCTGCTAGTACCTGGAATTGGCACTGCCGTTGGTGTGATAGTGGGCATTTTAGTTGGAGCCAGGTTTGCTAAGCAACACAAGGAAGACGAGCCACCCGAAACGCCATCCGGCATGGTAATGTAATTTGAATTCGGTTACTCCTACCCAAAAGGTAGGAGTTCTGTTATAGTGTTGGTGTGCTTACACTTTCTGCCAAAGGCGACTACGGATTAATGTTCTTGAAGCAGCTTGCGGTATTGCCGGCGGGACAGTTTGCCACTGTCCGGAAGATCGCGGAGGAAAGCAAGCTACCGATTAAGTATCTCGAGAGGGTAGCAGGTGCGCTAGCCAGCGCGCGAATTCTTGATAGCCGCGAGGGGCAGGGTGGTGGGTATGCGCTAGCCAAGCCAGCGAAGGAAGTTAAGCTAACAGATGTCATTTCGGTGCTGGAGGGAGAACTTGAGCCCGTGCACTGCACACACGACGGTCGGTGTTGCGATCGTCAGAATGCATGCGAACGTAAGACTGGTTGGCAGCAGGTTCACGGCAAGCTTTACGAGATTTTGTCTCAGCACACCCTGGCGGACGTTCTTGAATCAATTAAGCAGTAGCGCTTGCTCAAATTTTTTACTATTATCCTTACACTTATGTTCGAACTCCCAAAACTACCATACGCGTTCGATGCACTTGAGCCATACATAGACGCCAAAACAATGGAGCTGCATCACGGCAAGCATCACCAGACCTACGTCACCAAGCTCAACGAGGCAATACAAGCTACGCCAGATCTGGAAGGCAAAACAATCGAGCAGCTTTTAATGACCTTGAGTTCAATTCCGGAAGGCGTTCGCACTGCGGTTCGCAACCATGGCGGTGGGCACTACAACCACTCTCTGTTCTGGCAGATTATGCGTCCGCCAGCTGGCGGAGGAAAAGAACCGCAGGGGACGGTGGGCGAAGAGATTGCTAAAGCTTTCGGCGACTTTGGTAAGTTCCGCGAAACGTTTACCAAAGCCGCGCTTTCCGTGTTTGGTAGTGGCTGGGCGTGGCTAGTGGCTGACAGTAGCGGCAAGCTATTGGTGGTAACGACACCGAACCAGGATACACCCCTAACACAAGGTCTGAAGCCGTTAATGGGTTTGGATGTGTGGGAGCATGCGTATTATTTAAAATACCAGAACCGCCGGCCCGAGTATGTTGAAAATTGGTGGAATGTTGTGAATTGGGAAGCAGTTGAGGAGCGATTGAAAGCTTAACCAGATGATTTAATTTGTGAAAGCAGTCTTTTTTGAAAAGCCCGGGGGACTAGAAGTTCTTAAATTTGGTGAACTCCCAACGCCAGAGCCCCAACCTGGTGAAGCCTTGGTACGGGTGCGAGCTTGTGGTTTAAATAGGCTTGATATTTGGTTACGGCAAGACCCCGAGAGAATTACGCAGATACCATTGCCTCATATTCCCGGGTCGGATGTCGTTGGTGTCATCGAGGAAATTAACGGTGAAAGCCCGTTGTCGAGGGGGCAGGAAGTGGTAGTAAATCCTGCAATACCATGTGGCGCGTGCTCTCGTTGTAAGCAAGGTGGCCCTTGTGAACTCGTAAAAATTTTTGGAGTTAAGAATCAAGGTGGATACGCGGAGTATGTGACAGTGCCCTTAACTCAGCTTTACCCCAAACCTAAGAATTTGTCCTTTATCGAGGCGGCAGGATTTCCTCTCACGTTCCTGACCGCTTGGCACATGCTCGTGGGGAGGGCCAACCTTCACCCGAATGAAACCGTGTTTATTTGGGGAGCGTCAGGAGGGCTTGGTTCGTCAGCTATTCAAGTCGCGAAATACTTACAGGCGAGGGTTATAGCAGCCGTAAAATCCAGGGCTGACGTAGAGAGGTTAAAGAGTGTGGGAGCTGATGAGGTGGTGGTATATACCGAAGGCGGTGTGAAGGAAGTCGTTTTAAATTTAACAGGTGGTTTGGGCGTGGATGTAGTTTTTGAGAGCGTTGGCCAAGCTACCTGGAGTACCAGTTTGGGCATGCTGCGCCCTTATGGGCGTGTAGTAATTGCTGGCGCAACAAGTGGAGACGCTGGTACTCAAGACTTGAGTGACGTGTACGTGCGACAGCTGACTATTTTGGGTGCGAGAATGGGGACTCGCGATGAATTTGAAACCGTCTTGAAATTGGTAGCAGAGGGCCGCATAAAGCCGATTATTGACAAAGTATTTCCACTTGCCGAAGCGGCACTAGCCCAGCAGCGAATGGTAGAAGGAAATCATATAGGGAAAATAGTTTTAGAAACATAATGGCATGAACCACTTATTAGAAATAAAAAACCTCCACGTCACCGTGGAGCAAAAAGAGGTGGTGCAGGGCGTATACTTGAGCCTTGCCCCTGGTGAGGTGGACGCCCTCATGGGCCCCAATGGTTCGGGTAAATCATCGCTCGCCAGCGCCTTAATGGGACACCCGGCGTATGCCATTACTTCGGGCCAAGTGTTTATGGGCGGTCAAGATATTACCTCATGGCCAGCCGAGAAGCGGGCGAGCGCCGGACTGTTTTTGGCTTTCCAGTATCCACAAGCTATTCCCGGGCTGTCGGTCGAGCATTTTTTGCGCTCAGCCTACAACGCCCAAGCCGAAGCGCGCGGTGAAAAACCAATTAATGTCCGTGAATTTCGCACTCTGATCGAGAGTGAACTTACAGCGCTGCAGCTTAATCCAGCGTTTTTAGAGCGCGGGGTGAACGACGGGTTTTCGGGTGGCGAGAAAAAGCGACTTGAGATTTTACAGCTCGCGATTCTTAAGCCCAAGTTCGCTATTTTGGATGAGACAGATTCGGGACTTGATATTGATGCTTTGAAGATTGTGGCCGAGGGTGTAAACCGATTGGTTGCAACATATAGCCTGGCTACGCTCGTCATTACTCATTACCAGCGGTTGCTGCATTATCTTAAGCCCACCCATGTGCACATAATGGCCCAGGGAAAAATTATGGAATCAGGCGGCCCCGAGTTGGTGGATAAAGTGGAAGCGGCCGGCTACCAACCGTTCATGAATCATGCCTAATTCTTCCGTTACCACAACGTACGAGTATGGTTTTCACGACGAAGTGAAGCCAATTTTTGCGCTACCCAAGGGGCTGTCAACGCGTACAGTCGAGGAGATTTCGTCCATAAAAGGCGAACCCCAGTGGATGCTAAAGAATCGTTTACGGGCGCTGGAGATTTTTGAAGCCAAGGCACTGCCAACCTGGGGTGCTGATCTGTCTGACATTGATTTTGCTAACATTTGCTATTATTTAAAACCGTCTGATAAGCAAGCCAGCACCTGGGACGAAGTTCCAATTAAAATTCGGAAGACGTTTGAAAAACTCGGCATTCCCCAAGCTGAAGTAGAGTTCTTATCGGGCGTCGGTGCACAGTATGACTCCGAAGCTGTGTACCACAACTTAAAGGACGAGTGGAAAAAATTAGGCGTGGTTTTTTTGGATATGGATTCGGCCCTGCGCCAGTACCCGGATTTGGTTAAGCAGTACTTCGGCACCGTCGTGCCGATATCCGACAACAAGTTTGCTAGCCTTAACACGGCCGTGTGGAGCGGCGGCAGCTTTGTGTACGTGCCGCGGGGGGTACAGGTTACTATTCCGTTGCAAGCCTACTTTAGGCTTAATGCGCAGAACATGGGTCAATTCGAGCGCACACTTATTATTGCCGAGGAGGGGAGTTTTGTAACTTATGTCGAGGGCTGTACTGCGCCGGTATACGCCGTGGATTCGCTTCATTGCGCGGTTGTAGAAATTATTGCGAAACCATACTCGCGCGTGCGTTACACCACTATGCAAAATTGGAGTAACGATGTTTACAACCTGGTCACCAAGCGCGCCTTGGCCTACGAAGGCGCTACGGTGGAATGGGTGGATGGTAACTTCGGCAGCAAGGTGACTATGAAGTATCCCTGCGTCGTCCTGATGGAGCCTGGGAGCCGGGCGGATGTACTGTCGCTAGCGGTCGCGGGTGCGGGCCAACACCAAGACGCCGGTGCCAAAGCGCTCCACCTGGCACCTAATACCACCTCCAATATTATTTCAAAGTCGGTGTCGCACCATGGCGGTCGTACCAGTTACCGTGGGATGTTAAAAGTAGCGCCGCAGGCTAGGGGTATTAAGTCCAAGGTCAAGTGCGATGCCTTACTCTTAGACCCTGATTCGCGGTCCGATACGTATCCAACAATGAAGGTTGATGCTTCGGACGCACAGGTTGAGCACGAAGCCACGGTCTCAAAGGTGGGGGAGGAGCAGCTGTTTTATTTGCGCTCACGTGGACTCACCGAAAACGAAGCCGTGTCGCTAATTGTTTCAGGTTTCATTGAACCAATTGCCAAGGAGTTGCCGCTGGAATATGCTGTCGAGCTGAATCGGCTTATTAATTTAGAAATGGATGGCAGTGTTGGGTAGTATGGTCAGAACTTTAAGTGGAGATTGCGGTACGGTTAATATTATCCTTAGTAAAGCTACGTCGCTCGCCGTAACGCCCCGGGCCGTGGCAACCGTGGTGGCAACAGTGGCCGAGGACAATGTCTCACTTAGGCTGTCAGTTGGCGAGGGTGCGGGTGTGCACTTGGTACTAGCCCAACTGTCGCCTACTACCTCACTTGATATCGAAGTGGCGGCTGGTGCTACATTCGTACAGTCAATCGTCGGCACGCTGCCTGAACACTATCGCCTGACCTCAATCGTGCGTCTCAGGGGTGAGGGGGCAAACGTACATTGCCAAATTGCGGCCGTGGGCCGGAATGAAGCGGAAGGTGAGCTAGATATTACGCTTGATCACCAGTCGCCGCGTACATGTGGTCGCATTACCGCCCG
>Ga0082335_1001813_pt1 | contig 42953 bp, 47 predicted proteins | sample Subgrocontami58m_FD_72375 | JGI IMG/M metagenome (GOLD analysis project Ga0082335, IMG submission 72375) | Subsurface groundwater microbial communities from S. Glens Falls, New York, USA - GMW37 contaminated, 5.8 m (SPADES assembly) (version 2) ...
CCAATACGACAGCGAACAGCTTTGCTCGCGGTGAAACGACGAGTCTTCTTTCTGTCTCAACATTAAGAAGTGATGATGCAATGCTAACGGTTGAGCGCATTTGTTACTCTTTCTTCCACGGGTCTATGGGAAACGACCAATCGTCAGGCAAAGGAACACTCCACATTTTACCTTCACCCCCCTGAATTGGGACAGAGACGTACAACGCTTGGTGTGAAATCGAATACTCGATGTGTAGCTGTGTTCTGATGTAAGAAATAATTGCGCTAAACCCATCACCCTCGACAATATCCATCAAAACATATGTGTAGCCTTTGCATTGCATTTCCCGTCGAATGTGTTTGCGCTCTTGGAGTGCAGGCGATGTAAGTTTGGAGATTTCTATGTTCAGGAGCTTCGCGAGACTATCCAGGTTTTGTTGAGTAAAGGATTGCGAATGTGCGACTGTTCTTTCTGCGTTTGCAGCGAACAACGCGGGGAGAAGCATCAAGGAGATAAAGAACCTCTTCATCTGGTCTCCTTCTCCCACGGGTCATTGGGGATTGTATCAACAACGCGACGGTAAATCTTGTCTTGTCCCGTTTCAATTACGATGAAACCGGTTGGGTAGTCAAGAATGATTGGTACCGTGAGTTCTTGTTTGGGCAATGGAATTACTTTAATCAATTGTGTCGTCGGCAGCGAAAATGTCTTGTGAAGTCTGTACTTCAAGAACGAAATGATTGCGCTCAAGCTGTCGTGATTCAATTCGTCGAGCAGCACGTTTGCGTATCCCTTTTGCACAACGGCTCGATGACGAGAAAGCAGAGCATCAAATTCAGGCGAAGAAGTCTCCGAAAGTAGCTTATCAAATTCTCTTGCGGTCCTTTCCGTGTTCGTTGGCGTCAATAGGCTATCGGATTGGAAGGAGAAGGCGCAAAGCGTGAGGCTTGCGGTAAGCAAGAGAACTTTGTTGCAAACAGGAGAAGAGCGTAGTATGGAAATCAAAAGTCTTTCCTTCGCATAATGAACGCCGCGCCTGTGAATATGACCGCTGATGAAATCAACGCCTGCACAAATGGTTTCCACTCCATCGTCTTGTGCATGATTTGACTTTCAAGACTCTTCTGCATGCCCGATACTTGCGGGAAAATGTAATACAACCCATCGAGAATGCCGCGATAGATTTTGTTATCCGAGAGCAGGTAGAGAATGGTCTCGCGATTCTCCAAAAGATTATCAACGAACATTAAGTAAATGAAACAGCCGATGATGGGAATAGCGGCATTCCGAAACACGACACCGAGAAACAAAACGAGCGAGAAGATGCAGGCAAACATGAACGACATTGTAAATGCCGAGAGAAGAAATTGTACATTCCACACTCCGATGCGCACTCCGAATCCCAACCAAATACCGCCGATAAAGTAGAGAATCACGGCGAACATGACGGCAACGCTGCCGAGATATTTGCCGAGTAACAGCTCCCACCGTGCGAGTGGTTTTGAGAGATACAGGTCAACGGTTCCTTTCTCAAGGCTGTCGGGAATAATTCCCGCAGTTGCAAACACGCCGAACAGCATAATGCCGACGAACAATCCTTTTGCAAGACCTGTTTGCATGCCGTACACTAACGCCGCAAGTTCTTCAATCGGAGTTGGAGGGCTTACTTGGTTGCCGAACAGTTTGAGCACCACGCCGTCATCTGTTTTGTCTGACGAGAGACTGACAAGCGTTCCCACAAGAATGAGAGTTGAGATTCCGAGCAAGACGTAGAGTGTTGCTTTGGAAAACAGTTCACGAAACGTTGCAAGGATGAGCGTAAGAAGTTTCATTATGCCACCTCGCGTTTGATAAGATTGATGAAAGAATCTTCGAGCGAACTCCGCTTCTTCGTTATGTGCGTGATTTCAACTTGATGTTTGCGAAGCATGTCAATGAGGTGGTTTAGCTCTGATGTGTCTTTGAGTTCTGCAGAGATAATGCTTTTGTCAACTCTGAATTTGAGCACCGTTGCGGCGGCTTCGTGGTGGAAACTTTCCGTGAGCGAGTTTGCAATGCCAATCTCGTAGTTCGATTCGGTTGTCGTCAGCTCGTCAACCGTTCCAACCTTTAGCAGTTTGCCTTTGTCGAGAATGGCTACACGGTCGGAAACCAGCTCCACTTCGGAGAGAAGGTGGGAGTTGAGGAAAATGGTCTTACCTTCCGCCTTCAGTTGTTTGAGAATCTCTCGTATCTCTTTTCGTCCGACAGGGTCGACGCCGTCCGTTGGCTCGTCGAGAAAGATAACGTCGGGATTGTTGATGAGTGCTTGCGCCAAGCCGAGTCGTTGCATCATGCCTTTGGAGTATTTGCGGACTTTCATCTTTGACCATTGTTCAATACCAAGAAGCTTGAGCAATGAAGCGGTCCTTGCTTTGACGTCAGCGCTTTTCATTCCACTCAGTCCACCAAAAAGACTCATCACTTGCTTGCCGGTGAGATAATGGGGATAGCGATGATTTTCCGGTAAGTAGCCGATGCGTTTGCGAACTTTCACGTTCGGAAGTTGTGTGCCGAGAATGCTTGCTCGTCCTGATGAAGCATTGACAAGTCCGAGCAGAATTTTGATGAACGTGGTTTTTCCCGCACCGTTTGGTCCGAGCAGCGCGAAAATTTGACCTTGCTTGACGTTGATTGTGAAATCGCTGAGTGCGGTCACGGAGAGTTTCTTATTGACGAAATCGGAATAGACTTTGGTGAGTGATTCGGAAGAGATGGCGTGCATGAAGTTCCTTTTGCTGATGTCTCAAAATACCCAAATCACTCTAGTGAAGCAATCTGACGAAAAAGCTCTCAACACGAAGCCGCTAAGTTACACTTTGTTGGTTCTTAAGGATTTGCAATTAACCGAGACGGTGCTTATATTATTCCCGGAGAATCTTCCGGGGGCTTTGTTAGCTGGAACTGAGCGAGGCATGTGGGGTGTTAGATCAGCAGGGCGACACACAACGTCGCTTTTTTTGAGGATGGAAATAAGACTCATTAGGTCGGAGTTACGTTGGTAAGGCTGTCAAAAAGAGTTGAGTACGGTTTGATCGCGATTCGCCACATTGCCGCACAGCGGAGTGACGGCATTGTAACGGCGAAGAAGATTGCAGACAAGTATCAGATTCCATACGAGCTGCTTGCAAAAGTTTTGCAGAGACTCTCACGTGCGGGCCTCATCGTCTCAACGCAGGGGATGCGTGGCGGTTACACTCTGACGAAGAACCCGAACGAGGTTTCTGTCTCGATGATTATCAACGCGATTGAAGGAAGCAACATGGCGATTGCACAATGCATCGCTGAAGGTCCTGAAAGCTGCGACGTGTTCCAGGTCTGCACGATTAAGTCGCCACTCTTGAAGGTGCAGGCAAATATTGAGAATGCGTTCAACAATATGACGCTGGCGCAGATTGTGTAGCCTAAATGCTGAGCGAAGCGAAGCATCTCAGTGTTGAGGATATGAAGGACGGTGAGACCCTTCGCTCCGCTCAGGGTTCAAAGAAAATGAAGCAACTTGAACTTCCTATATATCTCGACAACAATTCAACGACGAAGGTTGACCCGCGGGTTGTTGATGCGATGCTGCCGTACTTCAGTGAGCATTACGGCAACGCGGCGAGCAAGCATCACGAGTTTGGCTGGAGGGCGGAAGCGGCTGTTGAGAATGCACGCAAACAGATTGCAAGTTTGATTAGCGCCGATGCGAGTGAAATTGTTTTCACGAGTGGCGCGACGGAGTCAATCAATCTGGCACTCAAGGGAATTGCAGAAGGTTGCGCGAGCAAAGGCAACCACATCATCACTGCTGCGACTGAACACAAGGCGGTGCTTGATACATGCAAGCGGCTGGAGAAGTATGGGTTTCAGATTACAATTCTTCCCGTTGATAATCACGGATTAATTTCAATGGAAAAATTGCAGAAAGCCATTACTGACAAAACCATTCTCATCAGCATCATCATGGCGAACAACGAAATCGGAACGATTCATCCGATTTGTGAAATTGGAAGGATTTGTAAAGATCGGAAGATTATCTTTCACACAGATGCAACGCAAGCAGTTGCCAAAATTCCTGTCGATGTGAAAGAGTCGAATGTTGATTTGATGTCGTTCAGTGCACACAAGATGTATGGACCCAAAGGCATCGGTGCCTTGTATATTCGAGCTGCGAACCCGAGACTGAAGGTCATGTCTCAGATAGATGGAGGCGGACATGAACGAGGGTTGCGTTCAGGGACATTGAATGTTCCTGCGATTGTCGGGTTTGGTGAAGCGGCTGCGTTGGCGAAGGCTGGGATGAAGATGGAGTGTTGGAGTGTTGGAGTATTGAGAGACAAGTTGGTGAATGGTCTTCTTGCTCAAGTTGAAGAAGCGTTGCTGAACGGTCATCCGACAAAACGATTGCCGAACAATGCCAATATCACGTTCAAGTATGCTGAAGCAGATAAAGTGATGATGGAGATGAAAGATGTTGCAGTCTCGTCAGGCTCGGCGTGCTCGTCGGCAGAGCCGGAGCCGTCGCATGTTCTAAAGGCGATTGGCTTAAGCGGAGAGGATGCGAAAAGTTCGATTCGGTTCGGTCTTGGAAGATTTACAACAGAACAAGAAATTGATTACGTGATTGAGCGAGTGAGAGAAACTGTGCAGAGTGTTCGTACAAAAAGAAAAAGCGTAGCCACTCCCGAAGGGATGCCTTCGGCAGAAGACACAAAGTCACGAAGGATTCTCTACGAGTCGTAGACCTTTGAGTCTTAGTGTCTTGGTGGCAAAGCTTCTATCCTTGACATAACAAGAACAAAAAGAACAACACAATGAAACAGCTTGAATACGTATTGAACAATGAAAAGGAAGTGCTGGCGTTTTTGAAGAGTCAATATCCGTTGTACCATCTCTCGAATGTGTTTTTTAGAGATGTGCAGTATGGAATTCAAAAGATGTTTGAGCGGCAAGGAAAGAAGGTAGGCTATCCGGATGCGGAGAAAATTGCGCGAGAGTTTGTTGGAAAGTTGGAGAAGGAAAAAATTCTTACTCCCATCGACCGGCAATCCTGGGTGCTGAATTATCCTGAATACAAAACAGTTGCGGCGAAGCCGGCGGCTCCTGCGAAGGCGGCGCCAGGTGCTGCGCCTGTGAAATCTCCGGCTGTTGCAGGAGTGAGTCAAGCAGCAAAACCTGTTGGTGCGAAGCCGGCGCTTCCTCCGCTTTCGAGCGCGAAGCCTGTAGGTGAAGCAAAGCCCGTGATGATGGGCGCGGCATCTGTTGCTGCAACTCCATCGCAACCTGAATCGAGCGTAACACAAGCTGAAGCTGTTACCCAATCCCATGTTGAGCAACAAACAGTCGAAGCGTTCAAGCCAGCATCGAAGCCAATGGTGCAGGGTTCAAGTGCGTCGCCTGTTGCGCCTCCGCCGGGACAGCGTAAGCCGTTGCCGCCGTTGAGAGGGAATTATACTCCTGCGGGGAAGAAGTGAGTCGTGCCTGAGCTCAGCAGGTTTTATGGAATTGTGATTCGGATGTTTGCAGATGACCATACGCCGCCACACTTTCATGCTTTGTATGGTGAACATGAAATGCTGATTAGGATTGAAGACGGCGAAGTAATTCGCGGTGGAATGCCTCGACGACAATTACGTCTAGTGCGTGCGTGGCTTGAACTGCATCGGGAAGAGTTGTTTGAGAATTGGAAACAATCGCGAGAAGATTCTCCCGAGTTCAAGAAAATCGAACCATTGAGGTAACACAATGAACGAAATGATTTATCGAATAAAAAAAATCCGCTCAGCGGTCCCATACAAGCTCACTCTCGAATTCAATTCGGGAGAAATCAAAGAACTTGATTTGGAAAACAGAATTCGTGAGCATTCTAAATCTGCTAAGAGTTTGTATAGCCAATTGCTCGACCCTGAATATTTCAAATCAGTAAAGCTCGATTCTGAATTTGAGTTTGTTTATTGGGATAACGGTTTGGATTTTTGCCCCGACGCGATGCACATCTGGGCTGTCGAGCAGGAAAAAGAAAACAAAGAAGAAGTTTCAACGAGATAGCCTATGTCATTATTCGAGTAATGCCTGAGCTGAGCAGGTTTCATGGAATAATTATTTCGATGTATTTGCGCGACCATCCTCCGCCGCACTTTCATGCGAGGTATGGCGAACATAAGGCTTTCTTCAACATACCTGACGGCGAGCTCATCTATGGGAGTCTTCCACGACGGGCGACGAGATTGGTCGAGGCTTGGGTTGAACTTCACAGAGAAGAGTTGATGCAAAATTGGGAAGAGAGTCAAAAGAAGTATCCAACGTTTACCAAGATTGAACCGCTGAGGTAATCAATGATTTATTCTATCAAGAGAATTCATAGTGCAACGCCATTCAAATTGGTGCTAGAGTTCGATGAAGGCGAAGTGAAGGAAGTTGATTTGGAAAGTCGCTTGCTCGAATGGTCAGAGGGGGAGGAAAGCATCTTCAAACAATTACTCGACCCTGAGTATTTCAGTTCAGTCAAGTTGAATACTGAATTGGAATCCATCTATTGGGACAATGGTGTTGACTTCAGTCCAAACTCACTTCACATGTGGGCGGTCGAACAAGACAAAGAAAACAAGGAAGAAGTTTCAACAAAGTAATTTGGAAGAGCGATGTGATGGCAACTGAAAATCAGGAAATAGAAGTACTCGCCAAGCAAGAGTACAAGTACGGTTTCGTTACCGACATTGAGATGGACATTGCGCCTCACGGACTCAACGAGGATGTCGTTCGTCTCATTTCGAAGAAGAAAAATGAGCCTCAGTGGTTGCTCGAGTGGCGATTGAAAGCATATCGCCATTGGCTCACAATGGAAGAACCGAAGTGGCACAACGTCCATTATCCTCTGATTGATTATCAGGGTGCAAGTTACTACGCCGCACCGAAGCAGAAGAAAAAACTGAACAGCCTCGACGAAGTGGACCCTGAGTTGTTGAGGACGTACGAGAAGCTCGGCATCTCGCTCGAAGAGCAGAAACGCTTCAGCGGCGTTGCGGTTGATGCTGTGTTCGATAGCGTTTCGGTTGCGACGACGTTCAAAGAAAAGCTCGGCGAGCTTGGCATCATCTTCTGCTCGTTCAGTGAAGCGGTGCACAATCATCCCGATCTTGTGAAGAAATATCTCGGCTCGGTTGTGCCGTACACCGACAATTTCTTTGCGTCGCTCAACTCGGCTGTGTTCAGCGATGGTTCGTTCTGCTATATCCCGAAAGGCGTTCGCTGCCCGATGGAGCTTTCAACCTACTTCCGCATCAACGCGGCGGAGACCGGTCAGTTCGAGCGCACTCTCATCGTTGCTGATGAAGGCGCGTACGTGAGCTATCTTGAAGGATGTACTGCGCCAATGCGCGACACGAACCAGTTGCACGCGGCGGTCGTCGAATTGGTTGCGCTCGACAATGCTCAGATAAAATACTCAACGGTGCAGAACTGGTATCCGGGCGACAAAGAAGGGAAGGGTGGCATTTACAACTTTGTCACGAAGCGCGGCAAAGCAGGGACGAACGCAAAGCTCTCGTGGACGCAAGTCGAGACAGGCTCTGCAATCACCTGGAAATATCCGAGCTGCATTTTGCAGGGAGATAACTCGGTAGGTGAATTTTATTCGGTTGCAGTCGTGAACAATTACCAGCAAGCTGATACCGGAACGAAAATGATTCACATCGGGAAGAATACAAAAAGCACGATTGTGTCGAAGGGAATCTCCGGCGGATTTGGACAGAACTCGTATCGGGGACTCGTCAAAATTGCTAAAGGCGCGACGGGTGCCCGCAACTTCTCGCAGTGCGATTCGTTGCTGTTGGGCGATAAGTGTGGCGCACATACGTTCCCGTATATCGAAGTGAAAAATACAACTTCGAAAGTGGAACACGAAGCTTCCACTTCGAAGATTGGCGAAGACCAAATCTTTTATTGCAAGCAAAGAGGAATCTCCGGCGAAGACGCAGTGAGCATGATTGTCAACGGCTTCTGCAAGGAAGTCTTCCGCGAGCTGCCGATGGAGTTTGCGGTGGAGGCGCAGAAATTACTTGGCGTTAGTTTGGAGGGAAGTGTTGGATGAGACGGTTGGTTGGAATTCATAGATCGGAGGTTGAAACATGAGCGAAGACATCTTGCTGCAAAAAATCCGCTTGCTGCCCGACAAACTGAAGAAGGAAGTCGATGATTTTACTGACTTTCTCCTGAAGAAGCACGGTTTAGCCGAAAAGAAGAAGACCCCAAAATTCGGCAGTCATCCCGGAGTTTTCAAAATCGCTCCAGATTTCGATGAGCCGCTTGAGGAGTTTAAGGAGTACATGTAACGAAATCGTAAGTAGAGTAATATGCGTTGGAGGCACGTACGCCTTTGACGGAATTTGGCGGATTGATGTCTCTGTAAGGAGTAACGAGTTATGAATGAAAATACTCTAGTTGAAAAAGTGAATGCTTTACCTGAAGATTTGAAGAGTGAAGTATTGCATTACATCGACTCTCTCTTGGAGAATCAGAAGAAAAATCAAGTGAAGAAAACACCAAAGCCCGGAAGCGGTAAGCATATCTTCAAAAGAGTCGCACCGGATTTTGATGCGCCGCTTGATGACTTCAAAGAGTATATGTAATGGACCTGTTGCTCGATACGCACACTTTGATTTGGTTTCTCCAAGACGATAAGTCGTTGTCGCGTGTAGCTGCTGATGCAATTCAAAGTCCATCAAATGTTAGCTATGTTAGCACGGCGAGTTTCTGGGAGATGGCAATCAAAGTAAGTATAGATAAACTCGAACTTGATACTCCATTTGATGAAATCCTGCGTACTGTTAATGAGAACGGATTCAAAATCTTGAACATCGACTTTGAGCACACAGTTGCAGTAAGTAAACTTCCGCATTATCATCGAGACCCGTTTGATAGATTGATAATTGCTCAGGGCATAAGAGAAGACTACAGCGTTGTAAGTAACGAAACAGTTTTCGACAAGTATGGAGTCAAACGAATTTGGTAAACACGTTTCAATCAACTTAGGAAAATAGAAATGCTTGAAGTAAAAAACCTCCACGCCTCAGTGAATGGAAGCGAAATCCTCCACGGCGTCAACTTGAAAGTGAATGCGGGCGAAGTGCACGCAATCATGGGACCGAACGGCTCAGGCAAAAGCACGCTTGCGGGCGTTCTCGCTGGACGCGAGGCGTACGCGGTAACAGAAGGGGAAGTGGTGTACGAAGGAAAAGATTTGTTGGACATGGCGCCTGAAGAGCGTGCGCGTGAAGGTGTTTTTCTTGCGTTCCAATATCCGGTTGAAATTCCCGGCGTGACGAACACGTACTTCCTAAAGGCGGGGCTTAACGCAATTCGAAAGCATCGTGGACTTGAACAACTTGATGCCATAGAATTCTTGTCGCTCGTGAAGAACAAAATGAAGTTGGTGGAGATGGACCAGAGCTTGCTCAATCGTCCCGTGAACGAGGGCTTTTCCGGCGGCGAGAAGAAGCGCAATGAGATTTTCCAGATGGCGGTGCTTGAGCCGAAGCTTGCAATTCTCGATGAAACGGATTCCGGTCTCGACATTGATGCGCTTCGCATTGTTGCCGATGGCGTGAACAAACTTCGCCGGAAGGATAATGCAACGATTGTTGTTACACACTACCAGCGTTTGCTTGATCACATCATTCCTGATTTCGTCCACGTGCTTGTTGATGGGCGCATTGTGAAGTCCGGCGGCAAAGAGCTTGCGTTAGAACTTGAGAAACGCGGCTATGATTGGGTTCGTGACGAAAGAGAAGTCGGAGCATAGGAGAGAACAATGATTCAACCGGTTGCGCACAACACAGAATGGTATCTCACACACTTTGAGTTGTTTGAGAAGAATCTCAACGGCGAGTCGAAGTCGAGGTTGCACGCGCTTCGCAAGTTGGCGATGTCGAAGTTTGCGGCGACAGGATTTCCGACGACGAAAGAAGAAGAGTGGCGCTTCACCAACGTGGCATCGATTGCGAAGATGCAATTCTCGCCCGTGCTTCGCTACTCAAACGAAGGCCTCACCGCAAAGGACATCGAAAAGTTTTCGTTTGGCGGATTGAAATGTTTGCAGCTTGTGTTTATCAACGGGCACTTCGCTCAGGAGCTTTCATCCGCTCCGTCTGCACAAAATGGTGTGATGGCAGGAAGCCTTGCGGCGGCGCTGAAGTCTGAAGCGGACATTCTCAATCAACATCTCGCAAAGTATGTGAAGTATGATGAGAACGGATTCACGGCGTTGAGCACGGCGTTCATTCTCGATGGCGCGTTCATTCATGTAGCCGACAATGCAGTCATCGAGGACCCGATTCATCTTCTCTTTATTGTTACAAGCAAAGAGAAGTCGGTTGCGGCGCATCCGAGAAACCTGATTATTGCTGGAAAGAATAGTAAGGTTTCGATTGTGGAAAGTTATGTGAGTCTTGGCTCGATACCGTGTCTCACGAATGCTGTGACGGAATTTGTTGTTGGAGAGAATGCAATTGTTGAGCACGATAAGCTTCAAGATGAGAGTCTTGAGGGTTACCATATCGGCACAGTGCATTTCCAACAGAAGGCGAACAGCAATGTCATATCCAACGCCATCAATTTTGGTGGCTCGATTGCTCGGAACAACATTGCCGCAGTTCTGAATGGTGAAGGTATCGAGTCGACGCTGAACGGACTCTCGCTTGCGACGGGCAACCAGCACATTGATAACCACACCAGTATCGATCATGCGAAGCCGAACTGTGCAAGTCACGAGTTGTACAAGTCAATTCTTGACGGCAAGTCGAAGGGCGTATTCAACGGAAAGATTTTCGTTCGGAAGGATGCGCAGAAGACTGATGCAAAGCAGACGAATAAAACGCTGCTGCTTTCAGACGAGGCAACCATGAACACGAAGCCGCAGCTTGAAATCTTTGCTGACGATGTAAAGTGCACACACGGCGCAACGGTCGGGTATCTCGATGAAGAGCAGAAGTTCTACTTGCGGTCACGGGGCATCGGTGAAGAAGAAGCAAACGATTTACTCACGTTTGCGTTTGCGAGCGATGTTATCAATCGTGTTCACGTTGATGCGTTGCGTGAGCAGCTTGATGCGATGGTTCATGCAAAGTTACAACAGGGTCGCTTTCAACCCTGAGCGGAGCGAAGGGTCTCACAGCTAATTAGCTCCTTGCAAACCTAAAGGCATCAAAACCCTTCGCCAAAAGAAGGCTCAGGGTTTAGTAAACGAGGCAACGAAATGACAATGAAAACCCTAATAGCTCAAAGTGAAGAGACCCTTCGCCCGCCTTCGGCGGACTCAGGGTTTGAAGCCGAGGAGAAATTGAAAGCGCCCGTTCCGGTGGAGAGCTGTCGGTTTCACTTCCCGCTTCTGCGCAGACAAGTCAACGGCAAGCCGCTCGTGTATCTCGATAATGCGGCAACGAGCCAGAAGCCGCAAGTCGTGATTGACGCGCTCATGCGTTATTACAACGAAGAGAATTCCAACATCCATCGCGGCGTGCATTATCTGAGTGAAAAGGCGACGGAATCGTACGAATCGTCCCGGGGAAAAGTCCAAACATTCATCAACGCCCGCTCGACGCAGGAAATCGTGTACGTTCGAGGGACGACGGAAGCGATTAATCTCGTTGCCGCGAGCTTCGGACGAAAGAATGTGAATAAAGGAGATGAGGTTGTCATATCCGCGATGGAACATCACTCGAACATTGTTCCGTGGCAGATCTTGTGTGAAGAGAAGAACGCAAAGCTTCGTGTTATTCCGATGAACGATAGAGGTGAACTGCTGCTCGATGAGTATGAGAACCTGCTGCATGAGCGGACGAAAATTGTTGCAGTCGCTCATATCTCGAATGCCCTTGGCACAATCAATCCAATCAAGCAGATTATCGAGATGGCACACAAGCGAAACATTCCGGTACTTATTGATGGAGCGCAGGCTGTGCCGCACATGAGGATTGATGTTCAGGATTTGGACTGCGACTTCTACGCGTTCTCGTCGCACAAAATGTTTGGACCGACGGGCGTTGGTGTGTTATATGGAAAGAAAGAGTTGCTTGAGGAGATGCCTCCCTATCAAGGCGGCGGCGACATGATTAAGTCGGTGACGTTTGAAAAGACGACGTACAACGACTTGCCATACAAGTTTGAAGCGGGCACGCCGAACATTGCAGGCGGCATCGGCCTCGGCGCCGCGATTGACTACATCAACGGGATGGACTTGAGTGCTGTCTCTGCTTATGAACACGAATTGCTTGAGTATGGAACAAAGAAGCTGTTGGAGATTCCCAGTTTGAGAATCATCGGCACAGCGAAAGAGAAATCGAGTGTCATTTCGTTCGTGCTTGAAGGTATTCATCCACACGACATCGGAACGATTCTCGATTACGAAGGCATTGCTATTCGCACGGGACATCATTGCGCTCAGCCGGTGATGCAACGTTTTGGCATTCCCGCAACGGCACGAGCATCGTTTGCATTCTATAATACAAAAGATGAAGTGGATGTGCTCGTGAAAGCAATCTACAAAGTGAAAGAGGTGCTCGGCTAATGTCCGAACTGCGGGACTTGTATCAGGAAGTTATTCTCGACCATAACAAAAATCCTCGCAACTATCGGAAGATGCCGGACGCGACACGCAGCGTCGAGGGCTACAATCCTCTTTGCGGCGACCACTACACTATTCACGTGAAGATGGACGGTGATAGAATCAGCGACGTGAGCTTTGAAGGTGCGGGCTGTGCAATTTCGAAAGCGTCGGCGTCGGTGATGAGTTCGATGGTGAAAGGAAAGAGGAAGGCGGAAGCGGAGAATCTATTTCAGGATTTTCATAAATTGGTCAAAGGTGAACTGAACGCTGAGGAAGAAGAGAATGTGGAGAAGCTCGGTAAGCTCGCAGCATTTGCCGGGGTGAGTGAGTTTCCTGTGCGCGTGAAGTGCGCGAGTCTTGCGTGGCATACGATGCATGCGGCGCTCTCCGAAGAAACGCAGACCGTGACGACGGAGTAATGCCTGCCCGACGAAGCGTAGCGTAGTCGGGGAGTGATGGAGTGTTGGAGAGAGTAGTTGAGCAATCAAGATTTGAGCGGGTCGAACAGCGACCTCATCCCCCTGCCCCTTCTCCTGTCCCGAAGGGATGCCTTCGGCAAGAGGAGAAGGGGAGAAAGTGAAAAGCGGAGTACAGGAATGGAACAGACTACAACATTACAAGCAAGCGACTCGACGTCAACTTCGGAAACATCGTCTGAAGTTCGTCAACTCAGCACGATTGAGCAGAGCATTATTCACAACAACGCAATCGAAGCAATCAAAACTTGCTACGATCCGGAAATTCCTGTCAACATTTATGAGCTGGGTTTGATTTATGATGTGAAAGTCGCTGCCGATGGCGGTGTGTTGGTGGTGATGACGTTGACCTCGCCGAACTGTCCGGCTGCACAGTCGCTGCCGAGAGAAGTTGAGGCGAAGGTGAAAGCGATTCCGAATGTCACTGCCGCAGTTGTGAAAGTTGTTTGGGATCCGCAGTGGAATCCAAGTATGATGACGGAAGCGGCACGGCTTGAGTTGGGTTTCTAAACCCACAAAACCCTGAGCCGCTTTTCAGGCGAAGGGTCTCACAGCGAATAGATTTGTATGAATCAATAACAATCAGACCCTTCGCCAAAAGAAGGCTCAGGGTTTAAGGAAGGAAAAGATGGAAACAGTAATAGCAAACATGCCCGCAAAAGCAGAGTTGAATGAAGAAATCACTCTTACTGAGAAAGCGGCGAATCAAGTTCGCAAGCTGAAAGCCGGGAACAATATCCCTGAGCATCACGGACTTCGTCTCGGCGTGAAAGGCGGCGGTTGCTCGGGTATGACGTACGTGCTCGCGTTCGATGAGAAGCCGAAGGAGAATGACAAAATTCTGGAGCAGTTCGGTATTCAAGTGTTTGTTGACCCGAAGAGTTCGTTCTTTCTCTCCGGCACTGTGCTTGACTTCAGCGACGGGTTGAACGGCAAAGGATTCGTGTTCAACAATCCGCAGGCGACGAAGAGTTGCGGCTGCGGGCAATCGTTTGGAGTGTAGCAAACATTCTGACCCATGAAAATCTATCTTGATGTTTGCTGCCATAACAGACCCCACGATGACCAAACGCAAGATAGAATTCGTATAGAATCAGAGGCAATCTTTACGATTCTTGATAAGGTGAAATTGGTGAGTGGGTTTTGCTCTCAAGCGAAGTTGTTGAATCTGAAATCGATGAGACTCAGGATCAAGAACGACGCGATAAAGCAATGGAGTCGTCCAGACTTGCCCACGAAACGATTCTCGTTGACGATCAAGTGGAGCAAAGGCTTGATGAATTGCTCGCGATGGGATTCAAGCTCTTCGATGCCGGTCACGTTGCGTGTGCAGAACTTGAGAAGGCTGACGTCTTGCTGACAGTTGATGATGGATTTCTCAAGAAGTCAAGAAAGCATAGCGGTCAATTGAAGGTGAGAGTAGAAAACCCTGTAGCATGGTTATTGGAGGTTTTGGAACAATGAATACGCGGGAAATGACTCCGAACACTATTAGGACATTAGGTATTCAGGCGTTGGCGAAGGCGCTTGGTCCTGTCGGAATGATGAAATTTCTTCAGCAGTTCGATACAGGATCAGGAGACTATACAAAAGAACGGCACGAGTGGCTTGATAAGATTGAGCGAGACACGTTCTTGAAAACGATCAGGGCTAAACGAGAAGAGAAGCAAGAACAAGCCAACACGCTTTCGAAAGAAGACGCGGAAAAATCGATCGTTCAATGAGAATGTGATTCCTTGAATTAATGGGCACCTTTTCTGTCAACATAGAAGTCGGTGATTTGTCTGGAAGAGAGTTTAGAAAGCTCAGTGCGACAGTTGACACTAGTGCCACTTACACCGTCATTCCGCGCAACGTTCTTAACGGACTTGGTGTAGAACCGATTGATGTCGTACCGTTTGAGTTAGCAGATGATGGTGTTGTTGAGTGTGAAGTGGGAGAAGCCCGTCTTCGATTGGATAGAAGAGAGCGGATTGTGCTTATGGTCTTTGGACCGGAGAATGGGACGCCGTTGCTTGGCGCAACTGCGCCGGAACTCTTCAATCGTGCAGTTGACCCCGTGCGTCAGAAACTCGTGCCTGTGACCGCACTCTTAAAAACATATTTGTCTCGTCATTAGAAAATATCGTCTCACTCATATTCCCCGACAATGAAACGACGATCGTTCATCAGAACCATGGCTGAGTCTTGTGCTCTTGCAGTCTAAACGGGAAGGGCTTCGTCTTCAATAATTCGCAGGCGACCAAGAGTTGCGGTTGCGGGCAGTCGTTTGGAGTGTGACCGCGGCTTTGAAAGCCTTGTTGGGTTTAAGGTTCAAGATTCAGGTTATGAATGTGTGAGTCGGTAATCTTGAACATCTTCACAAAATCATCTGACTGATGCCAAGAGAAAAGTGATGGGTACGTTTGCAGTACAAGTTGAGGTCGGGGCGCTTTCAAACACTAACAGTGTTACAGTGGAAGCATTGGTTGACACGGGGGCGACACACAGCGTTTTTCCATCCAACATGTTGAGACAACTTGGGCTGGAACCAGTTGACACCAAAAAGTTCTCGCTTGCTGACGAGCGAAAAGTCGAGTTGGGCATTGGCCAAGTGCGACTGAGAATGGGAGGGCAAGAGTGGATTGTGCTAGTAATCTTTGGTCCCGACGATACAGGTCCGCTAATCGGGGCTACTACTCTCGAAACGTTCGGGTTCGCTGTCGACCCAATTGGAAAACGGCTCATTCCAGTTGATGGTTTGTTGAAGTGACGAATCCCAGTTTTGGTTAGGCGCAAGCCAAAGTTCTCTCGACAAGATTTGGAATAACACTGCCGACGACGTGTATGCCGAATTACTCAAACCGTGATGTAATTTTGGTTCGTTATCCATTCACGGATTTGTCGGGCTCGAAGGTTCGACCTGCTGTTGTTGTCAGTGTTCCACATAATTCTGAAGATGTTCTCTACTCGCTGGAGAATTCACGTTGGCAGATTGGCGTGAAGCTGGGCTCAACGTTCCAACAGCAGTGAAATGAGGAATCTTCACTGTTCAGGCGCCCTTAATCATAAAGAGAATCGGCAGGCTTTCTGACATTGATGCCAAAACATTGGAAGACTCATTGCGCGAGTGGTTAGGGATTTGAATTCAACAATCCGCAGGCGACGAAGAGTTGTGGCTGCGGATAGTCGTTTGGAGTATAGCATACGCATTCTGGTCTTACCAAAGTTCAATGTACCCGTTAGACAACCTTCTGAACTCCGGATTTCTAAATCCTGTGTAGTGTAGGTCTGAACAGAGATTCATCGTACTGTGTACGAGTGGATCTGTAATCCAATCATCATATCACTTTCACAATTTCTGGAGGAACTATGGAAATCATGGACTTGCTTAGTGTGCTCTTTCGCTGGTTGCATATCGCAGCGGGCATCATCTGGATTGGGCTTTTATACTTCTTCAATTTTGTAAACGCGCCCTTCGCCGGAACGATGGATGGGGATACGAAAAAGAAGGTTGTTCCCGAGTTGATGCCGCGTGCTCTCTACTGGTTTCGTTGGGGTGCCGCGTACACGTGGGTGACCGGTGTGTTGTTGTTGCTCTTGGTGTTTTATCACGGTGGGTTGATGTTTGAAGGCGACCGTGGTTGGGATGCAGGCGCAATCGTCATGCTCGTTGTAACATTTGGTGCTTTTGCTCTTTATGATGTGCTTGCAAAAAGTGCGCTCGCGAAAGATTTGAAAGTGTTCGGCGCGGTTGGGTTTGTCCTTATTGCTGTGATTACATACTTGATGATAAACTACGGTGGGTACAGCTATCGCGCCTACGTTATCCATATCGGCACGATGTTAGGCACCATCATGGCGGCGAACGTCTGGATGCGCATTTGGCCTTCGCAAAAGAAAATCATCACTGCGGTAAAGGAAGGGACGGCGGCAGACCCAGCCGTCGTTGCACTTGCAGGCGCACGTTCCCGGCACAACACGTACATGTCCGTGCCTCTGTTTTGGACGATGATCAATATGCACACAACTGTCCCTGCGGCGAATAGTCCGCTATACCTGCTGGCATCCGTCTTAGTTGGATGGCTCACGGTTTATCTTGTGTTCGGAAAAGCAGGAAAAATCAAAGGGTTCTAATATCCACCGTATCATTTAATGGAGGGAGCGTGAAGCGACGCGAATTTATCAGGACGACGGCTGCAACCACTGCGCTTGCTGCCGCCTCACCGATTTTTGCATCAGAATCACTTATTGGCAACATGGCAGAACAAAAGGAGAAAGCACGAATGCCGTACGAATGGAAATTCAATCCACGGCCATACTCGGATGAAGAAGCGAAGAAACTTTTAGCCAACGTTATTGACGCTGAGACAGCCGACTGGCATTACAACACACACCACAAAGGCTACGTCACTGCACTGAACACAATCGAGAAAGAACTTGAAACTGCCGACCGCTCAAAGGCAAATGGCAACTACAGCCCTATCGGCGAGTTGAAACGCCGCACCACATGGAACCACGCGGGCACAGTGCTTCACGATGTGTATTGGGAAATAATGGGCGGCGACGGTGACGCATCCAAAGGTCCCGATGTCAAGACTGCAATCGAAAAAGAGTTTGGCTCGTTCGATTCGTGGAAAGCGGACTTCAAGGCTGGCGCAATATCAGCGAAGCTCAGCGGTTGGGGCGTGCTTGTTTTTGACATGCTGTACTCGAAGCGCTTGCTCAACGTAACGGTTGATGAACATCATTACGGTGCAATCTGGGGCGGTATTCCATTAATTGCCTGCGACGTCTTCGAGCACGCGTATTACCACAAAGATGGGCCAAAGCGTGCAGCGTACATTGACAACTTCCTCGGCAGTTTGCATTGGGGGAGAATCAATGAACGGTACAAGAAGTTCGCTCGCTAAATTCTGAAGCCCCGCTTCTCAGGGGCGAAGAATCTCTGCAACCGATTGGCGCAGAGATTCTTCGCTCCGCTCAGAATTTGTGGTTGATGTTCAGCATGAAATTCTCTATTATGTCGTAGAACATCGAGCGTGAGTGAAATGTCTGAAGAGTTGCTGCCACTGTTTCCGCTGCCGGTTGTTCTCTTTCCCAATTCGATTCTTCCGTTACACATTTTTGAAGAGCGTTACAAGCAGCTCATCAATGAATGTCTGAACGAGGAGAAAGAGTTCGGCATCAATCTCACACAAGAGAAGGAAGTTGCGAAAGTTGGTTGCACTGCTGAAGTCACGAAGCTGTTGAAGCGGTACGACGACGGCAGGATGGACATCCTAGTGCAAGGCAAGCGACGCTACTCGCTCGTGGGGTTTGTAACAAGCTCAACACTCTATCGCGTTGCTCGCGTTGCGTTCATGCAGTTGGAAGAGGATCTGATTGACACGGGGCTTGCTGCTGAAACTGTGAAGCTGCATAATCAGCTTATCGAGATGGTGTATCGAGACAAATCGTACGAGCTTACGTACGATGCGGTCAACAGGATGCTGTCGTTTAAGGTTGCACAAAAAGCAGGGATGGGGCTGGCGCAACGGCAGGCATTGTTGGAATTGAATTCCGAAAACGAACGCTTACAAGTCCTTCATACTTACTTTACTGAAGTCATTCCAAAGCTCGAACGGCTTGGCGAAGTCGAACGGGTGATTAAGAGTGACGGTTACACTGTAAACTAATCATGGAGAATCCAATGAACAAGAAGGCGCGTATTGTAAACAAGAAGCACAAGAAAGCGCATGAGCGGATGAAAGCGAAGCGGAAGGCAGCGATAGCGAAAAAATCATCGTAGTGCGCGAGAGGGTGACTGACAGAGTCACCTTTTTGCTTTTGTGGAGTGATAACGCATGGACGAAAAAAGCTTTGCATATACCTTTGGCAGAAGAACGTATAACCTTGCCTCACGGACGTACATCATGGGCATCTTGAATGTAACACCCGATTCCTTTTCTGATGGAGGGTTGTACTTCGAGCCTGAGAGGGCAGTTGAGCGCGCTCTGGAGATGATTGCCGAAGGGGCTGATATCATAGACGTCGGCGGTGAGTCCACTCGACCGAAAAGCTCAGCCTATGGAGGGGGCGCAGACGTCGTCGATGTGGATGAGGAATTGCGAAGAGTGCTGCCTGTGATCACTGAGCTTGCTGGACAGACGGACATTCCAATCTCCATTGATACATACAAATCCGAGGTAGCGTTGCGGGCGCTTGAGGCAGGCGCAACAATTGTGAATGACATCAGCGGCCTTAGGTTTGACACAATGATGCCGCAGGCGGTGGCCAAGATGGGAGCATCGGTTGTTCTCATGCACATCAAAGGGACACCGAGAACAATGCAAATGAATCCGTCTTACGAAGACTTGTTTCGAGAGGTCACCAGCTATCTTCAAGAAGGAGTCGCGATAGCACAACGATACGGTATCGAGCAAATTATTGTCGACCCGGGCATTGGTTTCGGGAAGAACGAGCAACATAACCTTCAACTGTTGAACCGTCTTTCAGATTTCAAGTCCCTCGGCTATCCCATTCTTGTGGGAGCTTCACGTAAAAGTTTCATTGGAAAAATCTTAGACCAACCGGTTGAAAAAAGATTAGAGGGTTCGCTTTCGGCAGCCGTGAGTTCAGTCCTTTCAGGGGCAAACATCGTCCGGGTTCATGATGTAAAGGAAACGAAGTATGCCGTGACAATGGCGGATGCTATAAGAAACATTGAATCAAACTAATGGAACTCTTCAGAATAGGATTTCTCTCATTTACGCTCATCGACTTGCTCGATGTGGCATTGGTGTCATTCATTTTCTATCGTCTGTACTTGGCGATGAGAGGAACAATTGCCGCGCAAATATTCGTCGGACTTGTGCTTATCCTCGCGTTCTCCTTTGTTGCTCAAGCTGCAAACTTGAAGGCTATGAGCTGGATACTTCGGACGCTCACAGACATCTGGGTTATTGCGTTCATCGTTCTCTTCCAGCCTGAATTACGAAGACTGCTTGTTCTCGTTGGTAGAAACCCGGTCATACGATTCTTTATTAAAACAAATGTCGAGGAGTCAATCAACGAAGTTGTTGCTGCTGTTACTGAGCTGTCGCGTAAGAAGCAGGGTGCTCTCATTATCTTTGTGAGAGCAACTGGAATCAAGACACATGTCGAAACCGGGACGAAGATGGAAGCGTTAGTGAGCCGGTTGCTCATTCTCTCTATCTTCAATCCAAGATCTCCTCTGCACGACGGAGCAATTGTTATTAAGGACCGGCTGATTGAAGCTGCACGATGTATCTTGCCGCTTTCAAACACGGCGGAATGGGAAGGGCACGCGCTCGGTACTCGCCATCGTGCCGCGCTTGGAATTTCGGAGCAAGCCGACACTGTCGTCGTGATTGTTTCGGAAGAAAGTGGAACCGTATCAATTGCTGAAGATGGTGTGTTAAAACGCGGCTTCACTCCGGCAGTTCTGCGCCGTGAATTAAGAGAGCGGCTGACAATGGAGACCGAGCGCTCATTTGGCTCAGTCATAAAGCTACTAAAGAACTCAATTTAGTTTTGAGCAGGGGGATGCTTATTGGGAAGATTTGACGACGATATTCAAGAGATGATTGCGTTGCTGAAAGACCGCGGGATTACTGATGCGCGGATACTTCGAAGCATGGCGACAGTGAAGCGTCATCTGTTTGTGCCCGAGCCGTTCACGAACCGCTCGTATGAAGATTCGGCTTTGCCAATTGGGAAACAGCAAACCATTTCGCAGCCCTACACCGTTGCGTTCATGACGCAAGTGCTTGGTGTGAAAGCCGGTGATAAAATTCTTGAAGTTGGAACGGGTTCCGGCTATCAGGCTGCTGTGCTGGCTGAGATGGGAGCGAAGGTCTTCACCATTGAGCGTCACATTGAGTTGTTAAGTTCAGCTAGAAAACTCTTTGATAAACTTGGCTATCGCATCGCATCGAAAGCCGGGGACGGGACAGTTGGATGGAATGAGTTTGCACCGTTCAACGGCATCATCGTCACCGCCGGCGCGCCGGATGTTCCTCAGCCTCTCTTGAAACAACTTGATGATGGCGGTAAACTTGTTATCCCTGTTGGAGATTTGGAAACGCAAAATCTTCTTGTCGTCACACGTAATGGTGAACGGTTCGAGAGAAAAGAAATTTACGGATTCAAATTCGTCCCGCTGATTGGAAAGATGGGATGGACGAGGTGATGCAATTGCGGATTGCGGATTTTTGATTTCGAATTGAAAAACTATTTCGCTAAGTAGGTCTTTGCTCAACAATGTCAATTCGCAATTCACAATCCGAAATTCGAAATTATCATAGCGCTCTTTCGCGCAATGTGCTCGTCCTCGTCGGTCCAACTGCTTCGGGCAAAACGGCCATCGCAATTGAACTTGCCAAACTCCTCTCCGGCGAAATCATTTCTGCTGACTCGCGACAAATCTACAAACATCTCGACATCGGCACTGCAAAGCCTACGAAAGATCAACTCTCCGCAATCAAGCATCATTTTGTGGATGAACTGTTGCCTGACCAGGAGTTCAACGCTGGTGAGTTTGGAGAGAGGGGAAGAAACGTCATTGATGACATCATTGTTCGACACAAGACGCCAATTGTCGTTGGCGGATCGGGCTTGTATGTTCAGTCGTTGATTGATGGCTTTTTTGAAGGTCCGGGTGCAGACAAAGAATTCAGAGAGATTCTTGAGCGAAGAGTTGAGGCAGGCGATTTAGCACAACTGATTGAGGAATTGCGCGAGGTTGACCCAATTGCGGCAGAACGCATGGACCCAACAAAACCTCGCCGCATTATCCGGGCACTCGAAGTTCACCATATTACCGGCAAGCCGCTTTCGCAACATCATCAAGAATCGAAAATCAAAATCAACTTTACGCCAATCATCTTTGGACTTGATTGGGAAAGAAAAGTTCTCTACGACCGGATCAATCGTCGTTGTGAAGAGATGATTGAAGCCGGATTGCTGAAGGAAGTGGAGCATCTCGAAAAACTTGGCTTCACGTCGTCCCTCAACGCGCTCAACACAGTGGGCTACGCAGAAGCGTTTGCGTATAGGCGAGGAGAAATTTCGTATGAAGAGATGATGAGATTGTTCAAGCAAAACTCACGGCGGTACGCAAAGCGGCAGTTGACGTGGTTCAGGAAAGATGAACGAATTCGGTGGGTGAAACTCAACGAACAAAGCATTCCGATTCATATTGCTGAAAAGCTAACGGAGACCTTTGATTCATTGGTCTGAGATGTTCAAAGGAGACTATGCAATTCTTGTATTTGGGGCTTATCGTTGCGGCGGGGTTGTTCGTTGGGACGTTCTTCGGATCAAAAATTGCGCTTGATGTTTTTGCCGGTGCTTTCAATCTAAATTCTTTTCTTCAAGAAGTAAGGCGACTCAGACGTCGTTCCAACTGCTCGCTATGGGTAGGATGGGTGTGCTCGCATGAGGCGCGTTGCAAAAGAGCGTGAATGAGAGCATTGATTTCTTGAACATCGGTCTATGCGTCGAGTTTTGTTCAACTACGTCGTTCATGATTTCAGTCATTGGGGTACGCTATGCGGGTTATCTTTAGGTTGATCCTTCTCTTTCTATTCCTGGTGCTGCTGGCGCTGGTTGGTGCCGTATTCCTAGCAGTCGACGATCAGCCGAGGGTACATCGTACTGCTGAAGTGACGCCCGCGAACATAGAACGGGCAAGGCGCATCCTCGATAGGAATGATCCACGTAAGCTGCAATCTGGCGTACGACGAACAATCACGCTAAGCCAACAGGATTTCGATCTCGCAGCGAATTATCTTGCAAACCGTTACGCTTGGGGCAGCGCGCGCGTCGTCCTGTCGGATGGATCTATTTTGGTCAACGCGAGCACAGAGTTGCCGAGTAATCCGATTGGGCGTTACGTAAACGTCGAGGCGTTGTTGACGGAGTCAGACTCGCTCCTACGCATCGATCGCCTACACGTAGGGCGCCTCTGGTTGCCGGCGTGGGTTGCGAACCGGTTTGTCGTCCGTGGCATTGGAAGATTACTGGAAAATGAAGACTACGGTTTTGCCGCCGACGTAATCAGGAAGGTCAGCGTCGCTGACGGCCAACTGGCGATCACCTATGAATGGCAGGCTGATCTGCCGGATAGGCTGCGTCGTGTGATTGTGACGCGGGCGGATCAGGAGAGGTTCCGTGTTTATCATGCGCGCTTAGCCGAAGAGAGCCACTCGTTGCAGGCTAAGAATGTTTCGCTTACAGAGTTGATGATTCCACTCTTTGCACTAAGTCAAGAACGTTCCCGCGGCGGTGACCCAATTGCTGAGAACCGTGCTGTGATTCTCGTCCTGACGGCATACGTCAACGATATGGGGCTCGAGCGGATCGTGCCCGCCGCCAAGGACTGGCCACGCCCGACTTCGCGCACTATGACTCTCAAAAGACGCGACGATTTTGCCAAGCACTTTATCGTTTCCGCTGCAATCGCGGCTAATGCTGGTGGGTCTCTGTCAGATGCAGTCGGGATCTATAAGGAGATTGCCGATTCACGCGGCGGTAGTGGCTTTTCGTTCACTGACATCTCTGCCGATCGGGCTGGTACGCGCTTCGGCGAACTGGCCTCAGGCAATTCTCAATCTGCAAATAAACTGCAGGAACGGTTAAGTGCTGGCTTGCGGGAAAGTGACCTTATACCGGCGACCGAAGATTTGCCGGAGTTTATATCTGAATCAGAATTCAAACAGCGATTCGGCGGAATTGGAGCCCCGCCATACAAACAAATGATGGCTGAGATCGAACGCCGAATTGCCGCGCTTCCACTTTATCGTTAACCGCGTAAAATGCAACTGACACGGCCTGATTGGGTGGCAATCGGGACGAACTGACAGAAGGACCTTGCCTTCGTTGCCCTCGGCAGTAGGAGTCCCTTCGGGAGAACCCTGACCTCTTGATCCCGAACCAAGCAAAAAAAGAGCATCAACGTTTGTCGATGCTCTTTCTGTTGTCGGGGCGGGGGGATTCGAACCCCCGACCTCGTGGTCCCGAACCACGCGCGCTAGCCGGGCTGCGCTACGCCCCGATGATTAAATCCGAATTTCCAAATCCTAAACAAATCGAAGCACGAAATCTCAAACACATCCGATCAGCTTTTGTTTTGAGAATTGAAATTCGAGATTCAAATTTCGGATTTCGATACGGCATTAACTTAGCGAAATTCCCTTTCCGAATCAATGAGAAACTTCGGCAACAACATGAGAAGTTTCTAACACTTGCTTCAGTGTGCCGCACACATCATCAACATGAGTTCGCCCCACTATCAGCGGCGGGAGAAAGCGCAGAACATTCTTATGCGTGCAGTTGATGAGAATCTTCCGCTCAAGCATCGCGTCAACGACTGACTTTCCCTCGAACGTCAACTCCGCGCCAATCATCAATCCTTTGCCGCGCACTTCTTTGATCAGGTCTGGCATCGATGCTTTCATCAAAGTAAGTTGTTGGACGAAGTAAGAGCCAGTCTCTCTTGCGCTCACCATCAAGCCGTTATCAACAACTTCATTTAACACAACCGTACCTGCAGCGCACGCAACCGGATTACCGCCGAATGTCGTGCCGTGATTGCCCGGCTTCAAGAGATCTTTCAATTCGTCGCTCACGAGAATTGCACCCAGCGGAAGTCCACCGCCGAGCGGTTTGGCAAGAGTAACAATGTCCGGACGAAGCTTGTAATGTTCGCAGGCAAGAAACTTTCCGGTTCGCCCAATACCCGACTGTACTTCATCGGCAATAAGCAGGAAGCCGAACTGTTGCTTCAATGCAGTGAGCCTGTTGGCAAACTCGAGAGTCAGCTCGTGGATTCCGCCTTCGCCTTGGATGCACTCAAGAAACACAGCAGCCGTTTTGGTGCTGACGATCGCATTGAGTGCCTCAACATTGTTGAACTGGATGTTTACACATCCTTCGAGAAAGGGTCCGAAGCCTTCGCGGTAATCGGCGTTAGTCATCATCGAAAGCGATCCCATCGTGCGCCCGTGAAAACTGTCTTGCATCGTGACGATTTCTGAGCGTCCGTTTGTGTTGCCCCATTTGCGTGCGAGCTTCAACGCGCCTTCGCTTGCTTCCGTTCCGCTGTTGCAGAAGAAGACACGACTGTAACCGGTAATGCTCTTCAGTTTCTCTGCAAGCTCAACTTGTGGCTGCTGCACGAAGTAGTTGGAAACATGTACATACTTCCTCGCCTGCTCGGTGATTGCGTTGAGCAAACCCTGATGTCCGTAGCCAAGTGCGTTCACTGCGACCCCGCCGAGAAAGTCGAGGTAAGCGTTACCGTTGGTGTCGTACAGATACATTCCTTCGCCGCGAACAATCTCGACGGGCAGTCGCTTATAGGTGTGGAGGATGGCGTTTTCCTCCCGCTCGTGAAGTGTCATGGTCGTCTCCTGAAGATTCTCGGAAATTTTACTTGCATAATCATACAAGAAAATGTATAATAATGCAAGACATAGTTTATAGAGTTCGTAAAGTTTTTAGTGTTTGTAGAGTTAGAGACCCTTCGTCCACAAAAAGCGTGGACTCAGGGCGATGAAAAAAGTCGGTTTTTAGAGTAATGTCATTCTGAACGTAGTCCCGACCTCTTTTGTCGGGACGGAGTGAAGAATCCACTCATTGCCGAATACTGGATTCTTCGTCCCGCCAAAAGAAGGCGGGACTCAGAATGACAAATAAAGGATCTGGTTGAAAGTTCGAAGAGTGAGAGAAACATGATTCAAGTTGGTGTTGTCGGAGCTTCGGGGTACTCAGGATTAGAACTCCTGAAGCTGTTGCTCTCGCATCCAAAAGTACAAGTAAGGAAGCTTTTTGGCAACTCGTCCAATGGGAAGATGATTGAAGATGTTCATCCTTCGTTGCGCCGAGTATTCTCGAAGGAGATTGAGGAGTTTTCCGGTTCATCATTGAAAAATGTTGATGTGCTGTTCCTTGCGCTTCCGTCCGGACAAGCGATGTCCATTGTACCTGAAGCGCTTGCGGCTGGATGCAAAGTGATTGACCTCGGCGGCGATTTTCGTTTGTCCGATTCTTCCATCTACCAAAAGTATTACGGGCACGAACACACAGCGGCAAGTTTTCTTACAAAGGCTGTCTACGGTTTGAGTGAATGGAATTGCGAAGCTATAAAGAACGCTCAACTCGTTGCAAACCCCGGCTGCTACCCGACAAGCGTTCACCTTGCATTGATTCCATTGTTGAAAGCGAGTGTTCTTGACTCGTCTCCCATTGGAATCACCTCTTACAGCGGAACGTCCGGCGCGGGAAAGTCTCTCACAGAGAAGATGATGTTCACAGAAGTGAATGAAAGCGTGCGAGCGTACAAAGTCGGCAGTCATCAACACACTCCTGAAATCCGACAGTATCTGGAAACGTTTGGCGGAGCTGATGCTTCGTTCACGTTTGTGCCGCACCTCTTGCCTGTAACTCGCGGCATTTACACAACGATACATGCTGTGGTGAAACGGGGAATCGGTGAAGCGGAGATTGGTAGAGCGTTTGAAGCGAGTTACGCGGCGTCTCCGTTTGTGAGAGTTGTCGCGCCGGCAATTCCTGAAATGAAAGATGTCCTTCACACAAACTTCTGCGATATCGGATTTGTGTTGGATGGAGAGAAGCTCGTCATCTTGTCAACGATTGATAATCTCGGCAAAGGCGCAGCGGGACAAGCGGTACAAAACATGAACTTGATGTTCGGTCTACCACAAACAGAAGGATTACTGCCATGTTACAAGAAGAACTAGTCGCCGTAGATACTGAAACGCGCGGCGGCATCACGTTGGCAAAGGGCTTTCGTGCCATCGGCATTCACTGTGGCGTAAAGAAGGCAAAGAAGGACCTTGCACTCATTGTCTCTGATGTTCCGGCAGTCGCGGCGGCAGTGTTCACGTTGAACAAAGTGCAGGCAGCGCCGGTGGTGTTGAGCAAGCAGCATTTTGGAATGCGCAAGACATTTCGTGCAATTGTCGTGAACAGCGGCAACGCAAATGCGTGCACAGGTGAGAAAGGTTACGAAGACGCATGTACAATGGCTGACGTGACTGCAGAAGCTCTTGGCGTCTCTCCTTCAGAAGTCTTTGTTGCCTCAACAGGTGTGATTGGAGAGCGCTTGCCAATTGAGAGAGTGTCAAATGGTATTCGGGCTGCAAGTGCATTGTTGAACGAAGCCGAACACGAGAGTGCAGCCGAAGCAATCATGACTACTGATACGTTCAAGAAAGTTGCGACCGCAACGTTTGAGATTGGCGGACGAACCGTCAACATCGGCGGCATTGCAAAAGGCTCCGGCATGATTCATCCGAACATGGCGACGATGCTTGGCTTCATTACCACCGATGCGACGTTTGAGCATGACATATTCCAGGCTCTGGTGAAGAGTGTTGTTGACAAGACATTCAACCGCATCGTTGTTGACGGAGACACGAGTACGAACGATATGGTTGTTGCACTCGCGAACGGTGAATCAGGAATTGCTCCGCTTCAGCCGGGTACAGATTCGTTCATGCAGTTCTCTCTCCAGCTTGAACGAGTGCTGAAGCAGCTCGCAATTGATATTGTCCGGGATGGTGAAGGTGCGACGAAGTTAGTAGAAATAAGAGTTGAAGGCGCACTGAGCGATACAGATGCGGTAAAAGCGGCGAAGTCAGTAGCGCTCTCACCTCTTGTAAAGACTGCGATTCACGGCGAGGATGCAAACTGGGGAAGAGTCATCGCAGCCGTAGGATATTCCGGAATCGACTTCGACCCCACGAAGTTCGAGATCGTTATCAATGATGTTCCGATTCTTCAACAGGACTTTACTGTCACGCTCTCGAATCAAGAAGCGAACAAGTGTTTGAAGGGAGAATTCGTTGAACTCGTCATCAAGCTGCATCACGGTCTCGGCAAGGCAACGGTGTGGACGTGCGACTTCTCGGAACAATATGTTGTGATTAACGGTGGCTACAGGTCGTAACGCTTTCTGCGTGTAACGGCACGACCCGCCTTCGTCGGGCAGGCATGTCGTGCCGCCATATAATGTCGGGGTGAGACAGCAATGGCGGCTGTCTTCAATGGACGTTATCGGTCGTTATGGTTCTCGGAAAAGAACATTGAACTCCTTACGGAGTTCTTGCTTTGATATTTGCAACATGTATTAGAAATATTGAACTCCTACGGAGTTTGTTTATTCCCGTAGGGAATAAATGTTTGTAGAAAAAAGAAAAATCTTGGAAGGAACTCCGTAGGAGTTCAATACATGGAGAAGGTTTGAACACCACAACAACATTCAGCAAAGAGGACGTTCTCGTCGAAGCGCTCCCGTACATCCAACAGTTCGAGCGGACGACGTTTGTCATAAAGTACGGCGGCGCTGCGATGGAAGATGAGGGTCTGAAGCAGATGGTTGCGCAAGACGTGACGCTTCTACGGAAGATTGGAATCGATATTGTCGTGGTACATGGCGGGGGCAAGGAAATTACCTCGCTCTCGAAGCAATTGAATATTCAAACAAAATTTGTTGATGGTCAACGCTACACCGATGAACAAACGCGTGATGTTGTGCAGATGGTGCTTGCCGGACTCATTAACAAAGACATTGTTCGTCGCATCAACATCCACAACGGCAACGCAATCGGACTAAGTGGAATTGATGCGAAGCTGCTCGTCGCGAAGCGTTATGCTGAACAAGACCTTGGTTTCGTGGGCGAGATTACGCAAGTCAATGCTTCATTTATTCGCTCGATGTTGAAAGATGGATGTTTGCCTGTCATCGCTCCGCTTGGCGTTGATGACGAAGGGACGGTGTACAACATCAACGCAGATATTGCGGCTGCTGAAATCGCAAAAGCGCTCGGTGCAACGAAACTGATTTATCTTACCGATGTGGAAGGGATTCAAGTCGGCAAGGTATTAGTAAAATGTTTGACGCAATCAGACGCTGAAAATCTTATCCGGCAAAAAGTTATTAACGGCGGCATGATTCCGAAAGTCGAGTCGGCGCTTGATGCGTTGAAGGTGGGTGTGAAGAAAGTTCATATCATCGACGGACGGAAACCGCACGCGTTGCTGCTCGAGATTTTCACGACGGAAGGCGTAGGGACGGAGATTGTATCTTAAATGCTGAGCGGAGCATCGAGCGATTTCGGATTACGCATTGGGGATTGCGGATTGAGTTTGTAGAGTTCATAGAGTTAATAGAGTTTATAGAATTGTGTTAAGCGATATACAAGTGAGCCGCAGAGTGGCGAAAGATATTAGCCCATTGCGAAGCTATGGGAAAACAAATTGAGAACAATACGAAGCCACGGAGCGGCGAAAGATATTAGCCCATTGCGTGAGCAATGGGATGAGAAACGAAGAACAATACGGGAGCCGCAGAGCGGCGAAAGAAATTCTCCGGCGTGCTAAATGTTGAAAGAGAAGAATGCAGATAGAATGACATCCGTTAGTGATACGGAAGGTTGCGCCGCTTTTTCCCGAAGGGATTCCTTCGGAACAGGCGCAAGTGTTGCGCCCGCTCTTGGCGCAACACCGAAGCGAAGTCCCGCCAAAAGAAGGCGGGATAAACTCTGCCTGGAGTAGCACGACCCCGTCCGCCGAAGGCGTGACGGGGGAACGCCCAGCAGAATTGTTAATTGTGAATGGTGAACTGTGAATGCAAAATGAAACGGTCAATGGTCAACGGTCAATGTTCAATTGTCAATTATGAGTAAGCAAGAAATTTCACGACGCCACTCGATGATCAAGTCGCTGATTACGTCGAAGGATATCGCGAACCAGACGGAGTTGGTGAAGGAACTGAAGGCGAAGAAGATTGAAGTTACACAAGCGACGCTTTCGAGGGATTTGGTAGAGCTTGGCATTATTCGGATGCCGACGGAGGATGGTTATCGTTACGAAATACGAACGTCGGCGGCTGAGCCTGTGCTTCGGGGATTCACGGCGGAGGAAATCATTTCTGTGAATGCAAATGAGAATATCATTGTCATGAGGACATTCCCGGGCAGAGCGCAAGGCGTTGCATTTCTTCTCGACAGCAAAAAAGATTCTGAAATTCTCGGAACGATAGCCGGCGATGATACGATTCTTATCGTTCCGAAATCTACGAAACGCATTAAGAAAACAATCAACAACATCTCACAATATCTGGGGCTTAAATAACATGGGAAAGCAAAAAATTGTTGTCGCATATTCCGGTGGACTCGACACTTCGGTCATGGTCCATTGGCTCAAGAAACATTACGATGCAGACATCATCACCTGCACGGGAAATCTTGGTCAAACAAAGGAATCTCAATCGTTGCAAAAGAAAGCACACGCCGCCGGTGCTTCGAGGGTTTACTCTATTGATTTGAGAAAAGTATTTCTCGAAGAGTATGCCTTCCCCGCGTTGCAAGCCGGAGCGCTGTATGAGGAAGCGTACCCGATGGCAACTTCCATTGGTCGTCCGTTGCTCGCGAAGACGATGGTGGAGGTTGCCCGCAAAGAAGGCGCAACGATGATTGCGCACGGCTGCACGGGTAAAGGAAATGACCAGGTGCGGTTTGAAGTTTCCATCGGTGCGCTTGCGCCGGACATCCAAGTTCTTGCCCCGCTCAGAACATGGGAGTTCAAATCGCGTGAAGAGGAGATCGAATACGCCGCCGCGAATGGCATTCCCGTTTCAGCGACAGTGAAGAATCCATATTCGATTGATGAGAACTTGTGGGGCACGAGCATCGAGTGTGGTGTTCTTGAAGACCCGATGGTCGAGCCGCCGCTGGATGCGTTTCAATCAACAGCGTCGCCTGAACTCGCTCCTGATGAGTCAGAGGAAGTAACGATTGGATTTGAGAAGGGAGTTCCCGTGAGCATCGATGGGCGAGAGATGGACAGCGTCTCGCTTGTTGAGTTCTTGAATTCGCTGGGCGCTCGTAATGCGATTGGGCGGTTAGATATGATTGAGAACAGATTAGTAGGAATTAAGTCGCGTGAAGTGTACGAAGCGCCGGCTGCGACGATTCTCCACTTTGCTCATAAAGAGCTTGAGCGACTCACGCTTGATAAAGCGGTTTCACATTACAAAACGCTTGTCGCACACGAGTACGCGGACTTGATTTACAACGGCATGTGGCACTCGCCGTTGAGAGAAGCGCTTGCTGCGTTTGTTGAGAAGACGCAGGAGAGAGTAACAGGAATTGTGAAGGTTCGACTTTACAAAGGAACAACCAGAGTCGTTGCACGCAGCTCACAATACTCACTCTACGATCCAATGCTTGCGACCTACACGGCGGAAGATCGGTTCGACCATAAAGCTTCGGAAGGCTTTATCAAGATTTACGGTCTGCCGTTGAAGACATACAACCGGGTTGCGGAGAAACAAAACGGCAAAGCAACAAAGCCTGCCCCCGACACAGTCGGGACAGGCGGGCATCATACGAAAGAACTCTATGTCGCTCTGGAACAGTAGATTCCGAAAGCCGTTAGCTGAAAGCGCGCTGAAGTTCTCCTCTTCCATCGATATCGACAAACGTTTGTACAATGAAGACATTGATGGAAGCAAGGCGCACGTGCAGATGCTGGTGAAGCAGAAGATTATTCCTGCGGCGGACGGGCGGGCGATTCTGCGTGCGCTTGAACAGATTCGAAAAGAAATTGCATCTGGGAGAGTGCAGATTGATTGGCGCGGCGAAGATATTCATACGTTCATCGAAGAGCGGCTTGTTGAGAAGATCGGAGAGAAAGGGAAGAGGCTTCACACAGCTCGCAGCCGCAACGACCAGATTGCACTTGATGAACGGCTCTGGCTCAGAAAAGAAACAAAAGAAATCGTCGCGCTGATTCGGAGGTTTCAGTCTGCCTTGTTGAAGCAGGGGGAAAAGCATAAAGACACAATTGTTCCTGGCTACACACATTTGCAGCGAGCGCAGCCGATTCTTTTCGCTCATCATTTGCTTGCGTACATCTCGATGCTTGAGCGGGACGTTGAGCGCTTCAACGATTGTTTGAAACGAGTGAATCGTTCTCCGCTTGGTGCAGCAGCGTTTGCGGGAACGTCCCTGCCAATCGATAGACACTACGCTGCAAGACTTCTCAAGTTTGATGGCATTGTCGAGAATAGCATTGATGCCGTTAGCGACAGGGATGTGTTGATTGAGTTCATCAGTGCTTGTGCGATTACCATGATGCATCTGAGTCGTTTGGCAGAGGAAATCATTCTTTGGAGCTCACACGAGTTTGGCTTTGCGCAGATTGATGACTCGTTCGCAACAGGCAGTAGTTTGATGCCGCAGAAAAAAAATCCCGACATGGCGGAATTGATTCGAGGCAAGACGGGGAGAGTGTACGGCGACTTAATTGGCTTGCTTACCGTGATGAAAGGATTGCCGCTCGCTTACAATCGGGATATGCAGGAGGATAAAGTGCATCTCTTCGATGCAGCGGATACAACGAAGGCTTCGCTTTCACTTGCCGCCGATCTTGTTTCTCACACAACATTCAGAGCCGATAGATTCGAGAAGCAACTGAAAGGCGACCTTTCTCTTGCGACGGACATCGCTGACTATCTTGTAAGGAAGGGAGTCCCGTTTAGGAAGGCTCACTCGATTGTAGGGCAAGTCGTTGCATTGTGTATCGAGCGAAGGTGTTTGCTGCACGAGCTTTCACTTGCGGACTTCATGAGTTTCTCGCCACTTTTTAGCGAAGATGTTTTCAAGCTGTTCCACCCTCGAACGAGTGTGCAGAGCAAAAAGTCGGCAGGCAGCGCATCGCCCCGAGAAGTTGCGAAGCAATTGCGGGTTTGGAAGGGAAGGTTACGGAACGGTTCAGCTTAAATTTCTTTTGCTCAAGCAGGATTTTTCTGTTGACAAAACCACCCATATTTTCTACATTGAACCACCATTTTGAAGTTGTACTCACACCATCATTTGCACCATCAAGGCAGGAACTGTAATCCGGAACGAGCCGGTCACTCGTTGAGGTGTCTCCTGTACGTCTCGTGTGCAAGGTCAGGGAAAAGCAGCGACAGTAAATCTGCATTGATGGTGGAATCTGCGCAATAATTCCGATATTCAACTTGAGTTATCCAATATCATTGTTACACTCATCAGTTTTCGGGAGGGATACTATGCGAAAAGCTTCGTTCATGTCATTTGCATTACAATGTGCTGCACTCTCGCTCGGCATCGCCTCCTTCTCGTGCAGTCAATACGAATACGCTTCGCCGACGCCGGGAATTCTTGAGGTGCGGTTGAGAGTGAAGAATACTAGAACGGATCTGCTTCCTTTTGCAGAAACCAATTTCTATGCGATAACACTCACTGAACTTGAAGCAAGAAAGTCCGATGGTGTTCACCTGCGGGTGCTAGCTGACCTCAACGCCATTCGTCGTTTGAAAGACGGAGATTTCTTCAATTGTCTGGCGTCTGCGGCGCGAGATTCTCAGATCGTGTTGGGGAAAACATACGCGCCGCCAACGACATTTACGAGTCTTGATTTGCAAGTCAAAACGAGTGGCGCTGTCCTAATACGGAACGGTTTCATTTCTAATTTTATTTTCGTATCGCAAGCGTTCCCTCCGCCACCAGCGTTGCAGCGTGTTCCCGGGCAGCAAGAAGCCAACATGAGGATTAATGAGGGCCGTCTCACGCTTGTGACCGTAACAATGGATTTGGATTCGACATTGGTAAGAAGAACTGAAGTTTTCGAGTATCATCCGTATTTCTACATTTCCTCAATTCAGAATTATTGATTATATCTCAATCAAGAGTGAGTAACTGATGAAGCGGTTCAAACGTTTATTTCAACTTCAGTGGTTCATTGCTGCTGCGCTCGTTTTTTTGGCAGTTGTTTTCTTGCAGTCAAGCTGCCGATATCCTGACAGTCCTGCAAATGGCAATTCTCCCCCCGAAACGAGGATCTCGAACATACCGCCGAACGATACAGTAGCACTTTATATTCGGCAAGGGGTAATTCCGGAATTTACGTTGTTCTGGTTGGGTGACGATGCAGACGGGTATGTGATTGCCTACAAATATCATTGGACCGATATCTACCGGGGAACCCGAATTGTGAATCCTACGACGACAATTTTGAATGTTGCAAACCTTGGCGGCGCGGGTCTTTTGAATTCTATTATCGTGAAGGGCACCCCGCGATCACTCCCTGAGATGTACCGATTTTTTTCAACGCTCACAGGCGTGGATACCGCTGTGATAAGAATTATCGGCGACTCGTTAGCAACACGCAGACCATTTGCCGTTCCGTACAAAACCGGTATCGTTGTTGGAGACTCGATCTCTGGTGCCGACTCCTCCGTGCATCGCTCGCCAACAACCGGGCGGTTCATTTTCGAGTCTCCTGCTGATAGCAATATGCATCGTTTCGAGGTTTCTTCGGTTGATAACAACGGAGCGGAAGATATGACTCCTGCGTTTGTAAACTTCTGGACGTTGAAATCGCCGGAGCCGATTGTGAGGCTTCTCAGCACAAGTCCGGCATTCCAGGACACGAATCAGCTTGCTATTCGAAATACGACCGATCTGTTCCCCGGACTGCAATTTAACTTCTTTTCGCAAGATCGCAGCACAGACGACATTGTCTACTCATGGGCTGTTGACGACACAGCAAACGCATCAAGTTGGTCGCCATACATTCGAGACCAATTTGCATTTGTCACAGCATCGTCCTTTAAGCCAATAGTTTCGGGCTGGCATGTGTTCTATGTACGGGCAAAAAATCGATGGGGAGTGTTAAGCAATATCGCAGAGGGAAGATTTAAGGCGACCATCCCTGCTTTTAACGATCCGAGTTACGTGCCTCGGATCCTCTTGATTAACTCCAACCGGAGCCAGAACGGCACACTCGGAAGTCCCGATTCAAATCAAATAAAGAGTTTCTACACAGAGGTCATGGATTCCGTCGGCAAGTCGGGGAGGTATGATATAATCACGATGGCAACCCCCTCCGTTACGTTTCCGACACAAACTGTTCTTGGAACGTATTCGACGATAGTGTATTTGGTGGAGCAAAAGCTTCGGCCGGTTGGCGATGGTCGCCTCCAATTAAATAATGATCGCTTAGCTCTGTTGGGGCGATATTTGCGGGTTGGCGGCAAGCTCATTCTTGTCGGTCCACAAGATACCGCTTCCGTAGGTGGTAACTTCCCGGCATTTGCTTACGATTTCTTGCACGAGGATACCAGCCGTAGCTCTTTCATACCCGGTTCTACTGCGAATTGGAAGCAGAATAACAACCTTGATTTTGTTGGTGCGCGAGGCCAGTTTGGGTATCCGGATCTCATGATTGATGCTGCGAAGCTTCCGTCAGACTCGCTTGGTGCTGTGAGGCATATTCGGAAGTACGTGGCGCGAGGCTTTGGGCAAACTATTGGACTGTTCGATTCGCGTACGAACGACCCCGAGTGGGAGAATGCCTCAGTTGCCGTCAGGTTTATTAACCCACAGTTGTATACCTATTCGATAGTGCATTTTGGGTTTCCACTTTATTATGTGCAGAAGAGCGCTGCCATCCAGGCGATGCGCAAAGCGTTCACAGACATTCGTCAATAGCAATATCATCATCGAATCAGGAGGAGCAATAATGGTATTTCGATGTAAAGCGGTTTCTCTTCTGTTACTTTTCGCAATAGGATTTTTCTGCACAGTGTATGAAAGCCTTGGAGGAACAAACGGGGCCCTCGCAGGTAAAATCACAGATGTTTCAAACGGTGATCCTTTGGTGGGTGTAAACGTGCTGGTGGTAGGAAGCGGACGTGGGGGAGTAACCAACACGAAGGGCGAATACTCGATTACGGCAATTACACCAGGCACGTATGTCGTGCGTGTGTCGTCAATTGGTTATAAGAAAGTTGAATCAAAGAAGGTGGAAATCGAGGCTGATCAAAGTACGATTCTGAATTTCAAACTCGCCAGCACTGACATTGAGATTGAGGGCGTTACCGCGTACGGCGAACGGCCGATTGTTGACACGCACAAATTCTCCGGCGATCAGACGTTTGACAAGAACAAAATCGAAGCGCTTCCTAATCTCAAGGGTGTAGAAGATGTGCTTGCACTGCAAGCGGGTGTTGTAAAATTTGGGAACCAACTCTTCTTGCGGGGCGGGCGGGCGAATGAGACACAGATACTGATTGACGGAGTACCTGTGAGCAACATCGGCGGCGGTGGTCTTTCAACTACTGAAGGTGCAAATGAATTACTGCGACAGTTTTATTCCGGATCGGGCAGCAGTGGCGGGCTTTCTGTTCCGGCAAACGCTATACAATCGGTGAGTGTTTCAAGTAGCGGACTTGATGCGGAGTGGGGGAATGCGCAATCGGGTCTCGTGAACATTTCAACAAAGTCCGGCAGTGAAAAATACAGCGGCACAGGACAATACCGAAGTGATGGCATCGCTACCGACGGGTTCGGGGAGCGATATTATTCAGCTAACATTGGCGGTCCTGAGCCGATTACGTCGTATCTTCTTCCCTCGCTTGGCGTCGAGGTGCCGGGGAGATTATCATTCTTTATGAGCGCTGACTTTAACCAGCGCGATGGTCCCTACGATTTCAATAGGGCACAATTTTACACCCCCTTGAAGCGAAAAATAAAATTTGGCGGGTTGTTCGGCGGACTGTTGAGCGGTTTAGGATTTAATTATTCTGATAAACAATCCAATACGTACAGGTTCAACACAAAACTTTCATATGGGATAGGCGACAACGACCAGTTCGCGTTCAGGTATAGCGCCACAATCAATTCCTCGCACGGTCTTTCGTGGGCGTGGCACAATTTGGGAGACTCGAGTGCATCCGGTCTAAGTTTGAGCACCGAGAATGTTTTCCAGTGGACGCATATCATCGGCACCAATACTCTGGTGAAGAGTCATCTCAGTCGACAAGAGTCGCAGGGCACATCGAGCGTTGGTAATCTCCCTCCGCAACAGTATTCTCTCTATGGGGGGAGTGATCCTTCGGCAGACGGGTTTATTGATTTTGGCTCGGGACAGAGTTGGAGCACGAGTAACACCGTGGTGTGGAATGCGAAGATTGATTATGGCAGCCAGGTGCATGAACTTCACTATCTGAAAGCGGGGACGGAATATTTCTACGAGCATTTGCAATCGACAAACATTTCAAACCCGCTTTCGCGCGCGAGCGCGCGCGATAGTCTGATAAAGTATTTCTCCTCGCGCGGTGAATATCCGACCTACGGAGATGGTCGGTGGGTGACGAATGTTATGCCGGGTCGAGGCGGACTCTACGTGCAGGACAACATTGAGTTCGGTGAAGGTTTGCTCTCAATCCATCTTGGTGTGCGATATGATTGGTTCTATTTGGGGAAGCAAGTTGCCGATTCGCAGTATGTCCATAGCTGGGAGCGAGTGACCAACGATAGGGACCCCAACACACCATACACGTATGCAGACTGGGTGGACTATAATGCCGACCACACTGCATATACTGAGCGCTCGTTTTTCAAACAGTTGACATCGGGGTTTTTCAGTCCGCGTCTCGCCATCGGTTATCCTGTGTCGCAAACAACGAAGTTCTATTTTAACTACGGCCACTTCTTGCAATACCCTGATCGAGACCAGATATATCACGATCCGATTAACACGCAGTTCTCCGGCAATTATGTCGGCAATCCATCACTCAAACCGCAGAAAACTATACAATATGAAGCGGGCTTCGAGCAGGCGATCTTCGATGATCTTGGATTAGCAATTCGGGGATTCTATAAAGACATATTTAATTACCCCACATCCGGCAGAACATTGGGGAAAAACAAATATATTAATTTTGATTATGCAAGTACGCGCGGCTTTGAAGTTATTCTCAACAAGTCGTTAACGCATCATTATACCGGAAGCATCGGCTATACATTCCAGATTGCGAAAGGACGCTCATCGAATCCTTATGCGGCGCAGCTTAGTCCTCAATTGCAGAGCTTGCCGCGAGAGACGCGCACAGATTACGACCAGGAACATACGCTCAATCTCTTCATGGCATATAAGATTGGTCCCAAGGAAGACTTCGATATTTTCGGGCTGTCGTTCAACAACTGGGGCGCATCCGTTACGTGGAATTTCGGAAGCGGAACGCCTTACACACCATTTAGCAGAGGAAGAACGCTGGATGACGCCTATCTGTACAACACCGGCGACGGACCGTACACGTCGGAACTGAATATCTCGTTCTATAAAGGGTTCAAGCTTTTTGAGCAACTGAATCTTACATTTACTCTGGACGTGGTGAATCTGTTGAATCGCCGCAACGTTGACTTGAATGGCGGAGGATTTAATTCGCTGACCGGACGCCCGACCGTTTTTGGGGACTACGATCCGGTCACACTTCTCATGTACTCGTGGGCAGCAGCCGAGAACGCACAGTCATTTGGTGCACGGGTTCCGCCGTTTATCTTCCGCGCGCCGCGACAGATTTCTTTAGGTATGAAAATTAATTGGGACTGATATGAGATCAACTATCCTCAAGTTTTGGCTCTTTATCCTGCTTCTCCTTGGTGGAACCACGCAGCATGTCTATACGCAAGAATACAATTACCGCTGGATCAAACAGGGCTACTCTATGCGCTTGAGACTTGACAACACGGGTGTGTTCGGGTATATGGCGAATCCAAGACGTGGCGATGAGGTGCGCGATTCCCTTGGCCTTGAGTACCCGGCGGGAAGCGGGATAGAGCATATCTTTGGTGGCGGTCTCTGGGTTGGGGCGAAAATTGACACAGGAAGAATACCGGGAGTGAGCCCCCGCATCAAAGTTGTGTCCACGGGGTATGAAGGTTGGGCGGGCCCGTTGTACGAACTCTTTCCTTCGCCATCGGCGGCAGATTCTTTCTGGCGAGGCGATAAGAACCGTCCCAATGAGAAGCCGGCAGGTTGGGACGAGTATTGGGGAACGGGGTTTGCCTACAAGCCGATCTCAGATCAAGATCGGTATTGTATGTATACGGATTTTTACCGAAGACCGACGCGTCACGTTCCGCTGGGGATCAAAGTCATTCAAAGTTCGTACGCATGGGATGACACATACGCTGATGCAATTACGATGATCGAGTACCGGATTATCAATACGACAAATAAGAGTATTGACAGTGCCTTTGTCGGCTATTTTGTGGACGCTGATGTTGGGCCATACAGGATATCTCAATTCGAACGAAATAATTTCACAGGCTATTACACGAATTCGCGAACGGCATACATCCATAATCCAATCAACCGCGGCTCAACGCCTGTCGGTGTTGCATTGTTGAGCACTTCGAGATCACTTGACTCGCTGCGTTACACGTTTCAATGGTATCCCGGACCGCAAAGTCCAAGCCCCGATGCGGTGCGGTACGACTTGCTGAGCGCTGGTGGAGTCGAACCGGATGAGTACCCGGCGCTCTCTGATACACGTTTCTTGTTTGGCTTTGGACCGTTTAATATCAGACCGGCAACTGATCCTCACCCGGATACGCTCAAGGTTGCTGTTGCAATTATTTCCGGGCATAATTTGACAGAGTTACAACGAAATGCATCGCGTGCTCTCGATATTTATCTTAACCAGGGCATTCGCCTGCCAGCAACACCGCCTTCCCCGCCATTACGCGTTGAGGTTGGTTTCCGCAATGTAAAACTCGATTGGAAGTGGCGGCAAGGTGATAAAGAGAAATTTGGTCGGGATGACCCCGAAACGAATTGGGACACCACGAATCAAGTCGCTCGTTGGGACCCGGACCGTTATCGTTCGCGACCGGGTTTCGCGATACCACCAGGTATTGATTCGACACGGGGCGGAAGGAATTTTGAAGCGTATCGCGTCTGGCGGAGTGAACATCCGGAGTATCCCGACCCGAGCTTTACGTTGATTAAGCAGTTTGATGTCATAGAAAATGTTGATTCGGCGCGATTTGAATATGACACAGGCCTGAAGTACACGTTCACGGATACTAATCTTGTCCGTGGTAAGACGTACGTCTATTCGGTAACCTCGAAATCCATTCCGAATATTGCATATCAACAGCTTCCCAGTGGAGAGTACGTGAGAGTGCCTGTGGAGCCACTCGAATCGCGCAACGCAACGAATGCCGTACGCATTGACTTGCCGTTTGCAGTTGCCAGGACGCTGGGGAAAGTGTCCGTAGTGCCAAATCCATATAGGACGGACCAAAACTACACATTGGAAAGTGGCGGCTACGAAGGACTGACAAGCAAATGGGATGAGCGACAGCGACGGATCAAGTTCATCAATCTGCCGGAGATATGTACGATCCGGGTATTCTCGCTGGTAGGCGATTTGGTGAAGACCATTGAGCATAATGGTGTTGCCGGTTCGTTTCCGGTAGGTGATGAGGATATGTTGTTGGTGAGCGATAGTAATCGCGCGTTGGCGAGCGGGATCTACATCTTTACCGTCGAGTCGAATCTCGGCGCGCAAACAGGAAAATTTGTCATTATCAGATAGAGAATTCTACTATGAGAAAGCAACGGAGAGGGCTACAACTGGTTGCTCTTACATGTCTGGTAGGAGTGTTCGCGTGCGACGCTGAAGCAGGTAATCGCTCAGGAGTTGTGACCGGTCTGTTCTTGAAACTTCCTGTGGACGCGAGAGCTGCAGGCATGGGCAATGCACAAGTGGCGCTTGCCGAAGGAGCTCTTTCCATTGCCAACAATCCGGCGGGAACGCTCAGCATCGAAGGCGCGTCATTCGGGACAACATACAATCAATGGTATGCCGACATTACGCATGCATTCTTCGGCGCAGCCGTGAAAGTAGAAGGATGGGGAACTATCGGCATCGGAGCAACCGTGCTTAGCACTGATGACATGAAGGTGACAACGCCTGCATTTCCGGAAGGAACCGGCGAAATGTTCAAAGCCACCGAGCTTGCATATACGATAAGCTATGCGCGGCAGATCAGCGAGCTGTTCGGCATTGGCTTAAGTGCAAAGTACATTACCTCAAACCTGTTCAACAAAACCATCGGCACAAGCTCTGTCGCTTTCGATATTGGCACGCTGTACGATATCTCCATCCTGCGAACTCGCCTCGGCATTTCTGTGAACAATCTTGGCAAAGACTTGAAGTATATCAACGAGCAGTATTCGCTTCCGTCTTCATTGCGCTTTGGCGCGAGGACAACCATATTTCAAGAAGAGATGCATAAAGTGTTGGGCGCCTTCCAGATTACGAGACCGAATGATGCCGACGAGCAATACAACCTCGGCGTTGAGTACACTGCATACGAAACAGTCTCATTACGCGGAGGCTACAAATTCAATTACGACACCGAGGATTGGAGCGCGGGGCTTGGTATAAATCTGAAAAGTCTCGGACTAACTGGCACGCTCGATTATTCCTACAACCATTATAAGCTGTTACCGGGTACACACATGTTTTCTTTAGAGATTGGATTTTAGTTATGATGATGCGTTTTCCGGTTGTTTGCTCTCTGATTGCAGTTGCTGGTTTCATATTTGTTGGTTGCGATGTTGAGACCGATCCATTACCACAGCTTCCCTATGGTCCGGCAAATCATCTTGTCATCAACGAAGTGTACACACTCCCCGCGTCCAATCCCAACGCGCACTCGTGGATTGAAATCTACAATCCGACAAATACCACCGCGAACATACGCTTCTGGACATTAAACTTTGCGGCTCGTGCACAAGTGAGAACGATACTGCTCTTCTACAAGCGCATTGGCCCGACATTAGTAGTGGATAGTATTTTTACAAGCTTTGACGGCCGAGACAGCGTAGGCCAGTTCGATTTTCTGTTCACCGTTACAGGTTTTAGTACAACCCCCCTGAGGATTGCACCGGGTGAGTTTTTTACGCTTATCAGCGACAAGCAACGGATGCTTGTTTACAACAATCTCGGTCCCGGTGATGGACCGGAACCTAAATCATCGCCGTTTCTCGGCACCTTTCCAAATATCATCGTTGTTCCCCGCGACACTGCCAATCCGAGGCTGAATATTCCTGATACAGCGCGATCCTTCAGTACGCTGTTCCTCTTAAATCAGAAGGATCAAATCGTTTTGAAGGACTCGCTCGGTAGACCCGTTGATGTAGTTCGCTATGGCGGCTATACGTATACAGGATCTGGCAGCGATCCATATCCATCGAATCAAAGCGTCGGAGTTGTGCCGGAGTTTGAATCCATTGCCCGCTATGCTGGAGCTTACGATACAGATAACTCGGCGAATGATTTTTACATAACACGGCCCGGCTTACGGCCGATACCTCACTGGCTCAGTCAACTATACAAGAAATAGAGGTCTTTGACGTAGACAAAAACGGAAGAGATGCCCTCTTCCGTTTTTTGTTTGTACTAAGCATTATGGTTGTGGCTGCTGTTAGCGAAGAAGTTCAATACTCCCGGAACCATAACGGATTACTTCTGCTTCATTTCCAGTGAGATCGATAACCGTTGAAGGTTCCGAAACAAGCGGCCCGCTGTCAAGAATCATTTCAACTCTGTTTTTGAATTGTTGACCAATTTCATCGGGATCATTCAAGATTTCCCCGTCTGGTGACGTAACGCTTGTACTGAGCACGGGATGTCCGAGCGCATGAACAAGTGCAAGTGCTGTCGGACTTGCAGGAACGCGAATGCCAACTGTCTTTCTTTTCGAAACCAAAATTTTCGGTAGATTCTTCATCCGTTGTGCAGGAAGGATAAACGTGTAAGGACCGGGAATCAGCCGCTTCATTATCTTAAACGCTGCGTTGCTCACGTGAGCGTAGCTGCTGATATGCGTCAGGTCTGAACAGACAAAACTAAACGGTTTATCTTCGCGCTGACGCTTGATAAGGTAGATTTTTTCTATTGCATTCTTGTTTTCGATGCTGCACCCTATGCCATACACAGTATCGGTAGGGTAAATGATGATACCACCATGTTG
>Ga0082335_1001814_pt1 | contig 42941 bp, 48 predicted proteins | sample Subgrocontami58m_FD_72375 | JGI IMG/M metagenome (GOLD analysis project Ga0082335, IMG submission 72375) | Subsurface groundwater microbial communities from S. Glens Falls, New York, USA - GMW37 contaminated, 5.8 m (SPADES assembly) (version 2) ...
CGGCGGGCGCGGGCCGGACCACCCCACCCGGGGAGCCGATAACCACGCAGTGCGGTTTACCTCTTGGAGGCTTCCTTGCGCCCGATTTCCTCGTCTGCGACCCTTCGCAGACGATGCGGCGACCGGAGCGATCTATAGCCGTGCCTCCCGAAACGGTAAAGGGACCGCAGGCGAAGATGGCCAAAATGCCCAAATCTCCGCTGGCAACTGCCGTCGGCCTTCGCCAAAACGCCACAGCGCATGACTGATCAGGATCCTTCGGCCGCCCCGGCGGCCGTGCCGGCCAACCTCGCCGCCCGCTACCGCCCGGCCGACCGTTATGGATTCCTTGCGGGAGCCGGGGCGCACCTGCGCTATGCGGTCTGGAACGTCCCGGGAACGGCGCGTGGAACCGCCGTCGTCCTGACCGGCCGCGGCGAGTTCATCGAAAAGTACGCGACCGAAATCGTGGGTGAACTGCTTTGCCGCGGCTTCGCGGTCTACGCCGTCGACTGGCGTGGCCAGGGCCTCTCGGACCGACTGCTGCCCGACCGGGGGAAGGGTCATATCGACAGCTTCGCGACCTATATGGCCGACCTGGCGTTGTTCCTGGAGACGGTCGTGGCCCCGGCGGCGCCCCGGCCGATCCTGGCGCTCTGCCACTCCATGGGCAGCCATGTCCTCCTGCGGCACCTGGCCGAGAATGGATCGGGGCCGCTGTCGGCCGGCATCTTCGTGTCGCCCATGACCGCCCTCCGGCGCGAGGCCATGCTGCGCTCGGTCCTGATGCTGCTGCCCGAGGTGCCGGCGGTGGAGGATCGCTACCTCTTCGGCACCGGGCCCTTCATCCTGCTCGCCCGGGAATTCGCGTCGAATTTCGTCACGCACGACGAACGGCGCTACCGTTTTACCGACGAATGGTTCGCTGCCGACCGCCGTCTCACTCTCGGCGGCCCCACCATCGGCTGGTCGCGCCAGGCCGTGCGCTCGATGACGGCCGCGCTGGCGCCGGGCTATCTCGAACGGATCGACCTGCCGTTGCTCCTGATCACGGCCGGCGAGGATCGCCTGATCGATCCGTCGAACCACGCGCCCATCGTCGCCCGGCTGCGCCACGGCGAGCACTTCACCATCGCCAAGGCCCGTCACGAAATCATGATGGAGACCGACGACATCCGCGCCCTGTTCTGGGAAGCCTTCGACCGACTGGCGAAAGGCGTGCTCGACTGAGCGAGCTTGCCGGCCATGACGGCCGGCCACACAATGCCGCCGAGGAAACGCAGGAGGGACACATGTCCCAGGAATGGCTGTCGGCCTCGGTCGACGAGTTGGCCGCGCACGTTCCCGACGGCGCCAAGCTCGCGGTCGGAGTCGACAATGTCGGCGTCGCGATGGAGACCACGCGGGCCCTGATCCGACGCGGCGTCCGCGACCTCCACCTCGTCTGCGTGCCGATGAGCGGCCTGCAGGCCGACCTGCTGATCGGCGCCGGCTGCGTCGCCACCCTCGAGACCTCGGCGATTTCGTTCGGCGAATACGGCACGCCCCACCGCTTCCACGATGCGCTGAAGCGCGGCGCCCTCCACATCATGGACGCGACCTGTCCGGCGATCTACGCCGCCGTGGAAGCCGGCCGGAAGGACATTCCCTTCATTCCCCTGCGTGGCTTGATCGGCAGCGATCTCGTGACCCACCGGCCGGACTGGAAGATCATCGACAATCCCTACGCCGACTCGGATCCGATCCTGCTGCTGCCCGCGATCCGGCCGGACTTCGCGCTGATGCATGCGCCTTACGCCGACCGCAACGGCAACATCTTCATCGGCCGCCGCCGCGACCTCGCGCTGATGGCCCAGGCGGCCCGGCACGGCGCACTGGTCACGGTCGAGGAAGTTCGCGACACCGACCTCATGGACAGCGAGGAGACGGCGGCGGGCGCCCTGTCGGCGCTCTACGTCGAGGCGAGCGCCGTGGCGCCGCGCGGCGCCTGGCCGCTCGGCCTTGAAGGCAGCTACGAGATCGACGAGCCGCACTTCCGCCGCTACGGCGAGCTGGCGCGCACTGCCGACGGTTTTGCCCGCTACCTCGACGAGTTCGTTCAGCCGCGCCGCCAGGCCGCGGAATGAGCGCCGCGGCATGACCGATGTCTCGCGCCAGGAACTGCTGATCCACACCATCGCCCGTCTGCTCAGGCCCTGCCGCAGCGTGGCGGTGGGCGCCTCCTCGCCGATCCCCGGCGCCGGTGCCTTGTTGGCGCGCCACTGGGCAGCCAACGAGACGCCGCCCCGGCGCCTGTTCCTCACGATTCTGGGCAGCCGCCGGCACAACTCCATGAACAGCGGCGGCGTCGAACTGTTCGACATGGCGGCACAAGGCCGGGTCGATGCCTTCTTCCTGGGCGGCGGCCAGATCGATGGCGAGGCCAACATCAATCTCGTCGGCGCCGGCGGCGCCTATCCGCAGACCGCCGTGCGCTGGCCGGGATCCTTCGGTTCGGCCTATCTCTACTTTCTCGTGCCCAAGGTCATCCTGTTCCGCGAGGAGCATACGCGGCGCGTCATGGTGCCGAAGGTGGATTTCATCTCGGCGCCCGGCCCGACGGCGTGCATCGCACCGGCGGCACGATCGGCCTGCTCACCAATCTCTGCTGGTTCTCCTTCGACAAGGCGCGCCGCCGCTTCGTCCTCGAGACGGTGCATCCCGGCCACAGCCTCGAGGAGGTGCGCGACAACACCGGCTTCGCCTTCGACGTTGCAGACGGAGTGGCCGAGACTCCCCGGCCCGACGACGCCACGCTCGGCGTCATTCGCGGATCGATCGCCCGTCAGATCGGCGAGACCTATCCGCGCTTCGCCAAGCAAGTCTTTCCCGACGCCGCCTGAGCCGTTCCGGGGATGACCGAACTGCAGATGCTGGTGATCGCCGGCGCCTTCATCGTCGCCGGCATCGCCAAGGGTGCGATCGGCATCGGCCTGCCGCCGATCGCCATCGGCCTTATGACCCTGGCGCTGCCGCTGGGCGATGCGCTGGCGATCATGACCATCCCCACCCTGACCACGAACGTCTTCCAGGCCTTCTACGGCGGCCGCTTCCTGGCGCTGCTGCGCCGCTTCGGGACGATGGCCGCGGCGGCGGTGATCGGCGTGCTCGCCGTGGCAACGATCCTCGGCAAACTGGGCACGGCGGGCACCGCCGGCTGGCTCGGCCTGCTGCTGGTGCTCTACGCGCTGGTCGCCTTGTTCGCCTGGCGGCCGGTCATGCCGCGCGCCGCCGAGCCATGGGCCAATCCGCTGATCGGCCTGGTGAGCGGCGCGGTCGCCGGCATCACCGGCATGGCGGCCATGCCGTTCCTGCCCTACATGCAGTCGCTGCAGATCTCGAAAAACGATCTGATACAGGGTCTCGGCATCCTGTTCGTGTTCATCATCGGCGCGCTTGCCGCCGCCCTCGTCCAGCAGAACATCTACGACACCGCCAATACGATCGGCGGGGTCGCAGCTCTCGTCCCCACCTTCATCGGCGTCTGGCTCGGCCAGAAGGTGCGCCATGCCGCCTCGCCCGAGACCTTCCGCAAGATCTTCCTGTACGGCATGCTGGCGCTCGGCCTGCACATGGCGCGCGGCTTGCTGTAAACTTCCCCGCATGCCCCTGCTTACCCACAAAGTCACGATCTGCGGCATCCCCGAGCTGCCGCAGCACTGTTCGACGGACGTCAGCCACGTGCTGTCGATCATCGACACCCACGAGCCGCGCCCGCCCGCCCTCGACGACTTCTTCGGGATCGATCACGAGCTGATCCGCTTCGACGATGTCGTGGCCGAGTATCCGGGCTTCGAAGCCTGCACGCCGGCCCACATCGTCAAGGTGCTCGAATTCGGCGACAGGGTGCACGCCCATCCGAAGGGCCACGTCCTGGTGCATTGCCACGCTGGCGTCTCGCGCTCGACCGCCGCCGCCGCCATTCTCATGACCCAGCACGCGCCGGGGCAGGAGGAAGCGGCCTTCCTCCGGCTGCTCGACCTGCGCAAGCACGGCTGGCCGAACACCCGGATGGTCGAGTTCGCCGACCAGCTGCTCGAGCGCGACGGCGCGTTGCTGCGTGGCCTCGTCGCCTACCGCCGCGCGCTGCTGCAGGCCAAGCCTCACCTGAGCGAGATCATCCGCAATATCGGCCGCGGTCACGAGCTGCCGGCGTAGCACTGTCACACCCGAAGGTGTCACACCAAGTTGAGACAAATGTTGTGACACAGGTTGAGCGCCCACCTGTGACGTCGCCGGGAATCTGACCCTGCGGCCCCGCCTCGGGCGGCCGCAGAAGACCGTCGAATCGACACTCGGGCGCGTTTTTCGCGCCTCGGTCCACCCCACTGCCGGACGGTCGGTTCGACGGGGCGTCCTTGTGCTTGCTACTCACGGCTCAATACCCGGTAAGGGCAAGGCCGCGGGACGGCCCCTCATCCTCCAGGGATCGTACCCGGCGGGCGCGCCGGGCGGGGCATGGCCAAATTTCAGAACCTCCGTCGTCACTTCATTCTCCTCCCCCTAAGGCGCTGTAAACTGCGCCGACTCGGGGGAGGTGGCCGAAGGCCGGAGGGGGCTTTTGCGCACGATGCTCATGACCCCCTTCGCCCCCTTCGGGGGCACTTGGCGACTAAGGCCGCTGACGGCCTTAGCCGCGACCCGCAAGCGGGGGCAGAGAGCCTTGAAGACAAGCCTCATGACAACGATATCATTAACATAGCCCAAAACCTGCTGAACCTGCAAGTTCTTTTTCGATGAATTTTTGCAGGCATTTTGCCAGCAGAGGCCGGGCACGCCAACACGCCGTCATGACGAAGCTCGGAAACTCCAGCCCCGGGTGGTCCAAAGATGGGTCTCAGAGCATATCGACATCGGCCACAGTCATAGGGACATCAACCAAGGGTCCACATTCACATTTTGGACGATAGACCCCGGTGGGGGCGCCGTCCGGAGGCTCGTGACCTTCGTCGTCGAAGACGAGTCGCGGACGTAAAGCCGGGGCGGCTCAGGGTGATTTGGACTCCCCCCTCACCCAACCTCTCCCCCTAGCGGGCAAGGCTGCCGCATATGACTTTTCCCCGTCGTCCCGAGCGGAGCCGACCGAAGGGCGGCGCAGTCGAGGGACCTTCTCTCTTCAATAAGGACCAAGGATTTTGAGACAAGGTCCATCCACTTCGCGCCTTCGGCGCTTCAACCGGTTATGGGGAGAATTTTCCGCAACCGCATGGTTCGTCCAGTCAAAACCGCCGAAGGACCGTACTCTCGACGGTCGAAAGCGCAGCAAGGCGAGCCGCGTGCATGTTCCTTTTCTTGTATTCGGGCCTGCCGGCTATTTCTGTGCCTACCCACGGAGGAAGTGGGACTTCGGCATCTTCTCGGGACAGATCGACTTCAGCCAGCACTGTGCCACTCAGGATGCCGCTATACTTGTCGATCTCCCACACGAAGCCCTTGTAGGGAACGTAGTATCTTGTCTCGCTGAGGATCTTTTCGTCGCACTGTGTCGTCAACAGTTCCTCAGCATCCGCCAGTGGGATTTCGTATTCGTGCTCGGCATCGGCCAAACCCGCGGTTTTCGCCTTGATGGTCAGGGTCGCCTGGTCACCGTATGCGCGCACTCTCACCTTGCGACCCACGGCAGTCGCGATCAGCCCATCACGTATACGCTTTAGATGCGTGTACTGCGCACGCCAGCCATCATTGGCCAGTAGGAACTTCCGTTCGATCTCGGTCGCCATAGGCCTTCCCCAAATATTTCGCCTCGTGGCGGCCTTCACTGCGCCATCGCGGCGATCAGCGTCCTGCAGGAGACCCGTCTGCATTCAGGTTGTGGCGGCTACTACCTGTCTTCCTCAATATGAACCTCGATCTTGCCAGCACTTACCGCCGCCTTGAGCGCCGCGTGGTCACGCTCGGCCTGATCGGCATAAGCAATCGCAAATTTGCCCATCGCCTTGTCGAAGTCATCGCCGGTGCCGATATAGCCGCTCACCAGCCACGGATGACTGGCACGGCCATGCGCACGGGCCAGCGCCCAGCCGCACAGTTGGCCGTAGACTTCCAGCAGGCTTTGGTTGAGCGTCTCGACCATTGGCTTGATCTTCGCGTCGCGCAACTGACGCACATAGAGTTGGCGGCCTTCCATGCCGGTCGACCAGCCGAGGAAGATATCCGAGGCTGATTGCATCAGGCGCTGCCCCTGCACCACCCGCTCGCCGGCGTTACCATAGATGCTCTTGCCCGCGTAGGGTTCCAGCACCGACGGAACGGCCTGCTTGAACTGGAGAAACAGAGGCTCGTTCGACGACGACATGAACAGGCCAATCGCGCAGTACCTGCCGACGCTGCCGATCCCTACGACCTTGAGGGCCACATCGACCAGACGGTAACGGTCCAGCAGGGCCTTCCGGTCGTCGGAGAGAGTTGCTCGATAGTCGGCCAGCGCCTTGTCCAGCACGGGTTTGAAATTCGGCTCACGTTGAAAGTCCGGGTGAAAGATCAGTGGCGGCTGATCCTTGATGTGCACCTCACCGCTGACCATTTCGGCCAGCTTCGGGTACACCATGTCGGACGATCTGTCTTTCTGCTTATCAATCTTCTCAACCCTCCTTTTAATGCGCTTCTTTGCAGCCCGATCATCGAGCGCGTTCAGGACGTCTTCCAAGCCCATACGCGTGTACCACGCCTCAAGCGGGCTCATTCCGGCCATTTCCCGTAGCCGCTCTCGATAGCTGCGCGCACAGCTCACGGCGGCGTCACGACCAGCGGCATCCGACAGGCCATTGGAGCGGGCCGCCAGGACGAATGAGGCGACCAGCCTCTTGACATCCCACTCCCACGGCGCGGGCAACGTCTCGTCGAAGTCGTTGATGTCGAAGGCGATGTTGCGTTCGGGCGTGGCGAAGCCACCAAAATTCATCAGATGACAGTCGCCGCAGGCCTGGACATTGACGCCCATACTGGGGGTCGTGGCGAGATCGGAAGCCATGATGGCTGCCGATCCGCGATAAAAAGTGAACGGCGTTTGAAGCATCCGGCCGTATTTAATCGGGATCAGTTCAGGAACGCGGCCGGCATCAGAAGCCTGCAGCAACTCGATCGGTTCCGCCCGATCTTTATGTCGCTTCCACTCGCCCTGGTTTGCCCGTGGAACCGTATCACGCAGGCGCTTGCCCGCTGCGAGCAGATCGTTGGCTGGTACAGAGTGCACTGGACGCTTTGTTTCGGGTATTTCCTTACGCGTCGATAGCTTGGTTACCTTGCCCATCGATCCCTCCCCGTAGCGTCAGCTGAAATCCCAGATTATCCTCTTTTGAAATATTATTGCGGCCGGATTACAGAGCCGCCCTTGATTCATGTCAACAAGTCACGCGACTACCTGCTGCGACATGCGCGGCCGCCGGATCGAAGTGCGTGGATCGTTGCAGCCGGTTAGCTCCATTGGCCTAGCCAAACGGGCCAAGTCCGACTTACTGAGCGGGTATCGTGACCACCGGGGCCGCCGTGCGCACACCGACATCGGAGATCGAGAAGAGGAGCATCACGCCCGAGAATATGGACTTCGAGCGGATGTCGTTGTCGGGGATCCAGAACCAGCGCCCCTTGTATTCGATAGCGGCAAAGGCATCCAATGGCGGCGCCCCTCCGCTCATGATGTTCAGCAGCGGCGGCTGTTCGCTGCCCGGCGAGGGGCTGTTGCCCGCGCCCATAGTTGCCTTGCCGCCGGCGATGTCGGCTTCCGGGACCTGCGCAAAGATGCCAAGTTCCATCATGACCTGCAGCATCGACCGGGTCACAATGGCGATTTCATCACCCTTTCCGGACCAGCCGCCATAGTGAACTCGATGGCTCCGTCCGGCCCCTGTCAGATGCAGGATGCGTCTCACCTCGGCAATCTTCGCCACCACCTCGGGTGTTACGCTGACCGGCGGGAACCCTATGACGGAGGTTTCGGAATTGTCCTTCGAACGATCGACCCGGATCTGCAGCGCATTGGCGCGCTGCAACTCGTAAAGCAGCTGGACCAGCCGGGTGAACTCCGGATCGCCAGGCCTGCTCATGCCCGGACGCCTGGATTCGTTGGCAACGCCATTGATCGAATCGACCGCGATCGGCAGGACGACGGTGGCGGCGTAACCGGACTGCAGCAGGAACAGCACGGCGGCCGGCGGGATGGGCCGCATCAGCGTCTTGATGAAGTCGTTGCCGGTCAGCGGCGCATAGACCACTGTTGGACGGTCGATATACGTGGCTCCCACGGCTGCGTTTCCGCCAATCGCAGCCGGCCCCCCGACGGATGTCGATGTGAAATTCGCGGCCCCAAAACCTGCGGCGGCAGTTGTCGCGAACGTATAGCCGGTAATCACCTGGGCAATTTCCATAAAGACCGGAAAGTCGCCGTAGCGCAGCTTGACGATATTGCGCAGTGTCTGCTGCTTCCATGAATCACCGATCGCGGCGCTGTAGTCAGCCCGGTCGCGCGGAACCGTGGCTGGACCAATGCTGCTGCAGGCACCAATCGCCGGGGCACTCAGCCCAGTGGCGAGAATGGCCAAAATTCGAACTGCCTTACTCAATATGATCTCGATCAAAGGGCATCCCGGTGCTTCCAACATCAATCGAAGGCTCCATCCCAATCCAGCCTCGTGGTGATCTTGCCTTGGAAAACCTTAAGAAGGCCATTGAGAAGGATCTCCAGCATCAAGGAATCGAGTACGAGATTGTGGAGACCAATATCGCATTCAAAAGCTGGCCATTTGCCAAATGGTCACTATCTCGATACGCCGTAGCCGTCGATGCTCTGTCTTCGGAATATGTCGAATGGCTGCGCAAGGGCGACGGCCCCGTTTCCTTCGGGCTCTATCGGCCGGGCTCGCAGGCTTCACCGCTTCCCGGCGTGTTCTTCGACAAGCGCCAGCACTCGCCCACCGATCGCCCCGAGCATTTCGCGCACGCCAACGGTGCCACGACCTTTTCCGCCGTCTGGCTGGCCGGCAGCCCGGCGGAGCGCCAGATCCTCGATCTGCCGGCCGGGGTTTTCGTTGCGGAGAAAGATTGCGCACCTTTCGGCTCGAGTGAGGGAGTCCTGGCGCTGAAGGACGGCGAGATCGGACCCCTGCCGGCAGGCGCGCAGATCTTGCCCGGCCGCCCGATCGTCGCGGCGACCGTCACCGTCGAGAACCTCGCCGCCACCCGTCAGGTGCTGACCTCGAACCACATTGGGGTCAGAGAAGTCGATGGCTGCGCCCGCAAAAGCCTTTGGGTCCAGACCCACGCCCTGTGGCTGGAGTTCCGGCAGCGATGAGACCTTCTTGCCTCCCCCGTTTCGGGGGAGGAGAGTTTTACGCTCTACCGCCCCTTCATCGGCAAGCCGCCGAGATGGGTGCCCGCATCGACGATCAGGAATTCGCCGGTGATGTTGCTGGCGCTGGTCAGGAAGAAGATCACGGCCTCGGCCATCTGCTCGGGCGTGCCGGCCTGGCGCAGCGGCGTGGTCTGCTCCTGGGCATCGCGCAGCTTCTCGTAGTTCTCCTGGCCGAGTGCACCCAGCAGCCAGCGGGTCTGGATGAAGCCGGGGCACACCGTGTTCACGCGCACCGCCGGTCCGAACCAGCGCGCCAGCGACAGCGTCAGCGTGTTGAGCGCGCCCTTCGAGGCGGCATAAGGGATCGAGGTGCCGACGCCCATGACGCCGGCGATGCTGGAGATGTTCACGATCGAACCGCGGTCCTGGTTCTCGTCCCACTGCTTCTTCATCGTCGGATAGACGGCGCGGCTCATCATGTAGGGGCCGGTGACGTTGACGCGCAGGATGCGGTCGAAGTCCTCGGGCGTCACGCCGTCGAGATCGCCCTGGTTCTGGAACTTGGTCGTGCCGGCGTTGTTGACCAGCCCGTCGATGCGACCCCACTTCTTCAGGGTCTCGGCCGCGAGTTTGCGGCAATCGGCGTCCTGGCCCATGTCGGCCTGCACGAGGATGGCCTCGACGCCCTTGGCCGTCACCGCGGCGTAGGTCTCGTCCGCTTCCTTCTTGCTCTTGGTGTAGTTGATGGCGACATTCCAGCCGCGCCCCGCCAGGTCGACCGCGCATGCAGCGCCCAGCCCCGTGGCCGAGCCCGTCACGATTGCCACCTTGTTCGATTTCGCCATGTCGTTTTCTCCCGATATCTCGCGGCACCCTTCATAGGCTAGGATAGCATCCCATGGCAGACCTGTTTTCGCTGAAGAACCGCGTGGTGTTGCTGACCGGCGCCTCGCGTGGCCTGGGCCGCGACATGGCCCTCACCTTGGCCGGCGCCGGCGCCACGGTGCTCTGCGCCGGCCGCACCGTGAAAGAACTCGAGGCCACCGCCCGGGCTATCACACGAAAGGGCGGCAAGGCCCATGTCGTGCCGCTCGACATCACCGACGAGGCGGCGGTGCGGGAACAGGTCGAGACCATCATCCGCAAGCATCGCCGCATCGACGTGCTGGTGAACAATGCCGGCGTCATCCACCGCGAGAACATCGTCGACACGGCAACGGCGGATTTCCGCAAGGTGATCGAAACCGACCTGATCGGCCAGTTCGTGCTGGCGCGCGAGGTCGGCCGGCACATGCTGGCGCGCGAATACGGGCGCATCGTCAACATCTCGTCGGTGATGGCCATCCTCGGCCGCGCCTCGGTGGCGGGCTATGTCTCGGCCAAGCACGGGCTGGTGGGGCTCACCAAGAACCTTGCGGCCGAATACGGCCCGCACGTCACCGCCAACGCCATCGCGCCGGGCTACATCCGCACCGAGCTCAACGTGCCCTTGCAGAAGAACAGGGATTTCAGCGCCATGCTGGAACAGCGCACGGCGTCGCACCGCTGGGGCAAGCCGGAGGACCTGCGCGGCGCGCTGCTGCTGCTCGCCTCCGATGCCGGCGCCTATATCACCGGCCACACGCTGGTGGTCGACGGTGGCCTGACGACGATCCTGGCGTGAGGCTGAGGGCGTGAACATGTCGGGCATTCCCCGCTGGGTGATCCTGCTGCTGGGCGCGGGCCTGATCCTGTTCGGCATCGCCGCCTCGCAAGGCTGGATCCGCGATCCGTCGCTCGCCAAGGCGGATTATATCGGCACCACCGACGTGTCGGCCGAGGACGCCAGGCTCTACCGCGCGGTACCGTTCGAATGGCGGGTGACCAGTGCCGCCGGCGCCTTCAAGGGCAACGACACGGCCCATGTCCGCATCGACAGCTCGGGCGAGCGCACCGTCCTCTGCGGCTGGATCCGGCTCGACAAGGCCGGCGCCTCGATCCGCGCCACGCGCTGGCTGAGCGAGGCGCGACTCGCGGTCGGCGATCTCAAGGTGACGGCACTCTTCATCGCCCCGGTCGACAAGACGCCGGGCGACGGACTCAACGCCGGTTGCCTGCGCCTCGACGACGGCGCCAAGCCTGCGCAGGACGCGCCGCTCGCGCTCGAAGGCCAGCCGGTCCACGAGTAACTCCATCCGAAGAGGCGAGTGGCGGCGCGGATGCTCACCCAAATGGCGGCGGCTATTCCGAGCTGGCGGCAATCGTCTCTGAATGGATCGCTTGGAAGCATTGGTTCCAGGATGGAATACAATGAATTTCAGCTCTCCAGGCCGCGGCGGAGCCGCTGGTCGGCGAGCGATCCTTCTACATCTTTACGCTCGCCATGCGCTGCCCCGCGGATCATCCGCTCGTTCTTTGCCCCTCACCTCGGTCGGCAAGTGCGGCTCAATCTGCTGCCATTGATCGTCATTGAGCCAGAGTAGATTGGGATCGCATTCGCTGCCCCCGTTTGACAGCAGACAATCAGCAACCAATTCTACTCGCAACAGACCTATTGGATTTTGATCCCGGTTACCTGCGCGAGCGACTCTCCACGCTAAAATTTCAAGTCGACCAGCCCCAAAGAGATCTCATGGCCAAACGGGCACGCCGTCCAGCCCCGCGGTTTCCGGCAGGCCGCAGATCAGGTTCGCATTCTGCACCGCCTGGCCGGCGGCTCCCTTGCCGAGATTATCGACCACGCCCATCGCGATCACCAGGTTGCGCTCCGGATCGGCCGCATAGCTGACAAACGCGAGGTTCGAGCCGGTAGCCCATTTGGTCTGCGGCGGCTTGTCGGTCACGCGGACAAACGCCCGCCCGGCATAGAAGCGCCGGGCCGCATCCAGGCACTGGACCGTGGTGGCGCGGCCGCGGCAGTAGATGGTGGCGAGCACGCCGCGGGTCATCGGCACCAAGTGGGGCGTGAACACCAGCCCGGCCGCGCTGCCGCCACTCAGCCGCTCGATCGTCCTGGCGATCTCGGGCATGTGGACGTGCTTGAGCAGACTGTAGGGCAGCAAGTTCTCGTTGCTCTCGGCGTAGCCGAACTTGCTGTCGGCGCCGCCCCGGCCGGCACCGGAGATGCCGGTCTTGACGTCGATCACGATGTTGCCGGGCTCGATCAGCCTGTCGGCCAGCAGCGGCGCCAGCGCGGTCAGCGTCGCCGCGGGGTAGCAGCCGGGGTTGGCAACGCGGGTCTGGCCCTCGATCTGGGTTGGCCAGACGTCGGCCAAGCCGTACGCCCAGCCCTCGACGTAGCGGTGGTCGCCCCCGATGTCGACGATCTTCACGTCCTCAGGCACGCGCGCCAGCGCCTCGGCCGAGGCGCCCGTGGGCAGCGACGCGAACAGCACGTCGAGCTTCGGCAGGCTCTCGGGATCCCACTTCTCGATCACCCGCTCGGCCAGCTTGGCCGGCACACCGGGGAAGCGGTCCACCAACCGGCTGCCGGCGCTGCCCTCGCCCGCGGCGTAGACCAGCTCGAAGGAAGGGTGGCTCGCGACCAGGCGCATCGCCTCGCCGCCGCCAAAACCGCTGATGCCGACAATGCCGACTCGAATGCTCATGGTGGTGTCCTTCTGGGGTTTGGTCATAAGAAAACCCCCGGAGCCGGGGGCTGCGGGGGTTCAGGAACGCGGGCCGGAGCCGCTCCGGCAGTGGGACCTACAGTGAGGCCGTCACCACGCGGAGGGACGCTGATCGACGCGCAGCCCGAAGAGCCGCCGCTTGGATGCACGGCGTCGGCGTCGATCACAAAGGTTCTGGTTCCTGAGCATGTCGTTCGAAATTGTCGCTGCCCACATTAATCGTCAAGGGGAATGTCTGCTGAACGCCCATCTCGGACGTCTCCGGTTTATGGGTTCACGACCTAGTGCTCTACCTCTGGCGGAGGAGAGGAACATGACGGTGAACATGACGGAAAATCAGTGGATGCCGTTGCGGCCGTGCTTCAGGAAGGCCGGGCGCGAACTCAGGCGCTCGTAGTAGGCCTCCACCGCCGGGAACGACGGACGCTCCAGCGGCGTCATGAACCAGCGATTGACCGACAGGCCGATCGGGATGTCGGCCAGGGTGAAGCCGGCGCCCGCAACGAACGCACCCGTCGTCGCCAGCCGGTCGTCGAGAATGGCGAGCATCCGGGTCCATTCCCGGGTCGAGGCCGCGATCTGGCGGGGATCGTCGAAGGCCGGGCTCTTGCGCACCAAGGCCATGAACGCGTAGCGCCACGCCGAATTGAAATCCGTCGCCTGCCAGTCGATCCACCTTTCGACCTCGGCCCGCGCCTGCGGTTCGTGCGGCAGCAGCGATGCCGATCCGTAGCGGCCGGCCAGATAGCGCAGGATGGTGTTGGATTCCCAGAGCACGAAATCGCCGTCGACGATCACCGGCACCAGGCCGTTGGGATTGAGCGCCAGCTCCGGCCCCCGGTCCTGCCGCTCATACGGCAGGCCGATCTCCTCGCAGGTCCACAGGACCTTCCGGACGTTGATCGACGAGGCCTTGCCGAGGATCCGCAGCATCAGACTTCGTCAACGCCGAACGCCTTCCGCATCGCCTTCACGCCTTCCTGATGCGGCGTCCAAAGCCGGCCGCCGACCACGCCTCCGTCGACCACCAGGTCGTGGCCGTTGATGAAGGTCGAGTCGTCCGAGGCGAGGAACACCGCGGCGTTGGCGATGTCGTCGGTGAGGCCGGCGCGGGGAATCGGCTGCATGGTGGCCATCATCTTCTTCGCCGACTCCGCATAGCCATCGGCCTTGTCGGGTGCCACGCCCAGCGCCTTGGCGAAGATGCCGGTGGCGATGCCGCCGGGCGAGATCGAATTCACCCGCACGTTCTTCTCGCCGAGTTGCATGGCGACGCACACCGTCAGGTGGTTCACCGCCGCCTTGGCGGCGCCGTAGATCATCGAGGTCGAGTAGCCGGCGCGGCGGCCAGCGATACTGCCGTTGTTGATGATGCTGCCCGAGCCCTGTTTCGTCATGACCGGCGCCGCATGCTTCATGCCGAGCATGACCGAGCGCACCAGGGTAGCCATCGCCGCGTCGAAGCCTACGACCGGCACCGTCTCGATGCCGCCGACCGGCGCCGGCCCGCCGGCGTTGTTGAACAGGCAATCGAGCCGGCCCCATTTGGCGAGGCAGGCGTCGATCATCGCCTTCACGTCCGCTTCCTCGGTGGCGTCGGCGCGCAGGAACATGCACTTGTCCTTGCCCAGGGCTGCCTCGAGGGTGCGCCCGAGTTCCTCGCGGCGACCGGTCGCCAGGACCCTGGCGCCTTCCCTCACGAAGATCTCGGCCGTGCGGCGGCCGATGCCGCTGGTTGCACCCGTCACGATGGTGATCTTGCCGTCGAGTTTGCCCATAGCCACTTCCTTCGCTTGCTCATCATTGCCTCAAGGCTATCGCATATGGCCCTTCACTTCTCCTCCCCCGTCTCGGGGGAGGTGCCCCGTCATACGGGGCGGAGGGGGTCGTCGACAGGCGAGAATTCCTCGATGCTTCCGACCCCCTTCGCCGCGTAAGACGCGGCACTTCCCCCGCTTCGCGGGGGCAGAGAAAGGCGGGGGAGGAATCTTGATTCCCAGCATGATACACCATCGCCAACAAGGAGAAGCAGATGACGGTGTTGGGTATTCTTGGCGGCAGTGGAGTCTACGACATCGCCGGTCTCAAGGACGCAACGTGGCGGCGGATCGCCTCGCCCTTCGGCGAGACGTCCGAAGAATTCCTGTTCGGCGTTCTCGACGGCCTCGATGTCGTGTTCGTTCCCCGCCATGGCCGCGGCCATCGTCATTCGCCCTCGTCGATCAACTATCGCGCCAACATCGATGCCCTGAAGCGCTCGGGCGTCACCGACATCCTGTCGCTCTCCGCCTGCGGCTCGCTGCGCGAGGACCTGCCGCCCGGTCATTTCGTGGTGGTCGACCAGTTCATCGACCGCACCTTCGCCCGCGAGAAGAGCTTCTTCGGCGACGGGCTGGTCGCGCACGTCTCGATGGCGCAGCCGACCTGCAACCGGCTGGCCGAGGCCGTGCACGACTGTGCACGCGCCGCCGGCTTTCCCGTCAAGTTCGGCGGCACCTATATCGCGATGGAAGGGCCGCAGTTCTCCAGCCTCGCCGAATCGCGGCTCTACCGTAGCTGGGGCTGCGACGTCATCGGCATGACCAACATGCCGGAGGCGAAACTCGCCCGCGAGGCCGAGATTTGCTACGTGACCGTCGCCATGGTCACCGATTTCGACTGCTGGCATCCCGATCATGATCATGTGCAGGTCGCCGACATCGTGCGCGTGCTGCACGACAACGCCGAGAAGGCCAAGGTCCTGGTCGGCATGATGGCGCCGCGTCTCAAGGCAACGCGGCCGAACCCCTGCCCTGCCGGCTGCGATCGCGCGCTCGAACACGCGCTCATCACGGCGCCCGCGACGCGGTCGGCAGACATGGTCGCCAAGCTCGATGCGGTTGCGGGGCGTGTGTTGAAGCAGTGAGTTTAATTCTCCTCCCCCGTCTACGGGCAGGGCTATCGCATATGGCCTTTCTCTGCCCCCGCGAAGCGGGGGAAGTGCCCCCGTAGGGGGCGCGCCGAAGGGGGTCAGAGAGGATCACTGCATGACCCACCTATGAGTGCCCCTTCCGCCCTACGGGCACCTCCCCCGCGCAAGAGCGCGAGGGAGGAGAACGAGAGCCACATGCGATAGCCCTGCCCGCAAGCGGGGGAGGTGGCGGCGTCTTACGCCGACGTGGTCATGAACCCCATCGCCCTCGTATGACGAGGGCACTTCCCCTTGGCGGAGTCCGCCAAGGGGAAGAGGGTCCGCGTCAAATAACGACCGCCAGGCGGTGCGCGACCAGCGAGGCGTAGCGCGCGGCGACCGGCAGGAAGGCGCGGAAATCGAGATGGCTCTCGGCCCCGGCGAGATCGCTGAGGCAGCGCACATTGACGACCGGTATGTCGTCGCCCCAACGGCCGGCGACCTGCGCCACCGCACCGCCCTCCATCTCGACGGCCTGCGCCTGGAACGTCGCGTGGAGGCGCCGCCGGGTGGCTTCCGAATTGACGAAGCTGTCGCCGGTCAGGATTGCACCGAAGCGCACGGCAGGCGTGCGTCGACCGGCACCCACCCTCTCCGGCAGAGGATCCAGCACCAGCCCCTCCGCCGCCGCCTGCAGGCGGCCCACCAGCGCCTCCGCCACGGGATAGCCCGGTGCCCAATCCTGCCCCAGCGATGGCCGGCTGCCGGGCTGGATGTGGACGAAGCTGTCCTCCTTTTCCACGCCGTAGTCGTGCTGGATGTTGCTGGTGCCGACCACGATGTCGCCAACGCCCAGCGTCGGATCGAGGCCGCCGGCCACGCCGCACAGCATCAGCGCGCGGCAGCCAAACCGGTCGAGCAGCAGAATCGTGGCCAAGCCGGCATTGACCTTGCCCGCGCCCGACTCGACGAACACCGCCTCTCGGCCGGCGATCCGGCCATGCCAAAACGCGAGCCCGCCAATGTCCCTCGATCCGCCCGACTGGTCGGAGAGGTGAGCGAACTCCTCGGGCAGGGCCGATATGACGCCCAAAAGCCTGTCAGCCATGATCGAATGGGTTATAAGGTCGCCGCCAACAACTCAAATGGATTCCGTGCCCAGTCCCTTGCCCGACCTTCGTACGCTCCGCGACGCCTGCACGACCTTCGCGTGCGATGCCGCCCGCGAGATCATGCGCATCTATGCCGGCGACCTCGGCGAACGCACCAAGGCCGACAAGAGCCCGGTCACCGACGCCGACCATGCCGCCGAAATCATCATCGTGGCCGGCTTGCGCGCGCTGACGCCCGGCCGCCCCGTGGTCGCCGAGGAGGAAATGGCGGCGGGCCGCCTGCCCGGCCTCGACGATGGCCCGTTCTGGCTGGTCGACCCGCTCGACGGCACCAAGGAATTCATCAAGCGCAACGGCGAGTTCACCGTGAACATCGCCTTGATCGAGAACGGCCGACCGACCCTCGGTATCGTGCTGGCGCCAGCGACAGATACGCTGTGGCGCGGCGCGGCCGGCCTCGGCGCCGACAAGCGCGAGGGCAGCGGCGCCTTCACCGCCATCACGACCCGCACACCGCCGCCCCAGGGCCTGACTGCCTGCGCGAGTCGCAGCCACGCGATCTACAGCGACCTCGACATCTGGTTCCGCAACAACAACCTCACCGTCGCCGATCGCGTGCAGGCGGGCTCGTCCCTCAAGTTCTGCCTGATCGCGGAAGGCAAGGCCGACATCTATCCGCGCTTCGGGCCGACCAACGAATGGGACACCGCCGCGGGCCAGGGCGTTCTAGAAGCCGCGGGCGGCGAAGTGGTCACCACCGACGGCCACCCCCTGCTCTACGGCAAGCCGCGTTTCTCCAATCCGCACTTCATCGCCCGCAGCATGGCGGCGCGATGAAGATTGCGGAGCCGACCGCGCAGTCGATTGCCGAGGCGGCGCGGCTGCTGCGCGACGGCCAGCTCGTCGCCTTCCCGACCGAAACGGTCTATGGCCTCGGCGGCGACGCCACCAACGACCGCGCCGTCGCGGCGATCTTCGAGGCCAAGGGCCGCCCGCAGTTCAATCCGCTGATCAGCGCCGTGCTCGATGCCGCGGCGGCGCGGAAACTCGTGCTTTGGAACCAAACTGCCGAAAAGCTCGCGGCGCGTTTCTGGCCCGGGCCACTTACGCTGGTGCTGCCGCGCCGCCCGGGTTCGCCCATTTCCCTGCTGGCGACAGCAGGACTCGACACCGTGGCCGTCCGCGCGCCGTCCCATCCCGTCGCGCAGGCATTGATCCGCGCCACCGACCGGCCGATCACCGCGCCCTCCGCCAACCGCAGCGGCGCCGCCAGCCCGACGCGTGCCGAACATGTCGCCGAATCTCTGGGGGACCGCGTGCCGCTGATCCTCGACGGCGGGCCCTGCCTTGTCGGGGTCGAGTCGACGGTGCTGGATCTCACGACCGCAACGCCCACCCTGCTGCGTCCCGGCGGCACCACGCGCGAGGCGATCGAGGCGGTCGTCGGGCCGATCGCCCTGAGCGACGCCCCTCCCTCGGGCGGTTCGGCGCGCAGGTCGCCCGGCCAGCGCGAAAGCTACTATGCCCCGGCGCGGCCGGTGCGGCTGAATGCCACCAGCGTGGGCGCCGACGAGGGCCTGCTGGCTTTCGGGGCCACGGTGCCACAGGGCGCGATGCTCACCTACAACCTCAGCCCATCGGGCGATCTCGGCGAGGCGGCGGCCAACCTGTTCGCCATGATGCGCATGCTCGACCGGCCGGGCATCGGCCGCATCGCGGTCATGCCCATTCCGGAAACGGGCCTCGGCCTTGCGATCAACGACCGTCTGCGCCGTGCCGCAGCGGGTGACGACTCGGTCCGCGGACGCTAGATTTCCCGACCCAGGGAGAAGAACAAGACCATGCCGGATACCGCGATTCCCGCCATTCCAACCGTGCCCGTGACCCCGGCCGTCCTGGAGGCGCTGCGCGCCATCGTGAGCGACAGGGGCCTGATCCTCGACGAACAGGGCAAGCAGCCTTTCATCACCGATTGGCGAGGCTCGACCGTGGGCACCGCCGCCGTCGTGGTGCGCCCGGCCAACACCGGGGAAGTCTCCAGAGTCGTGAAGCTCTGCTTCGACCATGGCATCGCCATCGTGCCCCAGGGCGGCAATACCGGCCTGATGGGCGGCGCCACGCCCTGGCCGACGCATCAGGGCATCCTGCTGTCGCTCGGGCGGATGAACCATGTGCTCGAGGTCGACCCGGTCGGCTATTCGATGACCGTCGAGGCGGGCTGCGTGCTGCAGACCCTGCAGGAGACGGCGGCCAGTCACGACCGCTTCTTTCCGCTCAGCCTCGGCGCCCAGGGCTCGTGCATGATCGGCGGCAATCTCTCGACCAACGCCGGCGGCGTGCAGGTGCTGCGCTACGGCAACGCCCGCAACCTGGTGATGGGCCTCGAGGTCGTGCTGCCCAACGGCGACATCTGGAACGGGCTGCGCTCGCTCAAGAAGGACAACACCGGCTACGACCTGAAGCACCTGTTCATGGGCGCCGAGGGGACACTCGGCGTCATCACCAAGGCCGTGCTGAAGCTCTGGCCGGCGCCCAAGGACGTCTGCACCGCCTGGCTCGCCATTCGCGATCCGCAGGCCGCCATAGAAATCCTGTCCGACGCGCATGCCGCGTCCGAGGACAACGTCGGCTCGTGCGAGCTGATGAGCCGGGCCTGCACAGACATGGTCCTGCGCCACATTCCCGGCACGCAGGATCCACTGAAGGCCGACACGCCGTGGTTCCTGTTGCTCGAATGGTCGTCGTCGCGGGCCAAGGCCGAGGGCGGCGCCCCAGGGACGATGAGCGGAATGTCGGACAAGATGGAGCAGTTCCTCGCCGACCAGCTCGAGACGGGCCGCGTGCTCGACGCCGTGATCGCCCAGAGCGAGGCACAGGCGCGCAACATGTGGGTCATCCGCGAGTCGGTCGCTCCCGCTTCCCGCGCCGAAGGCCCCGGCCTCAGCTACGACATCTCGGTGTCGATCTCCAAGATTCCGGCCTTCATCGAGCAGGGCGTGAAGGCTTCGCTCGACATTCTGCCCAGCATCCGCCCCTACCCGCTCGGCCACATCGGCGACGGCAACCTGCACTTCTCCTTCATGGGACCGAAGGGCATGGATCGCGAGACGCTGAAGCAGTATTCGCCCGCCATCACGCGCGCGGTGAACGACCTCGTCACCTCGATGGCGGGGTCGATCTCGGCCGAGCACGGCATCGGCATCGACAAGATCGACGAACTGGCGCACTACCGCTCCAAGGTCGAGCTCGACACCATGCGCTCGATCAAGCGCGCACTCGACCCCAGGAACATCATGAACCCCGGCAAGATTCTCCGCCTGTGACCGAATTCGTCGAAAAGCTGCGCGCCGTCGTCGGCGACAAGGGACTGATCACCGACGACGCCGGCAAGCACCCCTATCTCACCGACTGGCGCGACAACTTCCTGGGCACGGCGCTCGCCGTCGTCCGGCCGGCGACGACCGGCGAGGTCGCGGCCATCGTCAAACTCTGCGTTGCCGAGAAGGTCGCCATCGTCCCGCAGGGCGGCAATACCGGCCTGGTCGGCGGCGGCATGCCGCACGAGGACGGCCGCGAGATCGTGCTGTCGCTCAACCGCATGAACCGCATCCTCGAGGTCGACGAGATCGGCTACTCCATGACCGTCGAGGCGGGCGTGATCCTGAAGACGATCCAGGAAACCGCCGCCGCCCACGACCGCCTGTTTCCGCTGAGCCTCGCCGCCGAAGGAAGCTGCACCATCGGCGGCAACCTCTCGACCAACGCCGGCGGCGTGCAGGTGCTGCACTACGGCAACACGCGCCATCTGGTGCTGGGCCTCGAGGTCGTGACGCCGGCCGGCGACATCTGGAACGGCCTCAGGGCGCTCAAGAAGGACAACACCGGCTACGACCTGCGCGATCTCTATCTCGGCGCCGAGGGCACGCTGGGAATCATCACCCGGGCAGTGCTGAAGCTCTGGCCCAAGCCCAAGGACGTGGCGACTTCGTGGATCGCCGTGCCCTCGCCCCAGGCGGCCGTCGACCTGCTGAGCGGTGCGCATGCCGCCAGCGAAGACAACGTAACCTCCTGCGAGCTGATGGCGCGCCAGGGCATCGATTTCGTCCTGAAGCAAATCCCGGGCGCCGCCGACCCGCTGGCCGGGCGCCACGACTGGTACGTGCTTCTGGAATGGTCCTCGACCCGCGCCCGCCGCGAGGGCGCCAACGAGACCGGCCTCAGGGAAAAGATGGAGACCTATCTCGGCGAGGCCATGGAAAAGGGCCTCGTGCTCGATGCCGCCATCGCCCAGAACGAGGCCCAGGGTCGCGCCTTCTGGGCCTTGCGCGAAAACCACTCCGAGGCCCAGAAGCGCGAGGGCCCGTCGATCAAGCACGATATCTCCGTCGCCGTGAGCAAGCTCCCCGCCTTCATCGAGGAGGGCCTCGCCGCCATGAAGCGGGCGGTGCCCGAGTGCCGGCCGGTGCCGTTTGGCCATGTCGGCGACGGCAATCTCCACTTCAACTGCCAGTCGCCGCCGGGGTGGGACAAGAAGCGCTTCAGCGAGTACGGCGAGACGATCAGCAGCGCGGTCTACGACCTCGTGGTCGGCTACGGCGGCTCGATTTCGGCCGAACACGGCATCGGCCGGCTGAAGGTCGAGGAACTCGCCCACTACCGCAGCAAGATCGAACTCGACACCATGCGCGCCATCAAGCGCGCGCTCGACCCCCGGAACATCATGAACCCGGGCAAGATCGTCCTGGTCTGAACCGGCCTCGCCGGGGAAGTCCTCACCTGCAGCCGCCATTGTTCCGCGCAAACGAAGCGATCCGCATGACGACCGACAGGACGACTTCGAAGCCATGACGGAGCCCGGACCTTGAGCGGCCATCGGCGGACACGAAGGGTGTTGGCCTTCATGAGCGTCGTCGCGCTGTGTCTCGGCGGCTCGTCTGCCCTTGTGCGGGCGGAGGAGGAGATCAGCTCGGCTACGCCCACCATCATCGACACGTTGCGCAGGGACGCGGTGCGCGACAGGAGGCTTGCCGAGAGCAACCTCGAGGCGGCCCGGGTGCGCCGCAACCTCGAAGCCATGGCCCGCAGGAACGCGGCGCGAACCAGCGATCCCCTGGAGAAGCGATGGTGGTTGGACGATGTGGCGGGCTATGTCCCGATCGCGGAGGAACTCGAGGCCTACGCGCGGCACCTCATACAGCAGGCCGACGCCTTTGATGCTCGCGCTGCCCGGCTTCAGGCGGCATTGGACGGCAAGAATTAGGGCCGGTCGTCCTTCTTCTCCACGATCTCGTACTGGACGTCGGTCACCTGGCGTATTTCGCGCACCGGCGGTTCGGCAGGCGGTCGGCGGCCGAACAGGCCGGCGATCCAGGCCTTGGCCTTGAAGGCGAGGATGATCGCCAGGACGACCACCGCCACGCCCGCGATCACGGCAAAGCCCAGCACCGCCAGCACGATGAAACCGATGATGCCGAACGCGGCCTGCAGCCAGACCCGCGCCGGCAGCCGCGCCAGCATCTCGAGGAACTGCTTGCCGTTCATGGTGCCCAACGTTTCTCGAAGTCCCATACGTCGGCGAAGCCCATCAGATCGTGCATGCCACGATACTGCGGCACGGCCACACCGTCGCTGGTGCCCTTGTCATTGAGATGCGCCCACGCGAGGCGCATCGCCTCGGCGGCGACGCTGAAGCCCAGGCCCGGATAGATCGCCAGGTCGAAGCCCCATTTCTTCAGCCGCGCCGCCTCGACCCGCGGCGTCTTGCCGAACTCGACCATGTTGGCGAGCAGGGGCTTTTCGACCTCACGGCCGATGCGCTCGAGTTCGGCCTCGCTTTCCGGCGACTCCACGAAGATCACGTCGGCGCCGGCCGCCTCGTAGAGCCTGGCGCGGCGCAGCGCCTCGTCGAGGCCGTGACCGGTCCGCGCATCGGTGCGTGCGACGATCATCGTCTCGTCGTGCCGCCGCGCCTCGACCGCGACCTTGATCTTGAGCACCATTTCCTCGGCCGGCACGACGCGGCGTCCGGGCGTATGGCCGCACTTCTTGGGCATCTCCTGGTCCTCGATCTGGATCGCGGCGACGCCGGCCGCCTCGTAACCACGCACCGTGCGCCGGACATTGAGGAGACCGCCATAGCCGGTGTCTGCGTCGGCGATCAGCGGCGTCGCGGTGACCGAGCAGATCATCTCGGCACGCCCGACCATGTCGGAGTAGGTGGCGAGGCCGGCATCGGGCAGGCCCAGCATGGAGGCGGTGGCGCCGTAGCCCGTCATGTAGAGGGCGGGAAAATCCATCCTGTCCGCCACCCGGGCGGAGATGCCGTCATAGATGCCGGGGGCAAGGATGAATTCGCCCTTCGCCAGTCGCTCGCGCAGTATCCGCGCCTTCTCATTGCCCGCCATGTCGGAGTCCTTTCGCAGAATCGGCCGCTTGGAGGCTCTAGGGGCCCCGCGTCAACGATATGTGGCAGGTGCGACCTCCGCTAGCCACCTCTGGCCCGCCACCGCTGATGCTATTGCCTTCGTAGCGGGCGAACATCGAAGCGGTGGCCACGACGCCGGGCCGATGGGCCGGTACGAATTGCCGCGAGACCGCAACTTGCTGTCCGTTGATTCTCAAACTGATCGACTGGTTGCCCGGCGTGCCGGGTCCGGACGCGGGCCGTGCCCACGTCCCGGTGCCGCCCGATACGGCGATCTGAACTTGAATGTTGAACTCACCGGCATTCTTGGACGCCGTGCAACGATACGAGCCCTTCCAAAGGCCGTCAGGCCCCGAACGCTGGGAAGCAGCCGCCACATTGGGCGCCGCCGCGGGAGCAGACACAGGGGCGGCTGGAACCGGAGCCGCCCTGGCGGCGGCCGCAGCAGCCTCGGCCTTGTCCTCGTCCGCCTTCTTCCTCGCCTTCTCGAGCTTCTTCTGCTCGTCGTCGAACTTCGAGATTGCCGGCGCCGCCTCTTTGAGAAGCGCCTGGTTCTGCGTCCCGGTCAGGAAGCCGGTCTGCGACGCACCATGCGCTTTCTGCCAGGCCGCGATCATCTCGCGCGTCTGCGGGCCGAAGCTGCCATCCGTTTCGCCGGTGGCGAAGCCCAGCGCCGTCAACCCGACCTGGACATGCTGGCGGTCGATCGTCGTCAGGTGAAGGGCGCCCTCGGCCAATTCGGCCGCTTTCCTCTCGTCGTCCTCCACTTTGCGCCGGGCGGCAGCCTCGGCATCAGCCTTCTGCCGGGCCTCGGCCTCGGCCCGCAGCCTCGTCAGGTCTTCCTGGTCCTGCAGCCGCTTCGCCTCGGCGGCCGCCTGGGCTTCCTGGGCGGCCTTGTCGACCGGTGCAGCCGCCGGAACCGCCACCATTGGAGAGCCGGGGGAGCGGTCATCGACCAACGCGTAGTACCCACCGCCCAGCGCCACAACGGCCGCCGCCGCCATGCCGAGCCACAGGCCTGCACCACGCATTGCGGGCGCCGCGGCGCTCGACATCCCCGTGGGCGGCCGGGAGGCGAGAACGGTCGCGTCGCCGCCCTGCCCCCCCATCGCCACCGTTGCATGGGCATCAAGCGCCGTCGCCTGCCCCAGAATGGGCCGCCAGCCGGCAATCGACTGCGGCCGGTCGCCGGCCCGGAGAGCCAACCCGGCATCGAGCCCGACCAGAAGGCCTGGCGGGAATCCCGGGAGCGTCATCTGGCCGAGCGGTTCGTAGGCGTCGTCCAGCATCCGGTCGAAAGCGCCGGGGGGCGTCTTGCCGGTGATCGCGTGGTAGAGCGTGGCCGAGAGGCCGTAAATGTCGGTCCATGGTCCCTGCTTGGCCGAGGTCATCTGCTCGGCAGCGGCATAGCCGGGTGTAAAAACCGCTGTCAGGGCCGTCGTGCGCCCCGCCATTGCCGCCCGGGAGGCGCCGAAATCGATCAGGGTGGGATTGCCGACGCCATCGAGCAGGATATTGCCCGGCTTGATGTCGCGGTGCAGGAAGCCTGTGACATGCACCTGCTCCAGCCCTTCGAGCAACGGCCACAGGATGCGGTCTACCTCGGCGGGCGCCAGGGGCCCCTTCCGCTTCAGCCGATGCTCGAGCGTCTCGCCGCTCAGCAGCTCCATGATGATGTAGGCTGTGCCGTTGGCTTCGAGGAAATCGAAGACCCGGACGATGGCCGGCGCCCGCTGGAGACTAGCCAGCGTCCGCCCCTCGGCCACGAAGCGCTCGCGCCCCCAGGCGAAGTCCGCCGCGGCGTCGGTCGAGCGCGGCAGCACCGTCGTGCCGTCCTGGCGCACCGCAAGCGCCAGCGGCAGGTATTCCTTGATGGCGACCTCGCGGTCGAGCTGACTGTCGTGGGCGCGGTAGGTGATCCCGAAACCACCCTGGCCGAGAACGGAGACGATCTCGTACCGTCCGATCATCCGTCCCGCCGACAGCGCAACGAAATCGACCGGCGCCGTTTCCGCCCTGCGTCGGGCGGACGGGTCAGGTACCACGCTCATGAGCCTCCGGCGCGCAGCAAAAGGCCTTCAAGCTTCCTCCGTCAGGGGGTGGAAGTCCGGCCGCTGTCGCGGTACGCCGCCGGCCACCCTGCGGATCAGACTGTGACCGGCTTCAGATCGCTGGAACCAGCAGCCTGGCAGAAAGTGGTCGTTTCGGTCGTGGTCTGGCCATTCTTGGTCGCCGTGAGTTCGATCGGCCGGCAGGTACTGCCGTCAGCCCGGCCTGTCTTTGGGCCAACGGGCTTGGCCGCCACCACCGTCGGCTGGGCCTCCTTGCTGGTGGACTCGACCGTATAGGTGGTCGGCACGTTGGTCTCGGCCACGAAAGCGTTCTGCGTCGCCTGCGCAAGCCGCGCCCGCTCCTGGTTGTCGAGCGCGCGACCGACGAGGTTGCCCGCCAAGGCCCCGACCAGGGCGCCGCCTACTACGCCACCGGCGGTGCCGAAGGCCAGACCACCAACCGTACCGCCTACCGCCGCGCCCATAAAGGTACCCATGGCCTGGTTCGATGGCTTGCCGCTATCGCTGGTTGTGCAGCCTGTCGCCAAGCCGAGCGCCGCGACGACGCCGATCAGCTTGACGAGGAACCGCGATCGCGTGGCCATACGGGAACTCGGCATTGCAATTACAGCATTCATCGGGCGCATCTCCGTCTGTATTCAGCAGGTTTCATCATAGCCCATAAATACTGCCCACGGCCACGGGCTTCGTCTTCGGCATCAGCATAGGCGCGTGGAGCGTCACACGAGGCGAGTACCAGCCCGAGGCGTACCAAGGCGAGTGCCAGATCGACCCGGTCGCCATCCGGGATGGGCTCGAGCGGATCCTTGGCGTTGAGCGGCGTGACCAGGCAGCGATAGAGCGGCGTTCCGTCGGTCAGCCGGTCGGTCTGCCGACAGCGCAGGTGGCGCGGCTTGGCGGCCAGGGCGTCGACCGCGAGCTGACGCAGCTTGGGTTCGTTCACGACGTCGATGCCCTGCAGGCGGAGCGGTTTGGGATAGTCGCGCAGCGACACGAGCATCAGCGTGTCGCCAAAATGGTCGAATTGGCCAGAGACCAGTTCGGCCGCCTTCCGAGCATCCTCGTCCGCTTTGCGCTTGGCGGCAGCCTCAGCTTCCGCCTTCTGCTGTGCTTCGTCATCGGCCTTTTTCTTCTCTGCGAGTTCAACCTCGATCCTGCGGCGAAGCGCCGCCTCCGCATCGGCCTTGTCCCTTGCCTCCTGCTCGGCCTTGTCCCTTGCCTCCTGCTCGGCCTTGAGCTTCGCCGCCTCCTCCGCCTTTCGCTGGGCCTCGGCGCGCAATTTCTCGTTCTCCTCCTCCATCTTGCGTCGCGCTGCCGCCTCCGCTTCGGCGGTGGCCTTGGCCTTGGCCACTTCGGGGTCGGGCCCGCGAGAGGCCGTTGCGTAGTAGCCGCCGCCGCCGACGGCGGCGATCAGCACAACCGCCAGGGCGATCCACAGACCAGTCCGGCGCCTGGGTACAGCCGCTTCGGGAATCGCAGCTGCCGCCGGTGGCAGCACCGAAACGCGTGCATCCGCGGGGGCCTCCACCTTGCCCATCATCACCGTGGCATCCGCAGCCGGCGCTGCGGTCATGCCGAGAATGGGACGCCAGCCAGCGACCGATTGCGGTCGGTCGCGGGCGGCCACCGCAAGGCCGGCGTCGATGCCGGCCAAAAGGCCCGGCGCGAACCCCTTGGGCATCAACCGCGTGAGCGGCTCGTAGCCATCATCCAGCATACGGTCGAACGCGCTGGGTGGCGTCTTGCCGGCGATCGCGTGATAGAGCGTCGCGGCCAGGCCATAGATGTCGGTCCAGGGTCCCTGCTTGGCCGACGTCATCTGCTCGGCAGCGGCATAGCCCGGCGTGAAGATCGCCGTCATCGCCGAGGTCCGTCCAACCATCGCCTCACGTGCGGCGCCGAAATCGATCAGTGTCGGGTCGCCGGCGGCATTGAGCAGGATGTTGGCCGGTTTGATGTCGCGGTGCAGGAAGCCCGCGCCATGCACTTGCTCCAGCCCGTCGAGCAGCGGCCACAGGATGCGGTTGACTTCATCGGGTGTGAGCGTGCCCTGGCGCTTGAGCCGATCTTCCAGCGTCTCGCCGCTCAGCAACTCCATGACGATGTAGGCGGTGCCGTTGGCTTCGAGGAAGTCGAACACATGCACGATCGCCGGCACGCGATGCAGTGTCGCCAGCGTGCGGCCTTCGGTGACAAAGCGATCTCGTCCCCAACCGAAGTCGTCGGCCATCTTGGTCGTGCGCGGCAGAACCGTGGCGCCGTCCTGGCGCACCGCCAGCGCCGAGGGCAGGTACTCCTTGATCGCGACCTCGCGACCGAGCTGGATGTCGCGTGCGCGGTAGGTGATGCCGAAACCGCCCTGGCCGAGCACGGAGACGATCTCGTAGCGACCGATCGTCTGCCCTGGACGGAGTGCGACATAGTCGACCTCGGGCACTTCGCCCGGCGGAGGATTTGAAGAATTGGTCATGCGCGGCGCATATCCTAGACCTGCCGCACCAGCAGTTCGACGTCGCCAATACGGAGCTTGTTGCCGGCATGAAGCACCACCGGAGCCCCGGCACGCAGCACCGTGCCATTGACCGCCGTGCCGTTGGTCGAGCCGAGGTCCTCGACCTGCAGAGCCTCGCCCGCGAGGCTGAGGCGCGCATGGCGGCGCGAGACTGTGGCATGCGCCACAACGAGTTCGCATTGATCAGCGGAGCGCCCGATCACCATGCCCTGCGGCTGAGTCATCAACTTGTCGAGGGCGACGTCAAATGCGTGCTTGCGGCCGGCCGAATCGGGTCCCTCGAAGCGCAACGTGATCTGCGGCACCATCCGGGTCGTCGTTCCGAGCGTCGGCTGCCGGGCATGACGAACATGGAAGATCTGGACGGCGCGGCTCACGTTCTTCATCTGCTGTTCGCCGCCATCGGCAAAAGCATATTCGACCTTGAGTTCGACCAGGTCACGCACGGCGCGCGACACCGCGATCCCGCCGGGCTCGGCCAGTGCCTGGATACGAGCGGCGAGATTGACGCCATCGCCAAAGATGTTCTGGTCTTCGTCGTCGACGATTACTTCACCCAAGTGAACGCCGATGCGAAACAGCATGCGCTGGTCGGCCTGCAAGGCCTCGTTGAAACGCGCCATGCGCTCCTGGATATCGATGGCGGCCCCAACAGCCGTCACTGCCGAGCCGAATTCCGCCAGCATGGCGTCGCCCGCCGTACCGACCAGCCGCCCCTGAGACGCCTCGATAGCCGGCCTCCAGACCTCGATCTGAGCGGACTTCAGGTGCCGGAAGGTGCGCGTTTCGGCGCCCTCCATCATCCGGGTGAACCCGGCGAGATCGGCATGGACGATGGCGGCAAGGCGGCGTTGCATGATCGGCTCAGTTTAGCGGCCAAATCTCGATCGCGCGCGCCTCGGCGAGATGTTTGGCGGTCAGGGGCGCCACATTGCCGATCGGCGCCATCGCGTGCCCCGCGGGCTCGAGAGCGACATATTGCCGTGCCCGTGCACGTACCGTTCGTTCACCCGGTCGGGCGGGCAGGTCGACGCCGAGAATCGCATGATCAGGCATCACGATGACTGCAAGCTTTCGCCATGGTGCATAAGCCCGCAACACTGCTGCCAGCGCGACTGCCTTGCTGTCGCAATCGCCGCGATTCTGTGCCAGCAAGGCGGGGCCCGGCAGGAAATCGCCGCCACGCCGCACCGAGTCTCCCAATGCGGCATAGGGGACCTGTTGAAAGAAGGCGAGCGCCAGATTCACCCGCGCTCGATCGTCGTCGCCAATACCCGGTGTGGCTCCCAGCGCCTTTGCTACAGTGCGCATCGGCTTCTGCAGGGCACGAGTGGCCGCCGCGAAGTCGACCATGATGCGACCCTCGTCGACGCGCTGGCGCAGATGTCGGGCGAGGTAGGTCTTCTGTGATCGCGCGAACCTCTCGTCGAGGCGCTTGATCAGCGTTTCCCGCGACGCCGTATCGCGTGTCTGCACAGCCCAGCTCAGACGGTCGCCGTCCCGGCGGATCTCGATCTGCGCGCCATTGCCGAATCGCGCGGCTTCATCACGCAGGTTGGCCGCAATGTCCGCCCACATGCCATCGAGGCTGAAATCCCTGAACGAGGCTTCCGCGTCCCTGATGTCCTGGCGAGTGAGCGTGAAGATCGTCAGCTGCTCGCGATGCTCAAGATCGCGCCAGCGGAAACTCAGGTGTTCGTCGCCGCTGCGGGTGACCCGCGAAAAATCGATCTGCTGCGCCTCGGCGATACCGCCCCACAAGATTGACAAGGCAAGGGCAAGCCGGCCCAACCGCATGTCAGCGTCCCTTGAAAGCCGGCGTACGACGCTCGCGTAGGGCCGCCAGGCCCTCCTGCAGGTCTTCCGAGCCGGCGCAGGTCTGTGCGCTCTCGCGGATCGACGGCATGTCCGGCGCGGCCTGGGCAAACTGCTCGATCGCGCGTTTCATGCCCGCCATGGAAAGCGGCGCCAGCGACGCCAGCTTGGCAGCCTTCTCGTCGACCTTTTCCTTGAACTCAGTGCGTTCGACCAGCCAGTCGAGATAGCCGACGGACAGCAATTCCGTGTCGGTAAAATCCTCAGACAGCAAAAAGGCGCGCTTGGCGAAACTCGGGCTCACCTTCTGGGTGTAGCGACGCAGGCCGCCCGGGTAATAGTGCAGGCCAAAGCGGGCCGCCGGCATGAAGAACCTCATGCCCCTGACGCCCAGGCGGAAATCGCAGGCAAGAGCGAGGTCGGTCGCGCCGCCATAGACTCCGCCGTTGAGCGCGCAGAGGGTCGGCATGCGCATCGCCTCCAAGCGATCCATGACCTTCTCGAAGCTGTCGTCGTTGTCGGACTGGGAGCGGCGCTCGCTGGCCGAGATCGAACCGAGATCGTAGCCCGAGCAGAACGTCTTGTCGCCCGCGCCGGTGATCACCGTCACGCGCACGCCAGGATCGGCATCGGCTTTCTCGATCGCCGCGCGCAGGGCCCGGAGGCCGGCCGGGTCGAGCCGGTTATGCTTCGCCGGATCGTTGAGTGTGATGGTGGCCCGGGGGCCGTCGATGGCAAGCTGAACGGTATCGGTCATGTTGCCGCCAAGGTACCTGAGCCGGTCGCCAAAAGCGACGGGGCGCGGCATATTGCGGCCTGGAGGAAACACATGACTTACACTGCCCCGCTAGCCGACATGCGTTTCGCGCTACGCGAAGTGGCCGGCCTGGCCCGCGTTTCGACGCTGCCCGGTTACGAGCACGCCACCGACGACACAGTCGATGCAGTGCTGGAAGAGGCCGCCAAGCTTGCGGGCAACGGCCTGGCGCCGCTCAACCGGGACGGCGACAAGGTCGGTGCCAAGCTCGAGAACGGGGTCGTCCGCACCGCGCCGGGTTTCGCCGGCATCTACAAGGAATTCGTCGCCGGCGGCTGGAATTCCCTTCCCTTCGACCCCGAATACGGCGGCCAAGGCATGCCGTGGCTGCTTGCGACCTCGGTACAGGAGATGTGGCAGGCGGCCAACATGGGCTTCGGCCTGGTGCTGCTGCTGAACCAGGGCGCGATCGACGCCATCCACCATCACGGCTCGCCCGAGCAGCGGAGCACCTATCTGCCGAAAATGATCTCCGGCGAGTGGACCGGAACGATGAACCTGACCGAACCGCAGGCCGGCTCCGACCTCGGCCAGCTCAAGAGCCGCGCCATGAAGAATGGCGACCACTATCTCGTCACCGGCCAGAAGATATTCATCACCTACGGCGAGCACGACATGGCCGAGAACATCGTGCATCTGGTGCTGGCGCGCACCCCGGATGCGCCTGCCGGCGTGCGCGGCATCTCGCTGTTCATCGTGCCGAAGTTCCTGGTCGGCGCCGATGGCGCTCCCGGCAAGCGCAACGATCTGCGCTGCGTGTCGCTGGAGCACAAGCTCGGCATCCACGCCAGCCCGACCTGCGTGATGTCGTTCGGCGACGATGGCGGTGCAGTGGGTTACCTGGTCGGCGAGGAGGGTCGCGGCCTTTCCTACATGTTCACCATGATGAACAACGCCCGCCTGTCGGTCGGCATCCAGGGACTGGCGATCGCCGAACGTGCCTATCAGCAGGCCGCCCAGTTCGCCCGGACGCGTGTGCAATCGAAGGACGATGCCAGCCCAAAGCCCGAGCCGGTGGCGATCGTCCACCACGCCGACGTGCGTCGCATGCTGATGACCATGCGCGCCCAGATCGAGGCGATGCGGGCGCTTGGTTACTACACCGCGGCCGGCATCGATGGCGCCCTGAAGCAACCCGACAAGGAAACGGCCCGCAAGACCCAGGACCGCGTCGACCTGCTGATCCCGATCGTCAAGGCCTGGTTCACCGACCTCGGCAACGAGATCGCCTCGACCGGCGTGCAGATCCACGGCGGCATGGGCTTCATCGAGGAAACCGGCGCAGCCCAGCATCTGCGCGACGCCCGCATCCTGCCGATCTACGAGGGTACCAACGGCATCCAGGCGCGCGATCTCGTGGGCCGCAAGGTCGCCAAGGACGGCGGCGAGACCATGCTGGCACTGGTGGCCGAGGTTCGCGCCCTGGCCGACGAGCTGAAATCCGCCCCCGGCGACGATCTGGCAGCGATACGCGCAGGCGTGCTGGCGTCGGCGGACGCCCTGGACGATGCCACCAGATGGGTGGCGCAGTCGGTCAAAGCGGATCTGACGACGGCCCTGGCGGGCTCGGTCCCGTTCCTGAGGCTGGCCGGCACGGCGTTGGGCGGCTGGTTGTTGGCGCGGAGTGCCCTGGTGGCGCAGACTAGGCTCGCCGCCCGCGACGGCGATCCCGCCTTCCTCGAAGCCAAGCTGGTCACGGCGCGTTTCTATGCCGAAGTCATCCTGCCCCCGGCCTTGGCCCAGCTCGGCCCGCTCAAGGCCGCCGGCCGGACTGTGTTCGCGCTCAAGGAGGACCAGTTCTGAGGCCCGGCCTGATCGAGCTACCGCCGGAAGAGGCCCGGGCTTTCGCCGGGCGCTTCGACCTGGCGGCGTTGGAGCGCGCCTTCCTCGACGATCCTTTCCCTTACTATCACGCGCTGCGCCGCTTCGCGCCGCTGAAGCGCCTGGCCGACGGCAGCGTCTTTCTCTCACGCTATGCCGATGTCGCGACCTGCTATCGCGACGCCCGGATGAGTTCCGACAAAAAGGCCGAGTTCGGCCCAAAGTTCGGCATCGGCACGCCGCTCTACCGCCATCACACGACCAGCCTGGTGTTCAACGATCCACCGCTGCACACGCGGGTGCGCAAGCTCCTGGCGGCAGCCTTCACGCCGCGCGCATTGGCGGCGATGCAGCCGCGGATCGAGGCTGTGGTCGATGGCCTCATTGCCCAGAATGCCGACCGCGGATGCATGGACCTGGTCGAGGACTTCGCCTTCCGGCTCCCCGTCGAGGTGATCTGCGACATGCTGGGGGTGCCAGCCGGCGAACGCGCGCCTTTCCGCCGCTATTCGCTGGCCATCCTGGGGGCGCTGGAGCCCGTCCCCGGCCCCGACCGGCTGGCGACCGGCAATGCCGCCGTAAGCGAATTCTCCGCCTATCTCGATGAGTTGATCGCCGAGCGGCGCAAGCGACCGGCCGACGACCGCGATGTCCTGGGAAGCCTGATCCACGGCGTGGTCGACGGCGAGCGGCTGAGCCACGAGGAACTGGTGCAGAACTGCATCTTCCTCCTGAACGCCGGCCACGAGACCACGACCAACCTGATCGGCAACACCGTCGACGCATTGCTGCGCTTTCCCGACGAACTGCAACGGCTTCGGCGCGACCCGTGGCTGCTCAAGAGTTGCATAGAGGAAGGGCTACGCTTCGAGAGTTCCAACCAGCTCGGCAACCGCCGACTCACGGCCGGCCTCGAGATTGGCGGCGAGCGCCTTGCCGCCGGAACTTACCTGCATATCGGCATCGGTGCGGCCAACCGCGACCCCGCGCAGTTCCCCGAGCCCGACCGCTTCGACATCGGCCGCGAGCCCAACCGGCACTTCGCCTTCGGCTCGGGCGTTCACATGTGCCTGGGCGCCGTTCTGGCACGCCTAGAAGGCACGATCGCCATCGGGCAACTGGTCCGCCGCCTCGACGGGCTGCATCGCGATGGAGCGCCGGAGCGCGGTGGCCGCGCCCGCTTTCGCGGCTTCAACCGCTATCCCATCGCCTGGGGGCGATCATGAATCTGGAGGTCCTGGCGACCTTCCTCGAAGCGGCGAACAGGGCGACCTACGCCAACCGGACAATGCCCAAGGCGCCTTCCTCTCGTCCGAAGTCGCTCGACTACCACTTCGAGAAGGACGGACTGGTCTATCACGACACTTATTTCGGCGTGCGTGACTTCATCGACACCGAGATCGTCTATGAGAGCGGCGTGCCAACTTGGGGCATGAACTATTTCGGCTTCGTTCTCGACGATCAGGTGAGCGAGAACGACGTCTACGGGTTCCTGCGGACCGCCCTGATGCAGTCCTACAACGACATCATTCCCGTGCGCGGGCCGAGCCGTTTCGACGAGGCCGACCGACAGTATCGGTTTGCCGTCGAAGGCGGCCTCGCGAACTTTTCCGGCATCGAGGAAGCCCTGTTCGACGACAAGGTCGTCTATCGCTGCCTGGTACATGGCGGGCTGATCAAATGAAAACGCCCGGCTCTCGCCGGGCGCTTCAGAAGATCCTCGGGAAGTGGCTTAGGCCGCTTCCTTCTGCTCTGCCGCATCGGCCGACGGGCCGCTGTCCTGTCCCTTGGCGGCAGTGTCGCGCTCGATGAACTCGATCACGGCCATCGGCGCCGCGTCCCCGAAGCGGTAGCCCGCCTTCAGCACCCGCAGATAGCCACCGGCGCGCTTGGAGTAGCGCGGACCGAGCGTCGTGAAAAGCTTGTCGGCGACATAGGGATCGCGCAGGAAGCCGATCGCCTGGCGGCGGGCATGCAACCCGCCCTTCTTGCCGAGCGTGACCAGCTTCTCGACGATCGGACGCAGGTCCTTCGCCTTGTGCAGCGTGGTCGTGATTTGCTCGTGCTTGATGAGAGCGCCGGCGAGATTCATGAACATCGCCTTGCGATGCTCGGAGGTGCGGTGGAATTTCCGACCGCGATTAGCGTGACGCATGACCTAGTATCCTTCCAGCCGGCCTAGTACGGCTCTTCCAGCCGCTTTGCCATTTCTTCGATGTTATCCGGCGGCCAGCCCGGGATTTCCATGCCCAGGTGGAGGCCCATGCCGGCCAGCACTTCCTTGATCTCGTTCAGCGACTTGCGACCGAAGTTCGGCGTCCGCAACATCTCCGCTTCGGTCTTCTGCACGAGATCGCCGATGTAGATGATGTTGTCGTTCTTCAGGCAGTTGGCCGAGCGCACCGACAGCTCGAGTTCGTCGACCTTGCGCAGCAGGTTGCGGTTGAACGGGAAGTCATCCTGCTGCTCTTCCTTGCGGACTTCGCGCGGCTCCTCGAAGTTGATGAAGAGCTGAAGCTGGTCCTGCAGGATGCGCGCGGCGAGTGCCACGGCATCGGCCGGCATCGTCGTTCCATTGGTCTCGACCGTCATCGACAGCTTGTCGTAATCGGTGACCTGGCCGACGCGGCTGTTTTCGATCTTGTAGGAGACGCGCTTGACCGGGCTGAACACCGAGTCGACCGGGATCAGACCGATCGGCGCATCTTCCGGACGGTTCGCCGAGGCCGGGATATAGCCCTTGCCGGTGGCGACCATCAGCTCCATCGAAATCGAAGCGCCGTCGTCGAGTGTGCAAATCAGGTGCTTCGGATCCATGATCTGGACGTCACCCGGCAGTTCGATCATGCCGGCGGTGACTTCTCCGGGACCAACCGCGCGCAGGTAAAGGCGCTGCGGGCGATCGCCCTGCATCTTCACCGCCATCGCCTTGATGTTGAGGACGATATCAACCACGTCTTCACGGGCGCCGGGAATCGATGAGAATTCGTGCAGCACGTTGTCAATCTTGATCGACGTGACGGCGGCGCCCTGCAACGACGACAGCAGCACGCGACGCAACGCATTGCCGAGCGTGAGGCCGAAGCCGCGCTCGAGTGGCTCAGCGACGATGGTCGCGGTGCGACCGGGATCGACGCCGGCCTCAGTGACAAGCTTCTCCGGCTTGATCAGATCCTGCCAGTTCTTCTGAAGCACGGGGGCTACCTCTCTAGACCGGTGTTCTGCGGACCACCCTGTTCGTTGGGGGCCCGCGACTGCATCTTTCGGAGCCGGCGACAAATGCCGCGGCTCGCTGGACGGCCCGTCTCCCGCGAAGGAAGCCGGCCACCCGGTAATCAAATCAGACGCGCCGACGCTTGGGCGGGCGGCACCCGTTATGCGGGATCGGGGTCACGTCACGGATCGAGGTGACGGCGAGGCCGACGGCCTGCAATGCGCGGAGCGCCGACTCGCGGCCCGAACCCGGACCGCGCACCTGGATCTCCAGAGTACGCATGCCGTGCTCCATGGCCTTGCGGCCAGCGCCTTCGGCAGCCATCTGGGCGGCGAACGGCGTCGACTTGCGTGATCCCTTGAAACCCTGCTGACCCGACGACGACCAGGCGATGGTATTGCCCTGTGCGTCGGTGATCGTGACGATCGTGTTGTTGAACGACGCGTTCACGTGAGCGACGCCCGCGATGATGTTCTTGCGCTCCTTGCGACGGGGACGCGCGGTAGTACCGGCGGTCGTGCCACTCGCGGCTGCAGGCTTGGCCATGATCCGATTTCCCTCGACTTACTTCGTGACTTTCTTCTTGCCGGCAATCGGCTTGGCCGGACCCTTGCGGGTGCGCGCATTGGTATGCGTACGCTGCCCGTGGACCGGCAGGCCGCGGCGATGCCGCAAGCCCCGGTAGCAGGCGAGGTCCATCAATCGCTTGATGTTCATCGCCACCTCACGACGCAGGTCGCCTTCGACCGTGTAGTCGCGGTCGATGGTTTCGCGGATGCGAATGACCTCGTCGTCGCTCAGCGTGTTCACGCGGCGCGCGAGATCGATCCCCACTTTTCCACAGATCTCCTTGGCTTTCGCCGGACCGATCCCGTGGATGTATTGCAGTCCGATTTCCACCCGCTTGGCGGTCGGAATGTTCACGCCGGCTATACGAGCCAAAATCCCAACTCCTTCAAAGACTTACGGCGCGCTTGCGCGCGCCCGTCAGATATTCCGCTGGCCCCGGAAAAGCGCGCGATTATAGGTACCTGCGCTCCCGAGTCAACGGAACTCACGCTTGTCAAGTCCCTGCCAAAACGGCGGAGATTTGACGGTAAACAGTGTCCATCGGGGCCATCCCGTCGACCTTCCGCAGCACCCCCCGGGCGCCGTAGTAGGGCAACAGGGGCTCCGTCTGGGCCCGATAGGCAGCCATGCGGGTCTTCACCGTCTCGGCGTTGTCATCCTTGCGCCGGGCGAATTCCTTGCTGCCGCAGACATCGCAGACGCCTTCGGCCTTGGGCTGCTTGAACTTGTCGTGGTAGCCCGCACCGCACTTGGCGCAGCTGAAACGGCCGACGATGCGCTCGGTCAGCGCCGCCTCGTCGACTTCCATCTCGACCACGCGGTCGAGCTTGGCGCCACTGGCCGTCAGCATGCGATCGAGCGCCTCGGCCTGGGCCTGCGTGCGGGGAAAACCATCGAGGATAAAGCCCTTGGCACAGTCCGGCTGGGCGATGCGGTCCTCGATCAGGCCGACCATCAGCGCGTCCGGGACCAACTCGCCGCGCTCCATGATGCTCTTGGCCTTCCTCCCGAGTTCGCTGCCCGACGCCACGGCGGCACGCAGCATATCGCCGGTCGAGAGCTGAATCATGCCGCGCTCCTGCTGGAGCCGCTGCGCCTGGGTGCCCTTGCCTGCACCAGGCGGCCCGAGAAGAATGATGTTCATCGGCCCTTCCCCCGCAGCCGGGCCTTCTTGATGAGACCCTCGTATTGATGGGCAAGCAGGTGCGACTGCACCTGGGTCACGGTGTCGAGCGTGACGGAAACCACGATGAGCAGGCTGGTGCCGCCGAAATAGAACGGCACGCCGCCGCGGGCAATCAGAAGTTCCGGCAGAATGCAGACCGCCGAGAGATAGAGAGCACCGATCACCGTCAGCCGATTGAGGATGTATTCGAGGTACTCGGCCGTGTTCTTGCCCGGTCGAATTCCGGGCACGAAGCCGCCGTTCTTCTTGAGATTGTCGGCGGTGTCGGTCGGATTGAAGACGACTGTCGTGTAGAAGAAGCAGAAGAAGACGATCAGTCCAACATAGGCCAACAGATAGAGCGGCTGGCCGTGGCCGAGCCATGTGGCGATCCACTGGACCCAACCGGCCTCGCCGGCATTGCCCTGGAACGAGGCGATGGTCGCCGGAAAGAGCAGCAGCGACGACGCGAAAATCGGTGGGATGACGCCGGATGTATTGATCTTGAGCGGCAGGTGCGAAGCCTCGCCGCCGTACATGCGGTTGCCGACCTGACGCTTGGGGTACTGCACCACGATCCGCCGTTGCGCCGTTTCGACGAACACGACGACGGCCACCACCGCCACCACGCCCACAACCAAGGCAATGATGAACAGCGCAGAGAGCGCGCCGGTGCGGCCAAGCTCGAGAGTCTGGATCAGGGCGCCGGGAAGAGCCGCCACGATGCCCGCGAAGATGATCAGCGACACACCATTGCCGACGCCACGGGCGGTGATCTGCTCGCCCAGCCACATCAGGAAGAGCGTCCCGCCGACCAGGGTGACGACGGTCACGAAGCGGAAGAACAGACCCGGGTCGATCACGACCGGCCCCGCCGTGGCGACCTGACTTTCGAGGCCGGCGGAGATGGCATAGGCTTGAAAAGCCGCCAGGATCACCGTGCCGTAGCGCGTGTACTGGTTGATCTTCTTGCGGCCCGCCTCGCCTTCTTTCTTCAGCGCCTCGAGCGACGGCACCACCGTCGTCAGGATCTGCATGATGATGGAGGCCGAGATGTACGGCATGATCGACAGCGCCAGTACGGACATGCGCCCGATCGAGCCGCCCGAAAACACGTCGAGGAGGCCGGCGATGCCGCCGGCGTTCTGCTGGAATATCTCGGCCAGCGCGGCTGGATCGACGCCGGGAACCGGAATATAGGCTCCGAGACGGAAAACGACGAGCGCACCCACGGTAAACCACAGGCGCTTCTTCAGCTCGGTCGCCTTACCGATCGCGCCCCAGTTCAGATTGGATGCAAGTTGCTCGGCGGCGGATGCCATGAAACCTCACGCTTGAACGACACAAGGGGGAGACGACGCCCCCATTGACGCCGTCTGGCTCAGGCCGCCTCGGCGACGGGCTTCGGCGGCAGGTCGACCTTGCCGCCGACCTTCTCGACCGCGGCAATCGCCGACGCCGACGCGCCCGCGACCTTCACTTCGATCTTGGTCTTCAGCTCGCCCTTGCCAAGGAGGCGAACGCCATCTGACGCATTCTTGAACAAGCCGGCGGCCACCATCGCGGCGGCGTCGATCAGCTTGCCGGCGTCGAGCTTCTTGTCGTCGATCGCCTTCTGCAGCGTGCCGAGATTCACGACCTGCCATATCTTCTGGTGCGGCGGACGGAAGCCGCGCTTGGGAATGCGGCGGTAGAGCGGCATCTGGCCGCCCTCGAAGCCCTTGATGGCGACGCCGGTGCGCGACTTCTGGCCCTTGACGCCGCGACCGGCGGTCTTGCCCTTGCCGGAGCCGATGCCGCGGCCGACGCGCATGCGCCCCTTACGGGAGCCGGGATTGTCAGCGATTTCGTTCAGTCTCATCGTTCGGTCCTCCGCGCCAAAGCCGCCAACAGGCTGCTCAGCGCGCTTCCTCGTCGATGCGCAGCAAATGCCGCACCTTGTTGATCATGCCGCGCACCTCGGGCGTGTCCACGAGTTCGCGGCTGCGATGGCGCTTGTTCAGTCCCAAGCCGATCAGCGTCGCACGCTGATCCTCGGTGCGGCCGATGTGGCTGCCCGTCTGGGTGATCTTGATCTTCTTGCTGTCGGCCATGGTCCGGTTCCCTACGCCGCCTCGGCAGCGGTCTCGTCGCGACGACCAAGCAGGTCGCCAACCTTTTTGCCGCGGCGGGTGGCGACCATGCGCGGCGAGTTGAGCTGCTCGAGCGCCTTGAATGTCGCCTTGATCATGTTGTGCGGGTTGGACGTGCCGACCGACTTGGCGACGATGTCCTTGAGACCGAGCGTCTCGAACACCGCACGCATCGGGCCGCCGGCAATGATACCAGTGCCGGCCGGAGCCGACCGCAGCGTCACCTTGCCAGCACCGAAACGGCCCTTGACGTCGTGATGCAGCGTGCGGCCATCGCGCAGCGGCACGCGGATCAGCGCGCGCTTGGCGGCTTCCGTAGCCTTGCGGATCGCCTCGGGAACCTCGCGGGCCTTGCCGGCACCGTGGCCGACACGACCGCGCTGGTCGCCGACGACGACGATGGCGGCAAAGGCGAAGCGACGACCGCCCTTCACCACCTTCGCGACGCGATTGATGGTGACCAGCTTGTCGGTCAGTTCGTTGTCCTCGTCGCGGTCGCGGCCCCGATCGCGATCGCGTGGGGAACGGCCGGAACCGCCGGGTGAACGAGCCATGTGCTAACTCCCGATCAGAACGACAGGCCGCCCTCACGGGCGGCGTTGGCCAGCGCTGCAACGCGGCCGTGATACATGTAGCCGCCGCGGTCGAAGACGACTTCCTTGACGCCGGCGGCGACAGCACGCTGGGCAATCAGCTTGCCCACCTCGGCGGCGGCACCCTTGTCGGCGCCGGTCTTGAGCTTGCCCTTGACGTCCTTGTCGAGCGACGAGGCGGCAGCCAGGGTCAGCCCCTTCCGGTCGTCGATGACCTGGGCATAGATGTGCTTGCCCGAGCGGAACACGCTGAGGCGAGGACGGCCGCCGGCCGCCTGGCGCAGCGCGTAGCGCGTGCGCCGCTGGCGGCGGGCGAATAGAGCGTTGCGATCGGACATGCTGGTCTCGCCTCTACTTCTTCTTGCCTTCTTTGCGCCGGATCTTCTCGTTGGCGTACTTGATGCCCTTGCCCTTGTAGGGCTCGGGCGGGCGCAGGCTGCGGATATTGGCCGCGAGCTGGCCCACCTTCTGACGATCCGCGCCGCTGATCTCGACTTCGGTCGGCTTCGGCGCCTTGATCTGGATGCCGGTCGGGATCGGAACCTCGACGTCGTGGCTGTAGCCGAGCTGCAGCTTCAGCGTCTTCGCATCGGCCTGGGCGCGATAGCCGACACCGTTGATCTCGAGGTTGATGGTGAAGCCTTCCGACACGCCGCGAACGACGTTGCTCGCAAGGTTGCGCGCCGTGCCCCACTGCATGCGGGCGCGGCGACTCTCGGTGCGCGGCTTGAAGACGAGCGCATCGCCGTCGCGGGCGACCGACACGTCGTCGTGCACCATCAGTTGCAACTCGCCCCGCTTGCCCTTGGCCTTGAGATGCTGGCCCTTGAGCTCGATCGTGACACCGGCGGGAATGGGAACCGGGTTTTTGCCGACGCGCGACATGGTCAGAACACCTTGCAGATGACTTCGCCGCCGACATTGGCGGCGCGCGCTTCGGCGTCGGACATGACACCGCGCGGCGTGGACAGGATCGAGATGCCGAGGCCGTTGAAGTGACGCGGCAGCTCGCGGATCTTCGAGTAGACGCGACGGCCCGGGGTGGAGACGCGCTTGATCTCCTTGATGACCGGACGGCCGTTGTCATACTTCAGTTCGACGCGAAGTTCCTTCACGCCGGGGCGAAGCTCCTCCTCAAACCAGCCGCGGATATACCCTTCGCGCTGGAGCACATCGAGAACGTTCGACCGCAACCGCGAGGCAGGCACGGTCACGCTGTCTAGGCGAGCCGACTGGCCGTTGCGGATGCGTGTCAGCAAATCGCCGACGGGATCTGTCATCATGGTCTACGGTCCCCCGTTACCAGCTCGACTTCACCACGCCGGGCAGGGCGCCCGACGAGGCGAGCTCACGCAGCGCGAGGCGCGAGAGCTTGAATTTGCGATACACGGCCCTTGGACGGCCCGTGAGCTCGCAGCGATTGCGAATGCGTGTCGGCGAGGAATTGCGCGGCAGCTTGGCAAGCTTGAGCCGGGCGCCGAAGCGATCCTCCGGCGACAGCTTGTCGTCGACCGCCATCGCCTTCAGCTTGGCGCGCTTGCCGGCGAACTGCTTCGCCATCTTGGCGCGCCGGTTGTTCTTCTCGACGGAACTCGTCTTGGCCATTTGATTCTCCGGCCTCAGTTCACGAACGGGAAGTCGAAACCGCGGAGAAGCGCTCGGGCTTCCGCGTCCGTCTTCGCTGTCGTGCAGATGATGATGTCCATGCCGCGCACCTGGTCGACCTTGTCGTAGTCGATCTCGGGGAACACGATCTGCTCCTTGAGACCCATGGCGAAGTTGCCGCGACCATCGAACGACTTCCCGTTGAGCCCGCGGAAATCGCGAACGCGCGGGAGGGCGATGTTGATCAGCCGATCGACGAACTCGTACATGCGGTCGCGGCGCAACGTGACCTTGGCGCCAATCGCCATGCCTTCGCGCAGCTTGAAGGTCGCAATCGACGTCCGCGACTTGGTGACGACCGGCTTCTGGCCGGTGATCGCCGTCAGGTCGGCAACGGCGCCGTCGACGGCCTTGCGGTCATTGACCGCCTCGCCGACGCCCATGTTGATCACGATCTTCTCCAGCCTCGGCACCTCGAAGGGGTTCTTGTAGGAGAACTCCTTGATCAGCGCTTCGCGGAGGGTCTTGGCGTAGTGTTCTTGCAGTCGCGCGGGCATGGCCCGTTCTCCTAGCGGTCGATGGTCTCGCCGGAGGCGCGCGCGAAGCGCACCTTGCGGCCGTCTTCAAGGAACCGGAACCCGACCTTGGTCGGCTTTTCCGATTTGGGATCCAGCAGGGCCACGTTGGAGACGTGGATCGTGGCCTCGCGTTCGATGATTCCGCCGGACTCGGCCCGGCTCGGCTTGGTGTGGCGCTTGATCATGTTGACGCCGGAAACGACGACGCGCTGCTCCTTCGGAAGCACGCGGAGCACATCTCCCACCTTGCCCTTGCTGCCACCGGTGATGACTTTCACCCGGTCGCCCTTCTTGATCTTGAGTTTGTTGGCCATGGCTAGAGCACCTCAGGCGCAAGCGAGATGATCTTCATGAACTTCTTGGCGCGCAGCTCGCGCGTCACCGGTCCGAAGATACGGGTGCCGATCGGCTCATCCTGCTTGCTGATGAGCACCGCGGCATTGCGATCGAAGCGGATGGCGCTGCCGTCGGCGCGACGCAGTGCGAACGACGTGCGGACGACGACGGCGCGATGCACCTCGCCCTTCTTCACGCGACCGCGCGGGATCGCTTCCTTGATCGACACGACGATGACGTCGCCGACGCTGGCGTACTTGCGGCGCGAGCCGCCGAGCACCTTGATGCACTGGACCCGCCGGGCGCCCGAATTGTCGGCGACCTCGAGATTGGTACGCATCTGAATCATGATCTGTGCGCCGGGCCGCCAGGC
>Ga0082335_1001815_pt1 | contig 42915 bp, 32 predicted proteins | sample Subgrocontami58m_FD_72375 | JGI IMG/M metagenome (GOLD analysis project Ga0082335, IMG submission 72375) | Subsurface groundwater microbial communities from S. Glens Falls, New York, USA - GMW37 contaminated, 5.8 m (SPADES assembly) (version 2) ...
ATGCCTACCCAACACGCTGCCATACGACTCCTCCGTGTGACTCGGGTACCGCCCTGCCTTGCATGATGCGGGCTCGCTGGCCCCGGCAACTGTACGGGCTCTCCCGAGGAAATAGGCGTCGCGACCTCGCTGAGCTGCGGCCTTTTCTGACCAAGGACAAATCGGTCTGCGACGCCCCCTACCGTCATCTTCATCCCGTCACGGTTAAGATACAAGGACGAGCGGGATCGGGCGCGTACTGCCAAGATGCGATTTCCCTGGTTGGCCCTGGGCCGACGCTTTGCAGTGCGACGATTCGGGTGTACCCTGAATCTATGTCACGCCTCCAGTCTAAACGGTGATAGCGTGATGGCTTTGACCCCGTTCCCTGATTGCCCTCGCCACGGATGAACCGCAATATGAACCAACCAAAGCCTGATTCCGGCCTGTGGAACCGGCAGTTTCTTCTTGTGCTCGCACAGAACAGCGCGTTCTCAGCCGCGTTCAATGGTTTTGTGCCCATACTGCCCCTCTACCTCGCCTCTTTTGGCGCGAGCGCCCAGGAGGTTGGCGTCATTGTGGGGTCATACGGGCTGGCCGCTCTTATCCTGCGTCCGCTGAGTGGCCGCCTTACAGACCACTTCGGTCCCAAAGCAATGACTGTGGTGGGCGCACTGCTCTTTGCCCTTTCCACTCCTTTGATGGCGCTCAGCGCCGCGACACCCGTGCTTATCGCGCTGCGGGTCATGCAGAGCGGCGGCTTGGTGTGTTTCTTCACCGCCTCCACAACCCTCGGCGTCGTCACCGTCAGTCCGGGGCGAATTGGCACCGCCATGGGGGTATTGGGCGTTGCGGGCGGTATCGGCGCGCTCATCGCGTCTCCCTTTGCGGTTCAGATTGCTGAGCTCCTCGGCTGGACCGCAACCCTCATCCTCCTATCAGGACTCGCCGCCTTCTCCATTCTCCTGTGTCTCCAAATCCACGTCCGCCAAATCACCCCAGAGACCGCCCATATCGAGCGGGCGCCTACCGCGCTCGTAAATATGCGGGCGGTTGTGCCGGCGCTGCTATTTCTGGGCTTCACGCTGACCCAGGGGCCCATCCTGGCCTTTGTCCCGCTGTTTGCATTGGAGCGGGGACTAGGAAACCCGGGACTCTTTTTGGCCGCCGTGAGCGTGGGCAACATTGCATGCAGGTCGTTCGCCGGGGTGGTGGCAGACCGCTACGGGCGCGGCAAAGTCATTCTCCCGGGCCTTGCTCTTGCGTGCCTGGCCATGCCAGCGATTGCGGCATCCCAGTCACCCGCATGGTTCTGGGCATCTGGTCTGCTCTATGGCCTGGCAAACGGCATGTGCTTCACAGGATTGATCGCCTTTACCCTGGACAGGGTTTCCAGCGAAGAGCGAGGCTCGGCCATCGCCACCTTTCAGTGGGGATGGGACATCGGAAGTTCCGTGAGCGCGGCTGTGATGGGCATGCTGGTTTCTGTGGTGGGATACGGAGGCATCTTCTTTGTGTCCTCAGTATTCCCCGGGGTCAGCGCGCTGGTCTTTGCAATGATGCGACTCCTGTCGCGTCGGGCTGCCAGGCAAGCGGCGGCATAGCTACCCAATCTCGCTGTGAAACCAGCCATCCTGGTATGGAGCCATTTTCATAGCTGGCGAGGCAAGCTGGACGCCATCCCTCAGGAAAGGGCCTGGTGGGCTGCTAAAAATCCGCTCATGGTGAGCCGAGAGTTTACCCTGAGTTTACTGAAGGGAACCATGAGCGGTTCGTCCTTTCCTTCGGTAAACTCAGGACGAGCCAAAACCACTCTATTGGCAGCCTGCTAGACGAGAAATTTCTCCGTAGCCCTGGAGGGGCTTTTGTGTTATAAATATGTATGAATCGTGATGTATTTATACTGGCTAATGGTATCTTAACATCAGATATCAAAGGCCTTTCGCAGATAGAACTGCCTGTCGGCAGGCAGGCGTAAGCCTGGTAGAGGAGCCGTCCCATGCTAGCAAAGAGATATGACGTCGTTGTCATCGGTGGAGGGATCGTCGGCTTGGCCGTCGGCAGAGAGCTCACGCTTCGGCACCCTCGATCCACCATTGGAGTCCTGGAGAAAGAGGACCAGATCGGCACCCACCAAACGGGCCATAATAGTGGCGTCATCCACTCCGGCCTCTACTACCGGCCGGGGTCCTTCAAGGCCCAGTTCTGCGTAGCAGGCGCGGAGGCGATGAAACGCTACTGCCAGGAGCACGAAATACCCTTCGAAGTCTGCGGCAAGCTGGTTGTGGCTACCAACCAGGAAGAACTCTCGCGCATGGAAACGCTGTATCAGCGCGGCACAGCCAACGGCGTGAAGGGATTGGAAAAAATTGGCTTAGAACGGCTTCGTGAGTTGGAACCCCACGCTGCCGGCATCCAGGCAATACTGTGCCCGCCAACTGGAATCGTGGACTATCAGATGGTGGCGGCTTCCTACGCCAGCGATATCAAAGCGGCAGGCGGTGAGGTGATCACCGGAGCAGGCGTGCAGTCTATCCAGCGTAAGAACGGACACATGATCCTCGCAACCCCGGCTGGCGATGTTGAAACGACGAATGTGGTGAACTGCGCCGGGCTGTATGCCGATGTCGTCGCAAACATGATGGGTGTAGATTCCGGTGTGCGCATCGTTCCCTTCCGCGGCGAGTATTACATGCTCAAGCCGGAGCGCAGCAACCTGGTCAACAACCTCATTTATCCGGTCCCAAACCCCGACTTTCCCTTCTTGGGAGTTCACTTTACCCGCACCATTCACGGAGAGGTGGAGGCCGGCCCCAATGCCGTGCTGGCCTTTGCCCGTGAAGGATACAAGATGAGCCAGGTGGACGTGCCGGAGACTCTGGGCACGCTCCTCTTCCCCGGTTTCTGGGCTATGGCCGCAAAATACTGGAAGACGGCGGCCGGTGAGTACCATCGCTCACTGAGCAAGAAGGCTTTCGTCCAGGCGCTCCAACGCCTGCTCCCGGACATCCAATCGGAGGACCTGGTCCGTGGCGGCGCAGGCGTACGGGCCCAAGCCCTTGACCGGCACGGCAATCTTCTTGACGACTTCAGGATCGACGAGACCGAGAACGCCATCCACATCCTTAACGCGCCCTCTCCCGCGGCCACATCCTCCCTGGCAATCGGCGAATACGTGGCGGATCGGGCGGCAAAGGTGTTTGCGCTGGGCGAGAGCGAGAGTCCAGCGCAGAGGGTGCTCTCTGCTGCCCTGGCTTTGGGCTAACGGTAACGGGTCACCTCAGAGTCCTGAGTCCGAAGTTTGTCGTAAATGTCATTCTGAGCGAAGAGAAGAATCTACTCCCGCTCAGGACAAGCTAAGCAATCTGGCGGGGAGCGGAGCGCCACCCCAGATTGCCACGGCCTTCCTTTGTCAGGCCTCGCAATGACAGTCTGAGTCCTATTCCGGAGATGCCGCCCCGGTGTGCTAATCGGCAACCAAACGAGGGATGTCAGACCTTCCGTGGTATCTTCTTGGTGGTCACAATGTTGGAGCCCGTGCCCAGAACATCGGGGACGACGATGTCTCCGATGTTCACCGGCGCTCTGACCACCACGTGGGCCAGATGGGCCATCACCTCAAGGACCTTCCCCTTGGGAACAGGAGTGTCCGTTTTCACGCTCACCAGGGGAAGGTCGCCGTCGTCAACCCGGACCGTAGTGGTCACCATTCTCCTGGGATCAAAGATTTCACCTCGAATAAAGTCCCACGCCAGCTTGCACTGCGCATGGTCGGTGCTCAGTAACTCTGTCTCATTCCACTCGGCGTTCACCGCGCAACTGGTTGGACAGACCACACAGGTGAACTGGCCCTTCATGATCCTACCTCCACAGTAAGCTCACCCTCAACCTGCTGAAAACGCTCAGCTCTCAGTCGAAACCGTATCATTGACGAAGGGGCAAGCACGTTCTCCTTCATCCTTCTGAGCGTTTGGCCGTCGTTGCGGAAGACCACGTAGCGGTCATGATCTGGGGCCACCACGCGCATCGAGAAGTCGACGGCTTCGGTGCCGCTGATGTGCTGGGGCACCACGTAGCGGATCCCCTGGCCGGGGCTGACTTTTATGTTCGCCTCTGGGAGCTCTCCGGTGTGGGCATACTTGGCTGCGCTGAGACCCGCCTTCTCGGCTTCCAGGGAGGCATAGTCCACCAGATCGTGCACCTGGAGGGCGTTTCCCGCAGAGAAAATGCCGGGTATGGAGGTCTGAAAGTGGTCGTCCACGATGGGCCCGCCCGTTACCGGACTGAGGGACACTCCGGCCTTCTTTGAGAGCTCATTCTCAGGTATCAATCCCACGGAGAGCATGAGGGTATCGCACTCCACGAGTCTCTGGGAGCCCTGGACGATACCCCCCCGGGGCCCGATTTTGGCCAGAGTGACTCCCGTGATCCGGTCTCTGCCATGAATTTCAACCACCGTGGTGCTCAGGTACAGAGGAATACCGAAGTCTTCCAGGCATTGCACCACGTTTCGGGCCAGGCCGCTGGGATAAGGAAGGATCTCGGCCACGCACAGCACCTGGGCGCCTTCCAGCGTGAGGCGCCGCGCCATGATGAGGCCCACATCACCAGAGCCCAGCACTACCACTCGCCGGCCCACGGCCAGGTTGCGCAGGTTCATGTAGTACTGCACCACGCCCGCGGTGAAGACCCCGGCGGGACGATGTCCGGGAATGCCAATGGCGCCCCGGGTCCGCTCCCTGCATCCCATGCAGAGAACCACAGACTTGGCACGGATGTGCCGGACTCCCTCCGTAGAGCAGACCGTCAATTCGCGCTCGGGAGTTAGATTCAGCACCATGGTGTTGAGGTAGGTGGAGACCCCGGTCTCGCTGGCCTGATCGATATAGATCTGTGCATATTCAGGTCCGGTCAGGGCTTTCCCGAAGGTCTTGGTGCCAAAACCGTCGTGAATGCACTGGTTCAGGATGCCACCAAGCCGTTCACCTCGCTCAATGAGCACAACACGCTCCGCCCCTGCCTTTCGAGCGGCTACCGCGGCAGACATTCCGGAAGGGCCACCGCCAATGACGGCTACATCTACTTCTTCTGTGCGCATAGTTTCCTCAGTTCCGCAAGTCTTTGGTGCTGCCGGCAAAGAGCCAGGAGCCATTCCCCTTGAGCGACATCTCCGTTGGAAGCACACCCGTCTCTTCTTCCAGTATCTCCTCAATGCGAGGGCCGCAGAAGCCTCCCTGACAGCGTCCCATGGTTGCCCTGGAGCGGTACTTGATGGCGCCGATGGTCTGGGCGCCGAGAGGGTTGTGGATGGCCTCCAAGATTTCTTTGCGGGTTACGCTCTCGCAGCGGCAGACGATCTGGCCGTAGTCGGGGTCTGCATCCACCAGTTCGGCCTGCTTCTCTGGCGGAAGTTCGTTAAAGAGCACGGCCGCTTTCCGCTGGGAATGAAACTGGCTATTGGACAGCAGCGGCAGGTGGGTGCCCGCCCATTTGGCGATGTCCAGGGCGATGGCGGGGGCTGCGGTGAGGCCAGGGGACTCGATGCCCACCAAGTGCATCATCCCCGGCAGCTCCGGCACTTCCTCGATGGTGAAGTCGTCGAAACCGCCCACTGCCGAGCTGACGGTCTTGGGGCGGAGGCCGGCGTAGGAGGTGATAACGTCGCGGCGGCTGAGGCCGGGAAGCAACTCCTGGGCTTCTTTGACGAGTTGCCGGGCCATCGCGCCGGTGGTGCCGTCGCTGGTTTTGCTCCGGACGTAGACCGCGCTGGGCCCTATCAGGATGTTGCCATCGATAGTGGGCGTCAGATGCACCCCCAGGCCCGATCCGCCTCTGGGCGGCACCGGGTAGATCAAGCGCTGAATGAGGTCACTCCGAGCCTTGTCAATAATCACATACTCGCCACGACAGGGATAAACCTTGTAACGGCGCACTCCCGCGAGCCTTGCCACGTGGTCGGCGTAGAGGCCGGCGGAGTTCACCACCAGCTTGCTGTGGACCGTTCCACGAGTTGTGAAGATCTTGAAACCGCCGAGCTTTCCGGAAATGCCCTTCACCTCGGCTCCCAGCAGGATGTCGGCGCCGTTGGCCACGGCGGACTCGGCAAGGGCGATGGTGAAGCGAAAGGGGCAGGTGATGGCTGCCGTTGGGGCGTTCATCGCGGCGTAACCGCTGATATTGGGCTCCATCCGCCTGATCTCCTTGGCGTCGATGATCTCCAAGGAGGGAACACCATTGGCGTCACCGATGGCCTTCAGCTTCTCCAGATCGGGGGCTTCCGCGGCCGTCAGCGCGATGACCAGCTTGCCGACTCGCTTGAAAGGGACATGCAACTGCGTGCACAGATTTTCGAACATGCTTGCGCCCAGAACGTTCAGCCGCGCCTTCACCGATCCTGTCGGGACGTTGAATCCGGTGTGCACGACGCCACTATTCTTGCCGCTGGTCCCTCGCGCAACGTCGCTCTCCTTCTCCAGGAGGACCACGCTGAGTTGATAGCGGCTGAGTTCTCGCGCAATGGCGCACCCGACGACACCACCTCCCACCACTGCAACGTCATACTCTAGTTTCATGCCGCCTAACCACCTCCATTCTTAATGGATCATAATTTCCATCAGTAGTTCATTCAAGGGGAGTGTAGGACTGCCATTTATAGCTGTCAAGCGCAGGGGCAAGACCGCGGGGGCAAACGCATGTAAATCGAGAGGAGGAACTGGAAGCCGTGTCCGGCGCTATGGCAGGCGCGATGTCGGCATGCCTCCTACGAAGGCGGTTTCTCCGCGGACGCGCTGGCAGAGTCGACTCGATACAGCGCTCCATCTCGAATGGTTGGGACATCTCCCTCGCCAAAGGTGAGGTAGATCGGTCTTGCACGGTTTTCTTCAACCAGCGTCGAGAACTCCTTTAACGGGTGCTGCGAGAGATCAGGCAGCGCCAGGTCAGCGTAGGTTTTTGCCAGGTTGCGTTGATACCACGGCCAGGTCAAGAGCCGGGCATCCACAACCGCAACGTCTGGTCTGATGCCTTCCACATAGTGGACATACCAGAGACTAAACAGTTGTTTATCATCTTTCGTCACGATTACTGCATGCGGGGGCAAAGACTCCAGTGTTGCCACTGCATAGTGGTGGGCTTCCCAGTTGTCGGAGAGATCAACTTTGGGGTAGGTTGAGACCAGAGAACCGGCTATCATCAGCAACAGTCCTCCCACCACGGCATATGTCAAAACCCGCATGCGCATGCAGAGTTCCAGAACTGAGAGAACCCCCCATCCGATTGTTATCGCCACCATGATGTACAGCGGGAGCAGATAGACTTGCGAGTCTAGCACAGAGTAAGTCAGGGCAAACAGACTGAATGCCAGCACGCTGGTGACCCACATGGACAGGAAATCCGGAGCCTTTTCCTGCATGCGCCACAGCCCTACTATTGCCAGGGCATATCCCACCCAGCCGAATTGCTCCAGAAGAAACCTGGCCATGGCAGGGACTTTCGAGAGCACTGCCTCCGGCGGGAGACTGAAGAGAGCCCCTCGATACGCTGCGCCGGTGACATGGTCAAAAAGACCCTGAAGGGTTCGCGGGTCTCCCCAATCTGCGAAGGCCGGCGCGGCGCCAGCCCGTAGGGGCAACAGGAGGTATGCCGAAAGCCCCAACAGGAGACCACCAACCGCGAATACGAATGCCTGTGGCGTGAGGAGAAGACCAGACCTTGTTCGGAACCACGTGCGTATGACTAAACCAGGAAGAAGCAGTCCCACAGTCACGTGGTTAGCCAGTCCAAGACCGAGCGTGAGCGCCACTACTCCCAACAGCAGGCTACGGCGTGGTTGAGCCAGCCACCGTTCAAAGAATAGCAGTGTGGCGATAATCAAAAGGGCATTGAGCGCGTAGACCTCGGAAACGATCGCCTGCGACCAGAAGACCGGAGAAAAGGCAAGCATAAGCGCTCCAACAGAAGCAGAAAACCAACGCTGATACGAAGATGCTGCCCCAAAAGAGCGAGCCAATAATAGACATAACAAGAGCACACCCAAGACCGCCGCGACCGCAGAAAGCAAGTTTGCATTTTGCGCGACACTCCCAAAGGGAAGATGGGTGAAGAGCCATCCCAAAACTATATACACAGGGTATCCCGTCGGGTGCGCAACGCCGAAGAAGTACGCGGCGGTAACAAGTTCTCCGCTATCGCTGCTGCCGTGCGCCCAGGTGATGGTCGGCGCCAACGTTCGGAGATAACAGAGACCTGCGGCGACGCCTGAAACAGCCAATGCAACGCCACTTGGTGTGATCTGTATCATTGACATCTCGTTAATTGCATATTAAGCTACCTCTGGATTGTCCTATGAAATTACAGCAGTCTGCCCTGAAAAATGATCAACTAATGGTGCGTTTGGGATAAGCGTTTGGAAGTTTTGCACCCCATGGTAGCGGATCAACCGAGAGATGCGGGCAGCACATCGGCTAGGTAAACAAAAAAATCTGAAAGCATCGTTCCGATTATAACGCCCCAATGAGTCAGTGTTCAGATCAGCTAAGGAGTCACCCATGCTAGCGAGTAAATTCAATCCGACCGGCAAGTCTCGGAAATGGTCTCTATTTTCTGTCTTCCTCACCACGTTTCTTGTTCTCATGATGATGGCCACCTCTCTCCAGGGTTCGTGGGATGTGGCGCAAGCGTCGCACTGCGGAGCAGGCACCAATGCCGGCAGCGTGGGCAGCGGCACTGTGGGCAGTGGCACTGGCATTGGCACTGCCACTGCCACTGGCGGCACCACGGCCGCAACCATAATGATATCGGCATCGCCCGCCAGCGTTTCCGCCAACGGTGTCAGCAGTTCCACCATATCTGCTACTGTCAGCATAACGGGAACCACCACTCCCATAAGAGATGCCACAGTCAATTTTGTAGCTAACTTGGGAAATTTCACGGTCAGCGGCACAGGCATGCAAACCGTTTTAACCAACTCGTCCGGTGTCGCAGCCGCCAGCCTGGTGAGCTCCACCGCAGGCTCAGCCACCGTGGACAGTGTTCTGATGAACTCGGCCGGCAGCCCGGTAGCTTGTCCTACGACGACGGTAACGTTTACCGCGTCTACAGCCAGCTCGATCACCAAAGGTCCTGGGGACACCCAGGTTGGCACTCCCGGCGCCGTGCTACAGCCAATGTCCGTCCTGGTTAAAGACGGGGGCGGCAATCCGAAATTCGGCGTCGCCGTGGTTTTCAACACCGACAAAGGAACCTTGGATTCCACACCCGCCAGCGCCAGTAAGACCACAACGACGGATGGTAACGGACAAGCCTTTGCGACGCTGACCCTGGCCGCAGCAGGCACACCGCCGAATGTGCACACCATTACTGCGACTTGTACAGGATGTACGCCCAACACTCTCAGCGTCACCTTCACCGCGAGCACCGCGCCCCCGGACCGCATCTTAAAGGCCGGCGGAGACGAACAGTTCGGTATTGCGACTACCGCTTTAGCCAGCCCCCTTAAGGTGGTTGTGGTGAATGCTTCCGGAACTCCCCTCCAGGGAGTCTCAGTTACCTGGACCAAGAACAAGGGTACGTTCACTTCGGCCACGACCACCCTGACGGACCTCAACGGAGAGGCCTCTGTCTCCCTTACGCTTGGAACGGCTGACGTCGCTCCGGCAACCCATACGGTCACGGCAACTTGCGCGACTTGCGTGACTGTATCCTCAACGACATTCACGGCTATTTCTCTGACCGCCTTCCCATTTAGCGGGAGCGTTCGATCCTTCGATGTCAACGGCGCGGCCCTGGCGGCCTCCACAGTGACAGGCGCGAAGGTCTTTATTACTCAACAGGCGATCAATTTAAGCTTTGTTGCGGTTGTGTCAGGCACCGGAACCTTTACCGCAAACATTGCGGCGGCAGATGGTACCGCATCAGTAAACCTGGCAGGATTCCAAGGCACCGGCGATCTGCCCTTAAGCGTGAGCGCGGCAGGGGTACAGAGCCCTCCTGTAAGCCAGGCGGTTCTCACGCTTATAGAGCAAGGGGTCACGGTTTCAGGTTCTGTAACCACGCAGCTCGGTGCGGCAGTCCCCAACGCATTTATTGCTGCTCAAGAAGTTAGCTCCTCGGGCGCCAGCCTATCAGGCGCGCGATCCATCTACACCGTAACAAGCAGTACGGGCCTTTACTCCCTGAAGGCTGCTCCCAATGGCTTCTGGAACATATTCGCTTTTGGCAACAACCTTGGCGAACGCTTTGTCGACTTGAACAATAACTCCGTGGCGGACGTTATTGCTACGGGATCGTCAGGCGTTGCGGGGGCAAACATCGTATTCCCGGCGACCATTAACTTGACAGGGTTCGTCAAGCGCAACGGCATAGCAGTCGCCGCAAATGCGGGTGTGGTGTTTGGCCGTGGCCTGGGCAGCTCCCCACACCCCGGCGCGAATGGAATTGGAGCCAGCGGCAACTATACGTTGAGCCTTCCTGTGCCTACCTCCGGCACCAACAGCTTCATTGTCAACGCATCGGTCGATGCGAACGAGCTCCTGCCGCGCGAGGTCCGGGTGAACAGCCTGGGCCAATGCTTAAACACAAGCAACGCCATTGTCGCCTGCGTGCAGAATTTCGATACGCTCATTAACTCCGTCACGGTGAACTTCATAAACAGCGGTGGAACTCCGGTCACCGTTCAGCACGCCTTTATGAGCGCCACCAGTTCGACCGCGGCGGGCGGAGAAACCTTGGCAGTGCCGTCTGGCACCGCTGATGTGAGTAATGCAACGCTGACAAGCTTCCAGCTGGTGGGCGGCGATCAAGCACTTGGTATCACGAGCAAGGTCTATAGGATCCAGGTCACCGTAGACGGCTTTGGCTTATTGAGTGACACCAACGTGACGGTAGGACCAGGCGTTGTCCCGGCCGCGATGGTTGTCAATGTGACTGTCCCAGTGCCTCTTGTTCTCAGCGGCACCGTTACCGATACTGGCGGGGCAGCCATCCCCAACGTCAACGTAGAGATTAACAGCACCGCGTTCGCTCAGTTGGCCGTCACCAACACTACCGGAAACTACACTGCAGAATTGCAAAGTGGAACGTATCGGGTTACCGCGTCAAAGGTGGGGTACATTTCTTCCACAGAGGTAGTAACCATCTCCGTTTCCACAATACGGAACTTCCAGTTGGCCCTGGTCGGCGGCCAAAACACCATTAGCGGAACAGTCGCAGGTGCGCCAGTCAACGTGGTAAAAAGTGTCATTGCTATTACAAGCGATGGCCGGACCTTCACCACAACCGCGGGCGCTACCGGGCCAAACTGCGGCGTCTCTGCAGTTCCGACGCCCAATAGCTACTGCATGACGGTAGGCGCAGCAACCATTACCAGCTTGAAAGCATCAGCAGATGGCTTTACGTTCGCAAATATCAACGCCGCGCTGCCCTTCTCCACTATGAGCGGTTCGGTCACAAACGTTAACCTCACGCTCAATCCGGCGCAAACGGGTCGTCCGCAGAGCACCCAATGCAAGGACCTTGCGGGTTGCCGTGCGGAAGCTAAGGGTAGCCGCATCACGGTGATCGTTCCTCCAGGGGCCGCGGGTAGTAGCGACAATACACTGACGGTGACCATCAAGGAGACCACAGACGCGCCAGGGACGGCGAACTACACGCCCACGCTGACTTCGACTGGTGGGGTCCCTATAGCGGTGGACATCTCAGTACGGGATAGCGCTGGAGGGCTCATCAGCCAGTTTGCTTCACCCATCACTTTCCGTATTGAACCAACGGTGGCAGGCAGCCTCACGGGCTTCTTCAACGCAGCCACGGGAAACTGGGTGCCGCTCAGCACATGCAGCAACGATTCTACGGGAACTACTTGCACCACCAATCACCTCAGCAAGTTCACACGGTTCTCCGCGAGCACCAGCACTTCAGCAGCAGTGGTCGCCCCAGGAACGGGTGGTGGTGGCGGTGGCGGTGGCGGCGCACCGTCTGCAGGAGGAATCACATTTCCGCCGGGCACGCCTGCAGGTCCTCCCGCTGCGGCCGGGCCGCAAACGGCAGGCCCCATATCGGTTGGGGAGAATGGATTGACTATCGGTGTCGCCGGTGGGGCTTCGGTTGACGGCGGCGTCTCCGTTAGCCTCCCCGCAGGCTCCATCAGCGGGCAGACCGGTGTATCTGTGACGCTATCCAACACGGCGCCAACCGGGGTTGCCGCGCCAAGCGGGTCCTCCTGGCTGTCCAAAACCATGGATATTACTGCCACGGGGGACAGAATCCTGTACGAACCGGCCTACATCTACATCAACCTGACGGCTGGAGACCTTGGATCAAATAACGTTGCCAACATCCGTGGTGGCGTTGTCCAGAACGGAGTGGTGGAGACCCTGGCCACTCGGGTCATTGATGGCCCCAGCGGCCTGATTGCGGTACGAATTGAACACATGAGCACCTTTGTCCTGTCCGCGGTCAGCCAGCCAGGCCCCGCCCTCAGCGGGCCGGAATACGATACTGTGCTTCCGGGCATGGACACGACTTTGAGCTGGACCAACCCCGCGGGCACTACCCAATACCAGATACGCGTGGTGCCGTTCAACGACGACGGCCCAGGCATCGACCTGGTGCGGAATGTGGAAAGCTCGTACGTAGTGAAGGCGCCCAACTTCGATGGGGCTGACAAGAACTTCGTGATGCTCCCTGGCATGAGTTACCGATGGCTAGTACGCACAACCACGGCGAACCGACCACCATCCGGGCTGACGGAGGCCGATTGGACGGCGTGGTCAGTGAGCGTCTTCCACACGGGGCCGGCGCGGTTCACCGTCGATCGGGTGGCTCCAGAGGCGCTGGTTACGGTGGATAATGTGAACCCGACCCTGACATGGAGCAACTCCGATAAGACGGTCTTCTACTACGAAGTCCAGGTCAGCAAAGATGAAAACTTTGGGCCTTCAGGCTTCCTCTACTGGGAGTTGCGCCACGGCGGGGTAACCAACCCTGAGAATAGCTACACTATTCCCGGCAAGTACCCGTTGGAACCGCAGACTGCCTACTTCTGGCGGGTCAGGGCACGGGTTCAGGGTGATGGAGAACCGGTTTCCTGGTCTAGCACCTTCATCTTCCAAACGCCGTAAAGGCGGGACACCATCGAAAAAGCTACAAGGGCAGGGAATTTCTCCCTGCCCTTGTAGCACCTTTAGGAGCCCCTTCATGCAACGGCCGTTTCTAGTATTTGCGCTGGCAATCCTCGTCCTTGCCATCGCAGTGCGTCCCGGGACTCAAGCTCCCGCGCAGGCAGCATCTCAGAACTTTGGTGTCATCTTCATCGGCGCGTCGGGCGACGCTATTTCGCGCGCCATGCAACAACTGGGCGCGTTCTCCTGGTTTGACTTCAAAGATACCGGCGCTAACCCAAGCGGCTACAACAAGGCGGTCCTCGTACGCTCTAACGAGCAGTACAGCCAAGGCCGGTTGCAGTTGATGGCATCTCAGGCAAGCGCAGGAGCTTACTGGATCATCGGCAACGAACCGAATGTCCCCGGTCAGGACGACATAAGCCCTGCGAACTACGCCCAACGATACAAGTACTATCACGACACCATCAGCGCTATAGACCCATCAGCAAAGTTTGTGGCCGGGAATACCCTCAACTGGTCCACCACCTGCTTTGCTTGCGGCGGTGGCTTTCCCAATGGCCAAACCTGGCTGAGCGACGTAAGTACTGGTTTCATCCAGCAGTATCAGACCTTATTCGGCACAACACCGCCCGTGGATGTGTGGGGCATCCACACGTACGTCATCGATTGGAACCATGTGCCCATGGTCAACTGGCAACAGGCTACCCAGGAGATCAGCGACTTCCGCAGCTACCTCAACACGTTGCCCTCCGAAGCCAACAAACCCATCTGGGTGACCGAATTCGGCGTCATCTGGGGATATCCCGGCCTCCAGAGCGTTGCAAACAACCAATGCAGCGCCGGCGCAAATTGCATCGCTCCCACAGGCGCATTCGCGCAACTGCAAGTGTCCGATTATCTCAATCAGTTTGTTGGATGGCTGATGTCCAACTCGTCAAGCAAGAATATTCAGAAGTGGTTCCTCTTCGCCGCGTTCGGACCGCCAGAGGTTTATAGCTCTGCATACGCCGGCATCTCAGCCATGGATGGTCCTGGCGCCACGGCAAATCTCTCCACCTCCGGCCAGGTGTATCGTGACTTGGCGGGAGGCAGTAACCCCACTCCCACTCCTCCCTCGGGCGGTGGCGGTGGCGGCGGCGCATCCACGCCGACCGCCACCACCACCCCGGCTCCGGTGTCGACACCCGCGCCCACAGCAACGCCTGCGCCCGCGGATACCACAACCGGGTCAATGGGGTCCTCAGGGGGTGAGCTACAGGTGCGCGGCGGCTCCAGCGCGGACGGCGGCGTTTCGGTTATATTTCCGCAATCTGCGCTGGATCAGGGCACGGATTTCGCGGTTGCCGTGGTCAACGAACAACCAGCAAGCGTCAACCCGCCCAGCGGCGCCACGCTGCTCAACAAAACCGTAGAGGTCACCGCGCGCACGCTCACCACGCTGCGCAAGACCGTTGGCATCAGGATCAACCTGACGGCGGCCGAGCTGGGGGGACGCGCGCTGCGTGACATCCGCGGCGGCGTCATCACCGGCGCAACCGTGGAGCCGCGGCCTACGAGGATCGTTGATGAAGCGCAGGGCATCGTCTGGATAGATGTGGACCACTTCTCCAAGTTCACCCTTTTTGCGGTGACCAAACCAGGTCCCGAGATAAACGGTCCTGCCAACGAGGTCATCTTGCTTAACCTGGGCACAACTCTCACCTGGACAAACCCTGTCGGCACCACGCAGTACCAGGTCCAGGTGATACCCTTTAACAATGACGGTCCTGGGATAGACCTTATCAGGAACGCTGAGTCCTCATTTATGCTCCAACCGCCGAACTTTGGCGGCAGCGATCCCAACTACGTCATGCTGCCAGGGATGCATTACGTGTGGCGGATACGCACCACAACGTCCACAAGCCCGCCGTCTCAGCTCACTGAGAATGATTGGTCCGCGTGGTCACTGCGTTCTTTCGTGACCACCACTAAGTTGAGCAACACTGTCTCGCTGGCGTCCCCGTCTGCCGGGAGCGCAGTAAACACAAGAACGCCTACTCTCGTCTGGACCAATTCTGACAGCGAGGTCTTCTATTACGAGGTGCAGGTGAGCAAAGACCCAGAGTTCGGGGCGAACGCTTTCCTCTACTGGGAGTTGCGACACGGTGGCGCGACGAATCCAGTCAATAGCTACACCATCCCAAGCCAGTTCCCTCTGGAACCCAACACCACGTACTTCTGGCGTGTCCGGCCCCGCGTCCAAGGTGATGCAGCGCCCGTCTCCTGGAGTTCGTCAAGCAGCTTTGCGATCGCTCCGTAAGAGTCCCCTTCCAAGGTGATGAAGACCTTTCCGTATAGGATCATGAGAACCCTCCTCATCGGGCTGTCTGCCGCGCTGTTGCTTGTCATTGCAACGCTTCCAGGAGACTGGGAGGTCTACGGAGCGGCACCCCTTGCCGATACACCAAGAGGCACTGCCCCGCTGCCGCCCGGATTCCGCCCCACGGAAACGCCGACGCGGACACCGGCGCCAACACAGCAGCCTGGCGGAATCGTTCCATCGCCGGTGACACAGCCGACGGCATCGGGAACTGCACCCACGCCTGGGCAACAGACGCCCGTGGCAAACCCCAGTGCGCCGCCAACACTGAGGCCGTCGGATTCCATCGCGAGGCCGATTCCCACCGGCACGAGCGTGGTGGTGCAGCAGGGTCAGGAAACACGTCTGGTCTCCGGAGACGGCAGTGTGGTCGTGACCATGGCGCCATCCAGCGGACCGATATCTGCACAACTGACATACATTCTTGCATCGTTGTCCTCGGACGCCCGTGAGGCAGCACAAAAACGAAACATTCTCATGACGAACCGCGTCTTTCGATTATCCTTGGACGCCGCTTCTAGCCTGTTGCCTCAACTCGCTATCTCGCTTACCTATGAACCATCACAAATCAGCGGCATCCTGCCTCCGAGCCTAGCCCTGTACAATTATGATGAGCAGGCACGACAATGGAAGATGCTGGAGAATTGCGTGGTGACCGCTGCGGCCAACCGCGTGCAGTGTCAATCGGATGCCGTTGGGCTGTTCATGCTTGGTGGCGCCACTGCAACTAGCGCCGATAATCGCAGCGCGACGGAGCAATCTCAAAATCCAAACCCTGCCCCATTCCTGCTGGCTGGATTGTTGGCGGCGGGCATGGGGATCGGAGTTGCGGTATGGTTGCGGAAGAGACCTACTTCATAGCCAATCTGGCAGCGCGCTTTCTCTGCTCCTTTTGTCGAAACGACGTCGTACGGGCCTGCGTGGACTCCGCTACAATAAGGCAGAGTACCTCATAGGATGACCAGCGCAGCGCCGTGAACCTTCAAGCCTCGGTCATTATTCCCGCATATGACTCGTCGGGAACCATCCGCGTGTGCCTGGAAGGTGTCCTCAACCAGACCCTGCCCAGGGATTCCTACGAGGTCATCGTCGTAGATGACGCGTCACACGATGATACCGCCGCAATAGCGGAACGCTATGGCGTGAAAGTCGTCAGGCAAGCGCATGGTGGGCCAGCAGTCGCCCGGAACCTGGGAGCCCGCTGCGCACAGGGAGACATCCTGGTCTTCACCGATTCCGACTGCGCCCCAACAGAGGAGTGGCTCATCCGCATGCTGCGTCCGTTTCGGAATGACCAAGCCGTCGTTGGCGCAAAAGGAGTCTACCGCACTTCCCAGAGAGAACTCACCGCCCGATTTGTGCAGTTGGAGTACGAGGATAAGTATCGACGCATGGCCCGCCAGCGCTACATCGATTTTGTCGATACCTACTCTGCGGCTTATAGACGCGAGGTCTTCTTACAGAATGGCGGGTTTGATGAGTCTTTTCCCTTCCCTTCTGTTGAGGACCAGGAGTTCTCTTTCCGGCTCGCCCGTAAGGGATATCGCATGGTTTTTGTGCCCGATGCCGTGGTGGCCCACCACCACGATAAAGACCTGGGCGAGTACTGGGAGCGCAAGTTCCGAACCGGCTATTGGAAGGCCTACATGCTCCGATGGTTACCGGAGAAGATACTCTCAGACTCTCACACGCCTGCATCACAGCGCCTCCAGATTGCGCTGCTGACCCTTTCCCTTGGTCTGGCGCTCTCCGCCCTGGCGTTCCCAATCCTGCTGCTGGCCGGCCTCGCGAGTGCGGCGGCCTTCTTTGCATCGGCGCTGCAGTTCCTGGGGAACATTCGGGCGCGGGACCCACAGGTGCTCTTAGTTGCGCCTCTGCTGCTCGTGCTACGGGCGGCGGCGCTGGGAGCAGGCCTGGTGATGGGAGCGGTTTCCGCACCGTCGATACAGCAACAAACAAAGGCCGGGCCATCGCTGATATTTTTCATAGTGAAACGAGGGCTGGACATCTTGGGCGCAAGCGTGGGTCTCCTCTTGTCCGCCCCTGTCATGCTGGCTGCAGGGATCGCCATTAAGGCGACCAGCTCCGGACCTATTTTCTTCACCCAGGAACGGGCTGGGGAAAACGGAAAACCCTTCCATGTGGTAAAGCTCAGAACAATGGTGGAGGGGGCCCACCTTCAGGTGCAGGACGTGCTCGCCGCCAACCCTCTCTCAGGCCCGGTGTTCAAGATTCCGAACGACCCTCGTGTCACCCCGGTGGGTAGATTCCTGCGGCGTTGGAGTCTGGACGAACTCCCACAGTTCTGGAATGTCTTGATGGGCGAGATGAGCCTGGTGGGCCCGCGTCCGGAAGAAACCTGGGTCGTCGAACAATATGACGACTATAACCGGCAGCGATTGGCGGTGAAACCCGGCCTCACCGGGCCAATGCAGGTCGCCGGGCGCGGCACCCTGGATATGGATGCCCGCCTCTCTCTGGAGCTAGAATACATCCAGCGCTATTCACTCTGGCAGGACATCAAGATCCTGCTCAAGACCATTCCTGCCATCCTGTCAGGCAGAGGAGCTATGTAACAATCATCGGGATGGCCGCGCATGAGCAAGCCAGCTCACGACGGCGCGGGCCTCTTCTACGCCACTCAGCCACAGCACTGCCACGAAAAAACAGCCTCCCAGAGTGGACCTCAGCGCCAGATCAAGAAGAGCCTGCTCAGGCAGGACGGAAAAGGCCGCTGCGCCCGCTCCCAGAGATGCCGCAAGGACAACCTTGGCCACGAGCGCGAAGAATGACCGCCGCCAGAGCCCGGGCGTCTCCGTACCAAGGAGCCACAGCAGGCCGATGACCGTCACACATGCGCTCAGCGAGACGCCGATGGAGATTCCACGCAGCCCCCACCATTCTTTGCATGGATAGGTGATGAGCGCTCCGCCCACAAGTCCTACCAGCGTCAGAACAGCGGGCCCAGCGCTTTTGGACATGGCGTGAAAGGAATATAGCATGGGATAGGCCAGCGCCCAGGCGATAAGAGCAGGGGACAGCAACAGGAGGAGGTCTCCCACAACGGCCGCATCGCCGGGAGCAAAGCGGCCTCTTTGCAGCCAGAGCAGCACGATAGGCTCACGCAGGACGACGAGAAATACGGTCAGCGGCACACTGGTCATCAAAACGCCACGCAGCGCATAGCGGATGCTCTCAGCCGCCCCAGAACCCGCTTTCGCCGCTCCCGCAACCATGGATGGATAGACAGCCGTGGCGGCGCTCATGGCTGTCAGGCCACCGACAATCTTGTCGAAGCCCAGCCCATAGTCCAGAAGCGAAATAGCTCCCGGTCCCAGCCCGGAAGCGTAGACACGCGCCCACAGGCCTGTCGCCTGCACCGCGGCCAGCGCCAATCCTATGCCCATCATCGGGAGCATGGCCTTGCGGACGCGCTCCGACCATTCCGGCGCGCCTACAGTGAGTGGCATTCCCCTGGCTCTTGCAAGCACCCACTGGCTGAGGAACGCGCTCAATGCCCCGAGCACTAATCCAATGCCTGCCGCATAGATGCCGGCAAGGTGGGACAGCAATAATAGGGCGCCTATAAGAACAGTGCTGCTCAAGATGTACGCGCCCGTTGGAATGGAGAACTCCCTCGCGCCATGGAACACACCGCGGAGCAGTGCGTTCAGCGCCGCAAGGCCCACAGCAAACGTCCCCATGCGGAAGATGTTTGCCGCTAGGTCCAGCGTGGCTGTGTTGAAGCCAGGAGCAAGCATGGCCATGATCCAGGGAGCGCCAATAATCCCCAAAACGATGAAGACCGCACTGACCACCAGGGTGTTTGCGATCAACACAGGCATAAGAACAGGCATCTGACTGGCATCTCCTTCGTCCCTTCGAGCCGCATTCGGCACCAGCAGAAGACCCAATGGGCCCAGCACCAGGAAGGAACTCAGCAGGTTTGGCACGGCTATTGCCGCAAAGTAGGCGTCCAGCTCCGGTCCTGCCCCAAACAGTGCTGCAAGAACTGCCTGCTGCACCGCTCCCAACACTTTGAGCACGATGCCCAGGAGGAGAAGAATACCTGTCGCCTTAAGAGACGCCAGCACGTCGTTATTCGGTTTGAAACTTTTGGAATCGTGTGATGACAAGAGCGGTCTCGGCAATGCGTCGATATGGCATGTGGTTTGCCCTTCGGTTCCAATCGACTATACTGCAAGAAGGGAGGGCGCTCAACGAAAGATCGCATCAACTCAGCACATGCCCCAGCATAAGCGTCAGCCGCTAAAGCTCATACTCGCCGTTAGCTTCCTCCTCGTCATCTTCATTGCTGTCGTTGGCCTCCTGAACTGGGAGCGCGCCAAGCCCGCCATTGAACCTCTCGTGGGGCCATTGTTCGGAGTGGCGCCGAAGCTGGAGACGCAGGAAGTCGACGACCGTTTTGGCATCATCCTCACCAATGGCATGTTCTTCCAGCAGACCCTGCGCTTGGTCGGCCTTCCCTGGTACATGGACTACTCCCATAACCCTGATGGCATCCCTCTAGGAGCGCAGAAGGCCATGAAGGTGCGCACCGGCAGGCTGGTCAACACAAAGGGTGTGGCAGAGGCAGCCAGGGCCAGGCCTGGAAGCTACTGGCTCATCGGCAACGAGCCGAATGCTCCCGGGCAGGATGATGTCTCTCCTGAGAGCTACGCGCAATCGTTCCATGATTATGTGAACATCATCAAGGGAGCGGACCCGACCGCAAAGATCGTCGGGCCGGAGATCCTGAACTTCGATCACACATGTGTCGGCTGTCCCGGTTTCCCTGCGGGACGGGAGTGGCTGACGGGATTTCTCAGGGCGTACCAGGAGAGCTACGGGGATTTCCCACCCGTCGACGTGTGGAGCATCCATACCTATGACCTTAACTGGGAGCGCCTGCCTCTGGGCGACGCTGCGGCACAACTCGGGGAGTTGACCGCTTTCCGCGCTTATTTGGATACCATGCCACAGTCTCGTAACATGCCTATCTGGCTCACTGAGTTCTCGGTGATGTGGGGCTACGACAGCATCCGCTGGGACGAGGTAAACGGGGGATACCGCGCCTCGCCGGTGGGAGCCCTTAACGTTGACCACCTCAAGGGCTATCTCATCACCATGACTGACGCCTTACGTATGCGGTCTGCCGAGCTCAATGTGGAACGATGGTTTCTCTTCGCAACCCATCCCTATGTGGAAGACTGGGCTACCGCGCCGGGCGGCATCAGTTTGGTGGATGGCGCCGGAACGGACGCCCGTCTGAGCGCGTTTGGGGAACTCTACCGGTCTTTGGCGGAGGGAAGGCCCCAGGGACAATGACCGTGTCTTTGGAACATCTTAGCGACGACATAACACCCGGAGCAGCCCAGCCGCAGCGTGGACCTTCCCCGAGCAAAAAAAAGGCGTTACGCAGCTTCCTGACTGCCCTCATCGCGCTGCTCATCGGGTATAGTGCGCTGGCGGGGTGGCATGCGCTGAGCGCATTCAGGGCCACACATGCCCTGACGTTGCTCGCTCCCCGCTTGGCGGAGGGCAGGATTACCACATCGGATTATGGGATCCTCCGGCAGCAGATGGACACTTTGAAAGACGACCTCGGGACCCTGGACTGGCAGATAACGCCGCTCCGTCCCCTTGCAGCCGCGCTCGCCTGGTTTCCCGCCTGGGGTCCGGATATTGCAGCCATCCCTCATCTCGTCGCCATGGGCGCTGCAGGCGCCAGAACGGCTGATCACCTTCTGCAGGCGGGTCAGCCTGTCATAGAGCAGATGGAACAGGGTGGAGGGATGACCAAGCTGGTGGTGGTTCTTTCTGCACAGAAGGAGCCAATTCAGCAGGCGCAGCTAGGGATCACAAAACTCAAAGTAAGCAGAGATCACATCAAGGACACGCAGAACCTTCATCCACAGGTAGCTGCGCTGCTCAACCTGTTTGACCGCCACATTCGCACCGCAGAGGGGGTGACCAGGTTGGTTGCCGCGCTGCCTTCCGTGGCCGGCGTGGACGCGCCACGCTCGTATCTGCTCCTGGGCCAAAACAGCGATGAACTGCGAGCGACCGGCGGATTCATCACCATCGCGGGCATCCTCACCGTGGAACGGGGAGATGTCTTGAGCCTGGACTTTCGGGACAGTTATGGATTCGATTCGGACCGTTCAGGGGTCGTGCTTCCAGCCCCTGAACCTATGCAACGCTTCATGGGACTGGAGGCATGGCGCTTTCGGGACGCCAACTGGTGGGCAGACTTTCCGGCCTCTGCGCAGCAGGCGGAGGCCTTCCTGTGGCAGGAGCAGGGCATTAAGGTGGACGGCGTCATAGGCTTTGACCAGAGCCTCATGGAGCGTCTCCTCGCCATCCTTGGCCCGGTCACCGTGGCCAAGTACCAGGTACAGGTTGACGCCTCAAACGTGGTCAAGGTCATGGAAGCTTACGCCCGTCCCACCGGGTATAAAGAGGACTATGTGAGCGAAATCCAACTGCCGCAAAATGAGACCGACCGCAAGGGCTTTATTCGTGACCTGTCCGCAGTGCTGATGGATCGGCTGAAGCAGTTGGAGGGAAACCAGGGCGCAGGTGTGCTGATGATGCTGAAGACGGCGCTGGAAGAGAAGCGGCTCCTGGCGTATTTTCACGCGCCTGCAGCGTCAGGTCCGCTGAACGACCTCGGTTGGGACGGCTCGGTACACCCACCAAAGGCGGGCGACTACCTGTTGGTTACCGAGACCAATGTGGCGTTCACGAAAGCTAATCGCCTCCTGCAACGCTCAGTTGAGTATACCCTGTCTCTGGGAGAGGGCTACGTTCCGGAAGAGGCCGCCGTAACCATCAGCTACGTAAACGCCAACACCGCTCCCGCTCGCCATTGCGCCGCCGAGGTCATCGACTACTACACCTCAGATGACTCCTGCTACAAGAGCTATGTCCGCATCTATGTGCCGAAGGGCTCGCAGCCGCTGGGCGCACAGGGCTTGGACAGCACGCTGGAGTGGTACCAGGAAGGAGACGCGACGGTGCTCGCCGGTCTCGTGGTGCTGCCTCCGGGCGCGAAGAAAGAAGTCACGTTTCGCTATGTTCCACCGCGGAGCGTGGTGAGCCTTGGGTCGCGGCCGGTCTATTCGCTCACACTTTCCAAACAGCCGGGCATCGCCTCACTGACGACAAATTTCCATCTTCAGTGCGTGGCAGACGCCGGGACCACCTGCGACAAACAATTTGCGACTCCTCTGACGTATGACCTCCACTACTCCACGTCACTACCCTGACTTCGACATGCGCTGGCGGCATCGGGGAAACGACTTCACATAACATCCGCCCATAGATCGTCTGGATTTCATAGGTTAGCTTGACTTTCATTTCGGTAGGGTTACAATAAGGCCACCTCGCGGGGCAACAATCTCTTGCGCCGCGCATTTGTAAAAATGTGTACCTCTAACCATCTTCCAGGAGGGGTGGCCCATGCCGTTCGCACTGGATGGCGTCAAGGTCGTCGACCTATCACACCACATAGCCGGCCCTTACTGCACCAAGCTTCTTGCAGACTATGGCGCGCAAGTCATCAAGATAGAGCGGCCTGATGGCGGCGATCCTGCCCGCCGTATGGGCCCGTTCCTGAAAGATGACCCGCATCCTGAAAAATCCGGACCGTTCCTCCACCTCAACACCAACAAAAAGTCCATCACACTCAACCTCAAGACTGAATTGGGGAAGAAGATCCTCCTGGATCTGGTAGAAGACGCGGATATTCTGGTAGAGAATTTCCACCCCAGGGTCATGCCCAGTCTCGGTCTGGACTACCCCGTGTTTGAGGCAAGAAACCGCCGGATTATCATGACCTCCATCTCTAACTTCGGCCACACCGGCCCCTACCGAGACTATAAGATGAGCGAGATTGAGGCGTACGCCATGGGCGGGGTGATGCACGCCACCGGCATGCCGGAGCGGGAGCCCATCAAGCTCGCCCTGACGGTCGAGCAGTTCTTCGTCGGAAACGTGGCTGCCGCCGCCAGCATGGGCGCGTTCATCGGCGCGCTCACCTCTGGAGAAGGACAGCAGCTCGACCTTTCCATTATGGAGATGCAGGTGGGGCACCAGGACCGCGGCATCGCCAACCTCATCACCTACCAATACTCCGGCCAGCCAACCTTCCGCCGCAGCCGTGAGCTGTTTCGCACCATCATGCCCAACGGGGTCTATCCCACAGCGGAGGGATACGCGCAGTTTTCCGGTGGACAGCTTGCATGGTGGCCGCGCTTCTGCCGCATGATTGACCGTCTTGATCTCATTGATGACCCGCATTTCACCACGCCCGAGAACTTCTACAACAACCCCGAGGTAAGGGCGGAAGTTGAAGCATTCTTCTATGAGTGGCTGTTCCAAAACACCAAGCAAGAGGCCATGGAAAAGGCCCAGGCAGAGGGATACCTGGCCGGGGCAATCAACACGATGGAAGATGTCTTTAACGACCCTCACCTTGCCGCGCGCAACTTCTTCGTGAAGATTGACCACCCGGTTAGCGGTACGCTGAAGTATCCGGGGCCGCCTTTCATCATGAGTGAGACGTCCTGGAAGCCAGGTCGAGCGCCGCTCCTGGGTGAGCACAATCGCGAGGTCTATTGCGCCCGTCTGGGCTTCAGCAGCGAGGACCTGGTACGTATGCGTGAGCAGGGGGTGATCTGACATGGCATCTCCACGATTACCGTTGGAAGGAATCCGAATAGTTGACCTCACCATCGTCTGGGCCGGCCCCTCCGGAACGGTGTTCCTGGGCGATTTGGGCGCGGAACTCGTTCGCGTAGAATCCTTACAACACCCCGACGTGAACACGCGGGGACAGACTCGTATCCCCAAAGCTGCGTTAGAAGGGGGAGGAGGAGGTCAGTTCCCCAAGCGGGACCCGGGTGACCGTCCGTGGGAGCGAAGCGCTTCGTTCCAGTATTCCGGCCGCAATAAAATCTCCATGACCGTAGACCTGGAGCGTGAGAGCGGCAAAGAGATATTCCTCAGGCTCGTCCAGAAAAGCGATGTCGTCTTCTCTAACTACGCTGCAGGCACCTTGGAAAAGCTTGGCTTGACCTATCCAGTCCTTCGTGAAGCCAATCCCAAAATCATCATGGTCTATTTCCCCGGCTTTGGTCTCAGCGGGCCTTACAAGTATTTCAAGGGTTTTGGCACCAACATGGAAGCCCTGGCAGGCCTGACCGCGTTGCGGGGCTACACAGATATGGACGTGACCGTCAACGGCTCCGTCTTCCAGGCGGACGCGGCGGCCGGCGCCATGGGCGCGTTTCTCACCCTCTTGGCGCTCCATCACCGCAACCGCACCGGCAAAGGCCAGTTCATCGAGATGTCCCAGGCTGAGACAACGCTCCACCATCTGAGCCAGGCCTGGTTCCAGTATGCCATGAACCAGCGTCTGCTTGACCCCATGGGCAACCGAGACGGCGCTGCGGCTCCTCAGGGCGTCTACCGCTGCTCTGGAGATGACAACTGGGTGGCAATCACCATTGAAGACGACAAGATGTGGGCGACCTTCTGTGACGTCATCGGCAGGCCGGAGCTTAGCCACGACCCTCGCTACGCGGACATAGTGAACAGATACAAGCACCAGGACGATTTGGACCCCATCATCGCAGCCTGGACTCAGGACAAGCGCCACTATGACCTGATGCACCTGCTCCAGGGCAGGGGGATCACCGCCAGCGCCGTCATCTCGCACCGGGAAATCTTTGATGATCCCCACCTCCAGGCTCGCGGGTTCTTCAAGCAGGTTGAGCTACCCGGCGTCGGCCTCTTTCCACACGCGGGGCCGGTCTACAAGATGAGCAAAACGCCGCTCAAGGAACCGCATCGCGCGCCGCTGCTGGGGGAGCACAATGAGTATGTCTATAAGACCGTCTTAGGATACTCAGAAGAGGAATACCAGCAGTTCGTCCGTGATCAGCACATCGGCGACACCTATATCGACCTTCTGCCCAAGCCCCAGGGGGTATCGCCATGATGCAGCAACAACTGGCCGGTGACGTTCTTGCGCTCTCTGATGTCACTGTGGTAGACATCTCCACCGGCATTCCCGGATCTTTCTGCTCAAAGCTGCTGGCCGACTTCGGCGCGGACGTCATAAAGGTAGAGCCGCCCCAGGGCGACCCCACCCGCTCTCTCGGCCCCTTTCCCGGTGACGTCCCTCATCCGGAGAAGAGCGGTCTTTTTCTCCATCTGAACACCAATAAGAGGGGCGTCACCCTGGACCCCTCCTCACCCAGCGGACAAGTGCTGCTCAGAAGGTTGGTGGGGAACGCCGACCTCCTTATCGAGAGTTTTGGGCCAGGGAAAATGACCGACTGGGGCCTTGGGTACGAGGAGCTTGCGAAGGTAAACCCGCGACTTGTGGTTCTCTCAATCAGTAATTGCGGGCAGTGGGGGCCATATAAAGACTTCAAACTCTCGGAGTTGACGCTCTATGCCCTTGGCGGCACGCTTCACCATACCGGCATCCCCGAACGGGAACCGGTGAAGATGGCCTTGACCGTCATTCAGTTCCAGATGGGTCAGGTTGCCGCGATAGCTGCTATGGCCGGCGTGATGGTGTCAAAATGGCAGGGTGTGGGTCAATATATCGACTTCTCATTGTTCGAGGCCCAGGCGGGAACTATTGATCGTGGCGGCATCAATATCCTGACCTCAGCCTACAACAACCGTCAGCCCGCCATTGTGCGCGCCGGGCCGGACTCGTTTCGCACCATACAGCCTGGTGGCGTGTATCCCTGCGCAGACGGTTATGTGCAGATAACGTCCGGTAGGCCTGAATGGTTCAAGCGGATGCTCAAGACCCTCAGACGGGAGGATTTGCTGCTGGAAGAGCGCTACCAACCCTTCCCGGACTGCCTCTACCGTGCCGATCTCAAAGATGAGATCGATGCCCTGGTGTTCGAATGGACTCTCCAGCACACCAAGCGAGAATGCCAGGAGCTTGCCCAGGCCAACGAATGGCCGATAACGGCGGTGAGCACTATGGAAGACCTCTTCACCGACCCACATTTTCGCGGGCGAAACTACTTTGTGCCCATCAGCCATCCAATTGCCGGTGAGTTTGAGTATCCGGGCCCGCCCGCGCTCCCGGCAGAGACGCCCTGGAAGCCGGGTAGAGCCCCGCTCCTGGGAGAACACAATCAGGAAATCTACTGCACGCAGCTCGGCTACAGCCTGGAAGACCTAGGCCGAATGAGAGAACAGGGAGTGATCTAAGATGAGCGCACTGCCATTGCCCTTGAAAGGGCTGCGGGTCATTGACATGACCGTGGTATGGGCTGGCCCTTTCGCCACAGTGTTGCTGGGGGACATGGGCGCGGAGCTCGTTCGCGTCGAGTCGCTCCAGTATGTCGACGTGAACACACGCGGCCAGGCCATGGTGCCCCCTGCGATGCTGACCGGCCAGGGAGGCCAGTCGTATCCCAACCGTGATCCCGGTCCTCGGCCCTGGAACCGCTACTCCCAGTTCAATCAGACGGGCAGGAACAAGAAAAGCTTTACCGTGGACCTTACGAAACCGAAAGGGCGAGAGATATTCTTCCGGCTGGTGCAGCAGAGCGATGTCTTCATCGAGAACAACGCTGCAGACGTCATTGAGAACCTCAACATCACCTATGACGTGTTGAGCAAGGTCAACCCAAACCTTATCATGATGTCCCTGCCCGCGTTTGGCCGCACGGGGCCGTACAAGCACTTCAAGGCTTACGGCGTCATCATGGAAGCCGTCATCGGCCATACCTGGTTGCGCACCTATCCTGACAGCGACCCCACCTCTACGACGGCATCATTCATGGCCGACGCGGCCGGCGGCGCAAGCGCGGTCTTCGCCATTCTCTCCGCCCTCTACCACCGGATAAAGACGGGACATGGCCAGCACATTGATATGTCTCAATCAGAAAACGTCACCCACTATCTCAGCCAGGCTCTTATGGACTACTCCATGAACGGCCGTGTCCAGGAAACTATGGGCAACCGTGACCCGTCACGCGCGCCGCAGGGAGTCTACCCTTGCGCCGGAGAGGACATGTGGGTTGCCATCTCCTGCGGCAGTGACCTGGAGTTTCGATGTCTGTGCCGGGCCATGGGCCGACCTGAGCTTGCGGACGACCCGCGCTTCAGGGACAGCACAAGTCGCTACAAGAACCAGGACGAGCTGGATCCGGAGATCATGGTGTGGACGCTGGATAAAGACCACTATGAGGTTTTTCATACCTTGCAGCAGGCAGGTGTGACTGCAGGGCCGGTCCTAACCACCCCAGAGGTCTTTGATGACCCGCATTTGCTGTCCCGGGGCTTCTGGGAGACCATCATTCATCCTGAAGCGGGCACCCACGTCTTCCCAGGCCCTATCATCGAGATGGCAAAGACGCCGCTGCATATCTGGGGACGCCAGCCCCTCCTTGGGGAGCACAACGAATATGTGTATAAAGACCTCCTCGGGTACTCAGACGCGGAGTTCCAGCAGCTAGTCTCCGAAGATTATATCGGCGACACCTACATCGTGGCTCGGGAGCGCCAGCAGGTTCAGCCTTCCCTTGACGCGTGACATCTTCCCTCTCTTGGACAATACTATGTGCTGGCATACTCACACATAGGTAGGCAGTAGCGGCTGTTCCACAACGCGGTTCCTCGTATTGCAGTCGCGCCGAGCATGGGAGAGGGTTAGATGAGCGGTATTTTTCTCCTCACGGCGAGCTTTTTTGCAAGCAGCGTGGAGATGGTGGAAGCCTTGACCATCATCCTCGCCACGGGTATCACCCGCGGTTGGCGCAGCGCGTTCATAGGCGCCGCAGCGGGCGCAGCTGTGCTGGGGGTCATCATCCTCGTCCTGGGGGCTACCATAACCACCTTCGTGCCCTTGGACGCGCTTCGAGTGGTCATTGGTGGATTTCTCCTCATCTTCGGGCTGCAATGGCTGCGCAAGGCCATCTTGCGCTACGCCGGCCTCAAGGCGCTCCACGACGAAGACCGCATCTACCAGGCAGAAGTGCAGGAGCTTGCAAAAGTTTCGCCGTCGGGCGCCGGCCTTATCGATTGGGTGGGATTCACCGTCGCGTTCAAGGGAGTGCTGCTGGAAGGACTGGAGGTTGCCTTCATTGTCATTACCTTCGGCAGTTCCGCAAGCGACGACTCGGTGGCGGGGTTCAGCGGCATCGGGCTTGCAACCGTGGGGGCGGTGCTTGCCCTCATAATCGTGGCCATTGCCGGCCTTGTGCTCCACCGTCCTCTGGCCAAAGTGCCGGAGAACACCATGAAGTGTGGGGTCGGCCTGATCCTCACCGCCTTTGGCACCTTTTGGGCCGGTGAAGGGATCGGCATCGACTGGGTCTTGGAAGATGTGACTATCCTTGTGCTCCTTGGCCTGTATGCTGTTCTCTCCTGGGCTGCCGTGACTGCGCTGCGGCGAAGGACGTTGGTTGGAGCCACGGCGTGAAGTACGTCCGTGGCTTCTTCGCCTTCTGGTACGATTTCATTGTTGGCGATGCCTGGGAAGTCGCAGCGGGAGTGGTGGCGGCTCTTGTGTTCATTGGTGTCCTGATCCACAGCAACCAGGATCTTGCGGAAGTGCTCGGTTTCGTATTCGTGGCGGCGGTTGTGGGTATTGTCGGCATCAGTCTCTGGCGAGAATAGAGAGCGTCAATGCCGCTGCCACGCTATCCAGTAGCCGCTACCCACGGCGCCATTGCGACGCCTCATCATCTGGCCACTGAGGCCGGCCTGCACATGCTGCGCCAGGGAGGCACCGCCGTCGATGCGGCCATCGCCGCCAACGCCGTGTTGCATCTCACCGAGCCTCACATGTGCGGCCTGGGGGGCGATCTCTTTATGTTTATCTTCTCGGCTGCCGATGGCAAATTGCACGCGCTCAACGGGAGCGGGCGTTCGCCCTACGCGGTCGACCTACGGTGGTTCCAGGACCGCGGCATAGCGCAGATGCCGCCGAGGGGCTTCACCTCGGTCTCGGTGCCGGGGGTCATAGACGGCTGGCTCACCGCACACGCAAGGTTTGGCCGGCTCCCTCTCGAAGAGCTGCTTGCCCCTGCTATTGAATACGCGGAGAAAGGCTTTCCGGTCCGTCGTCACGCCCTGAAATTCATGACCAGGGGCCAGCAAGAGCTGGGAGCGATTCCAGTGGCGGCGCGCAACTACCTGCCGGATGGAAAGCTGCCTGCCCTGGGTCAGATTATCCGCAACCCGGAGATAGGCGCTTCCCTGAGGGCGATGATTGAAGAGGGCAGAAAAGCCATGTACGAGGGCGGTGCCCTGGGCCAGGCGGTGGTCAAGACGTGCAATGATCTGGGCTGGCCCCTGAGCGCCAGAGACCTTGCGGACCATCATTCGGAGTGGGTTGAGCCCATCTCAGGCACATACAGAGGTCTCACCATCTACGAGTTCCCGCCCCCGAACCAGGGCCTTACCACGCTGCTTGCGCTGAACATCCTGGAGGGCTTTGACCTGCCCTCTCTGGGATTCGGCTCTTTCGAGACCGCACACCTGCAGGTTGAAGCCATGAAGGCGGCTTTTCTGGTGCGCAATCGAGTGTGCATGGATCCTGCCGTAGTCACTCCTCCTCTGGATGAAGTCCTCTCAAAGGAGTATGCGGCCCGTGTTGGAGGGGGCATCGACCCTCATCGCGCCTCTCCGCACTCCGTGCATGACGCCGTGCAATCGGGCGACACGGGCGGCGATACCATCTTCCTCTGCGCCGCCGACCGTGAAGGAAACTACGTCAGCCTGATACAGAGCAACTACGCCACCTGGGGATCAGGTATCATGGCGGGAGATATGGGCTTCTTCCTACACAACCGCGGCTCGGGGTTCCATCTGGACCCAGCGCATCCCAACCGCTTTGGCCCGCACCAGCGGCCCTTTCACACCCTCATTCCCGCGATGGCCTACAAGGACGGCAAGCCGTGGCTGCTCTTCGGCACCCGGGGAGCTGACGGGCAGCCTCAGACCCAGACCCAGTTCCTGTGCAATCTGGTGGACTTTGGGATGAACCTTCAGGAGGCGCTGGATGCCCCTCGCTGGCGGCTCATGGGAACCTATCTGCGGCCCCAGCCAAACCCCCTGCTCATGGAGCGCCGGTTTAGCGACGACTGTTTCAACAGGCTTGCCGCCGCGGGGCACGACATGAAGTGGTCGGAGGATGCCGATGACGACATGGGCCACGCCCAGGCCATCATGATCGACCAGGAGCACGGCGTGCTCTACGCTGCGGCCGACCCCCGCAGCGACGGCTCCGCCGCCGGGTGGTAGCGCTTACCCCCTCAACACCTTCAGATTATTGTACTGAGCGCTCCACATCAAAGACCTTGCACTGTGAACATTCCACACCCAGGAGGGCCAGCATGCCGTCCACGTTTGAAGAAACCTGTAATCGCGCTGAAGAGCGAATAGACGACCTCATAGACCTGGTGCGGCGGGCCGTGGCCATCAACACCGTGGTGCCGCCTTACTTACTGATATAAGTATAGCCCGTTCAAGTAGTATTTTTTCAACCCCCCAAAGGTATGCTATTCTAGGTATATCCTGTTTAGGAATGGTTGTGCGAGACAATGCCTATTCTTGAAAAACTCACGGTCATGGGGTTCAGATGCCAGCGGTGCCAGCATTCTTGGGTGCCGCATGACCCTGCCAAACCGCCGCGTATCTGTCCGAAGTGCAAGAGTCCCTATTGGGACAGGCCACGCAAGATTAAACCGTAGGCTTTTGACATTGATTCCCGATTTCGACGGTAACGGCCTACTACCGCTAGGTGTTCATGACTCTTCCCTTGACGAGATTGCAAACCGTCTAGGCTTCAACGCCAGGCGACAGGCCTTGGTCGCAGGGTTGCGAAGGTACGCGAACCTGTGGGTTTCCACCAGTTTTATCACCCACATCGTTGTAGATGGCAGCTTCGTGACCTCGAAGCCCGAACCGGGGGACATCGACCTAATTCTTGTTCTAAATCCCGCCCAGGCTTCCTCACCACAATTAACCCAACAATTGAGTAATATGATCCTGACTTATTGCCACGACAAGGAATTCACCAAGCATGAATTTGGACTAGAAGCATTCCCGGTGCTTCCTGGTCCAAACCTGATTGGCTGGCTGGCATTCTTCGGACACGACAAGTTGAATCGACCACGGGGAATTGTTATGGTTTCGGCGCAATGACCTCTCTGGACCATGCGTTGTTTGGCGCAACTTTAGCTCAGTTGAGCAGGCTAGAGCAGGCACTATTTACTCTAGAGACCTCGACCATGTCGGATAGCGTGACTAGGGCTATAAGGTCAACGCAATTCCAAGAAGTGTCCCGTTTAAGGGAGTTACTCGACAAGATGTCTGGGGTTGCTGACGAAGATAACGCTGACATGGTGGTACGTCTTGAGGGATTCGATCTCGGTCTCGGTTTCACCCCAGTTAGCATCCTTTCTCCTGTCTTGGATCTGGTTCGCTCCTCACTGTTAGCTGTGACGGGCTATGTCACTGGCCAGACAGAAAGGACATCTGGACGGTACCCATCTTGGATACTGGATGCGTGTGATCTCAGAGTCAGCGGCTTGGCAGCAGGCAGCTTGAAGATATTGCTAGTATTACCTCCTGACCGGTCGCTCTTTGCGGCCATAGGGGATGGGAAAGTGGCGGTACAAAGGTCAATCAGCCTCTTGCTTCAAACTGCTGGCTGGGTAGATTCGCAACAGGGAGTTCCGAATCTGTACGAAAACATCGTTGATGAACGCTTGCGGCGGATTCTGCTTATTCAGCTATTAAAACTGACCCCGACCAGGCGTGACAAAGTCCGAAAAGTAGAGCTGTCGGGTAGAGACGGGCTAAGCTGGATTTCTCATTCTCTATCTACACCATCCTTGGAAAGAATCAGATCTGCACTCGGTGTTAGTGCAGCAGACCGGGAGCGCGTTGCCGAGGAGGGCGCACTACGAGCAATAGATCTGGACACAGCCGACGTTCAGCTAAGACAACGGCCTAATGACTTACCAGACATCAGATGCGTCTTTGACGATGATGTCCTGCCACAGGCATTAGAGGCCATTGTTCGGGGGTCCAGGGTAATGGTCTTCGGCAAGTGGGATACTGACCGTCTAGGAAACCGTCGGAAACTCCTCGTAGATGACATCCAGGTGCTTTCCACATCTGGATCTTAGGCCAAGCCACGCACCTTTTGAGGCAAGGCCCTTCGCGTGGGAAGGAGGGATTATTTGTGCAGGAGGCATTTCTTATGCAAAGCCGGTCTGAACCAAGCACTATGAAGAAGGAGACGTTTCATGGCCGGAGCGCTAGCAGGTATTCGAGTCATCGACTTCGGCCAGTACATCGCAGGGGAGCTGGCGGCAACGCCCTGGCAGTTGACGTGGAGGCCGTTTACGCCTACCCATCCGTATCCTATGACATGGAGAGCGTCTATCAGCAGAAGTAACGGGAAGCCATGCGGGTGGTGAAGGGCTACACCACCATGGAACGCAGCGGCCGCGGTGGCTCCAACGGCATGTCCTTCGTCCAGCAGATCCTCCACACCGACCAGTTTGTCATGTTCGGGCCGGGCCGTTTAGCCACCAGCAATGCCCACGGCGCCAACGAGAATATCTACGTGCAGGACCTGGTAGACGAGGTGAAGGAGCTAATCTACTACCTGGCGTTTTAGGTTCCCGCCCGCGCCTTTGCCGCGAATCGGGAGAGGATGATCCCCAGCTCGTACAGAAAGATGAGCGGGATTGCCACCAGCGTCTGGTTAATCGGGTCGAACGTTGGCGTGATGAACGCGCCAAGAACAAACGCCCCCACATACGCATACCGCCGATAGGCAACCAGCTTCTGGGGCGTGACCACGCCCAATCTCGCCAGCAGGTAAATCACCAGCGGCGTTTCAAAGCACGCGCCAATCCAAAACAGCAGTGAGGTGACCACCGAAACGTAATCTCCCACTCTGATCAGTGGCTGGGCAATGTCCTCGCCAAAGTGGATGAGAAAATTCAGGGCCGGCGGCAGCAGCACAAAATAGCCGAAGAGCACACCTGTGAAAAACGAAAAGAGCACGGCAGGCAGGGCAAAAATAAGGAAACGCTTCTCACTCGGCCGTAGCCCCGGCGAAATGAAGGCGATCAACTGATAGAGCCACACAGGGGTCGCCAAGACCACTCCGCTGATGACCGCCACCTTCATGTAGGTGCCGATCATCTCCGCAACGCCCGTGCGAATCAACGTCAGGCCCTCTGCCCTGGATTTGAGGATGTCAAAAATGCTGTTGGTGAACATGAACGAAAAAATGACGGTAATCACCAGCGCAACCACAGACTTGATGAGACGGTCTCTCAGCTCCTCAAGGTGCGCGCGATAGCTCATGATGCGCGTCGCAGTGTCGGTGGTGGTAAGGGTGTACTGCATTGCCTCGTCGGTTATTCGCTCGTGCTGTGTGCGGCCCGAAGACGGCGTCGCATCGGCGAGAGGAGCGTCGTTCTGCGGATAATGGGTCCCTAATGGCGCCACCGCATTCAGCTCAGCATCGGTGGGCAGGTGACGATGTGCAACCGGCCCCCCCACGTTTGGGGAAGGATCGGGTTCTGCTGGTACCTCGCGCTCTTCTGCCATAGGTTCATTCTAACAGAGGGCAGATGTCAAAGCAGCCCTCGCAATCCCCTGGCGCGTTCTCCGATGTTTGGGACGTAGTATAGAATAAAGGGGCGCAGACGGCGGACAGAAGCAGTCTGCCAGCTTGGGGCTTTCATCTCATCTCTGCAAGGAGAGTTCTACTCTTGAGACGTTCCGCAATACTCGTGAGCCTTTTTCTTGTTCTCCTCATCACCGGCTGTGCCAGAGAGTCTGTGGCGGCGACAACTCCGCGGCCCGCACCGTCGACACCTCCTGCCCAGCCGCCTGCTCCACAGCCAACGCCCGCCACGGCCAGCATTTGTATCGAAACCATCGTTGTGCAGGACGGCAGGTTCATCCCTGCAAGCCTGACCGTTCCCAAGAACTGCGCAATAATGTTCACAAACCGCAGTGAACCGATCGTGCAGATCCAGGGGAAAGACCAGCCTGAGGATTTTCTGCTCGGCGAGATGGGAAAGGACCAGTCCTGGGCGCACACCTATAAGACGCCTGGGGAATACGAGTTTATGAACACAAGCAACCCCAGCATGCGGGGAAAGATCACCGTGCGCCCCTAATGCACGGTCACCGCCAGTTATAGATTCACCTTGACACTGCCCACTGCCATCCCTAGACTGTGGGTAATTTCGTACAGGTTTCAGCGAGCAACGCACTTTTGCTTTGGCGCTAGCTATAGTCACAGATGGAGGGAATCATGGCGGACGAATTCGTTCATTCTAAAGTACAGAACGGTGTTTTGGTGCTTACGCTGGACGACCCCAAGACCCGAAACTCCCTGGGTCCGGAAATGAACAAGGAAATGACCGAGCATCTCAACAACTTTGAATCGGACCAGGACTTGCGCGTGCTCGTCATCACAGGGGCTGACCCTGCCTTCTGCTCGGGCGCAAACGTACGCGGCTTTGATCAGGGAATCCGAGACCGCGAGGCGTCCGGTCCGCCGCCGCCGCCGAATCCCTGGGAGCGGTTTGACCCCACCTATAATGCCCAGTTCCAACTCAGGCAAGGCCAGAACATGACCCAGCGCGTGTACAACTTGAAGAAACCCACCATAGCTGCGGTCAACGGACACGCCTACGGCATCGGCAATGGCATCGCCATTGGATGTGATGTTCGAATAGCCTCAGAAAGCGCTCGCTTTTGTGAAGTCTTTGTCCAGCGCGGCCTCATCTCCGCTGACGGAAGTTGCTGGCTCCTCCCGCGGCTCGTGGGTATGTCCAATGCCCTGATGATGCAGTTCACGGGCGAGCCCGTATTGGGCCAGGAAGCCTACCGGATCGGCCTCGCCTACAAGGTTGTCCCCCACGCTGACCTCATGGACGAGACTATGGAGCTTGCCGAGAAGCTGGCGAAGCTCCCGACAGTCTCGCAGTCCCTGATGAAGATGATGATCCACAAATCCTACACCCAGGATTTCCACGAGCACATGAACGAAGTGAACCTTGCCATGCGCATCGCCCAGTCTACAGAAGACCACAAAGAGGGCGTGCGCGCCTTCCTGGAGAAGAGACAGCCCCTGTTCAAGGGCCGCTAGACGCCCGCTGTCGCGTATGCCAATGGGAGGAGCAACTGTTCCCCCATTGGTTTGCCCGTGTGACGGGCACGTCTTGCCTGACAGAAGGTTCTGAGATACAATCGCTCTCGCGGTGGCGAATGCCGCCACCTGCGGCATGCCGAGGTAGCTCAGTTGGTAGAGCACACGACTGAAAATTGTGGTGTCGGCAGTTCGATCCTGCCCCTCGGCACTTTCTTCATTCTCAGCGCGCCCGCTACACGCCGCGCTCCAGTACATGATGCGGCTTGATGCGTAAGATTACTCGCTGCTCGGGCCCGCGCCGATAGGAGTACCTTTCAGCCCCCGAGTACTTCCTGGCAAGAAAGTCGATGTGCTCCGCCGCGCGCTCGTGGTTGCGCTCGACGATAGTGCCACGGACAATCACGTAGCGCTGGAAGTTCACCGGATCCACCACGCTGACCGCCACCATAGGATTTCTGGCCACGTTTTTGGCCTTGATACGTCCCTCCGCCGTGTTGATGAGGATGTGGCTGCCGTCATCTTCCACATCCACCCAAACAGGGGTCACCTGGGGTGATCCGTCGGACATGATGGTCGCAAACTGGGCAATCTGCTTCTCTTTCAGCATGGCCACCGCGCCCGGGGAAAGCTTCTCCGCTTTTGGCATAGATTCCTCCGCAGGATCTGTCTCAGCTTGCTTTAGTTAGTAAAGCTATTCCCATGATACGTTACTGCCAACGGCCCGTCACCACGCAACAAAAAACGAGCCGGACAGCGTACTGCTCGACTCGCTTTTTATCTAGTGCTGAGTCCGATTAGTAACGACTTATTTGAACACGATCTGTTCTTGCCCAGAAAGGCGTCGGACCTGTCATTGCGCGGCACGATACTTCGGCAAGTCGTTCGACTCTGAGAGTCTCAGGCTGTTCAGGTTCTGAGGAGCCCTCAGGTCGTTCAGACTCTGAAGAGTCCTCAGACTCGATGAGCTCGATGAACTCGATGAGCTCAGTACAGGCTCTGGAGGGCCGACGACAGTGTCGCCTCTCGCCACAGCGAGTCGCCTTCGGAGGCTGGCGAGTGGCAATCTGGCGGGGGGCTAACAACGCGCTGCGGGTGTGCCCCTGGTGTCGCTCCGGCAAGGTGGGGGGCCTCCCACCCCAAGATTGCCACGGCGGCTTCGCCTCCTCGCAATGACATCGGTAATTACCGGACTAAGCACTAGCTACGTCTTAGCAGGGTGTTGAAATTCCCGATTTCACCCCGAAATTCGCATCATGCCAGGCACGGATTCCGGGAGGTTTCGGTCTTCGGCGACCATTTATCAACAGCCTGTTAGACCAGCGCTCCCGCTTCCTCTAAGTTGGTCCTGCCGATGCCGATGCGTCGAGACATGATCAGCTTTTGCACATCGGCGGTGCCGCCCGGATGCACCGCTATGATGCCAGAGCGCTGCTGGGCCTCCACGTAGCCTCCGATGGGACCCCACTCCTGGTCGCTGGTCAGGGCGTAGTACCCCAGAAGCCGTCCCATGGTGTTGGTGCGCTTGAGACCTGACATCTTGCGGAGGTACGAGCCCTGCGAGCCGCCATAAGTGCGAGGCTTCTTGGCGTGCACAAGGTAGAAGTTGTGCACGCTTAACAGGCGATTAACCTGGCTGTCAATGTGCATTTCAACGAGACAATCCCGAGCGTCCGTACCCTTGGAGATAGTGTCCCCATCCAGCTTCGCCACTTTGACGTAGTCCATGACGCGGTCTTCAAAGCTGTTGATATTGACGCTAAGTCCACCGCCACCGTGCTCAACCTCAAGATGCGTGCTGGCGACTTTCCAGCCGTTGTTCTCACCACCCACAAGGTTGTTAGCGGGAACACGGACATTATCAAAAAACACGCTGTTCTTGTGGCCGTCACCCTCGCCACCCATGAGGTCCAGCGGCATAATGGTGATGCCCGGAAGATTTGAGGGCAGCATGAACCAGCTTACGTTCTCATGCCGAGGCCCTTTGGGGTCGGTCATGCAGATCATCCAAAACTGGTCAACGCCATGAGCGGCGCCCACAAAGGTCTTATGGCCGTTGATGACGTAATCGTCGCCGTCCTTCAAAGCCAGGGTTTTCACGCTGGCCAGGTCAGAGCCGGCCTCCGGCTCGGTCAGAAGCTGCCAGGTACAGAGTTCACCGCTGAGAATGGGGGGCAGCAGCCTTTGCTTCTGCTCCTCAGTCCCCCAGAGAATGATATTGGGTGCGAAACGTCCGCCGGCATCATAGTAGGGAGGCCTGTTCAAGCCAAGCTTACCCAGCTCCTCATCAATAATCTGAGTATGGTCGCCCGTCAGGCCGCCGCCGCCGTACGCTTTCGGCATCGTGGGCCACAACCATCCCTGTGCGCCGAGGCGTTTGCCCAGCTCTCGACGAAGGTCCCACTCTTCTCGGGAATGGTCTTCCTCACGAGGAGACGTGCTGATGCCTTTTGGCACGTTCGTCTCGAGCCACGACATCACTTCTTTCCGGAAGGACTCCTGCGCATTCGTATATGCCAACTCAAAATCCATAGCTCACTCCTATCGTGTAGTACAGGAACAACTAGACAATCACAATGATTTCACTCCAAAATAAATTGATTGTCAAGCAGCCGGAGGAGAGGTAACTGCTCAGTCTTGATGGGACGAAATGAGTCCTACCCTTTCCAAGTCAGCCATTTTGTGCCTGGACCTAACGTATTTGCACTCCAAACGTGGTTTGAGGACTGGTGTAACACCCGAAGACTGAGTAGTTACGAGGAGAGTGCTGAATAACGCCAAACTTGAACGGCAAGAGAGAGTTATTCGTCCGTTCTTCGAGCGTGTCGAGAAGAAGGTCGATGGTCTCGACAGGCTCGACCAACGCTCTTATTCAGCAGTCTACGTAACCATAAGGAGAATTCGTCACAAACAAACGCGAACGGTCAGAGAGTCACCCGATGAATGATCGAGTCTGGGCTGCCGTCAGGCAGGCCTCGCCAACGCGCTCTCATGCAGCCGTATCATGAGGCTGATCTTCAGTGGGGGTTGGTAGGCTTTGCCTATTTCTTAAAGATTCACCACATATGCATCCTATGTGACGATAACGGCGTATTATTGGCATACGAGGCTGTTAAAAGCAGGGAGCCTCTATTGACAGCAGGTCATGGTTAGGATAACAATATCGAAACGCTCTTTGCATCTGACAGGAATATGCGAAGTTCAGGTAGTGGTGCAGCAGACATTCATCCTGTTTAGTGCTCTTTCTGGGAAGAAGGAGTAGAATACCATAAACTTACGGGTGTTCCGCGCTGCGCAGAATACCTTTAGTACGGATAAGGAGAACACCCAGCATGTCGTCTTCAACCGCTTCGACTGCGATAGTTGCTGAGTTTGAGCGCAAAGCCAGAGGAAGAACCCGCGCCCAAAGCTTTCTGCGCTTCTTAAAAACCAAACCCATGGGCACCTTTGGTCTCGGCGTGATTATCTTGATGGTGTTCACCGCTATCTTTGCCCCTATGATTGCGACCCATGACCCCTACGAATTGAGGGTCGATCACCTCTTTGTGCCACCGGGGTTTGCAAGTGGCAAAGAGTTCATTCTCGGCACTGACAACTATGGTAGAGACCTGTTCAGCCGCATCGTCTGGGGTTCCAGAATCTCAGTCTATGTGAGCTTGACGGCAGTGGCCATTGGCAGCACCTTTGGCGGTCTTCTTGGACTCACCAGTGGATTCCTCGGCGGCCGGTTCGATATCGTCGTCCAGCGCATCATCGACGCCAAGCTCTCCATTCCCGGCCTCATTCTAGCCCTGTCAATCATGGCTGCCCTGGGCTCGAGCGTGAACAACGTGATTATTGCCATCTCCATCGGCATCCTTGGCAGCCAGACCCGCATCATCCGTTCCGCTGCGCTCAACATCAAAGGGAATATGTACATTGAGGCCGCCCGTGCCATTGGAGCGCCGGGGTATCGCATCCTTCTGCGGCACATGCTTCCCAATTGTCTCGCCCCGTGGCTTATTCTGGTCTCGGCCGAGCTGGGCGGTGCAATTCTGACTGAGGCGTCTCTCAGCTTCCTTGGTCTGGGCACCCCTCCTCCAAATCCCTCCTGGGGCGCCATGCTCAGCGGCGCAGCCCAGCAGTTTGTAGAGCGCGCTCCGTGGATGGCCGTCTTCCCCGGACTCGCCATCACCGCGGTGGTGTTCGGCTTCAACATGCTTGGTGACGCCCTACGGGACGTGTTGGACCCCCGCTTACGGCGCGGCTAGTTTCTGCCGCTCGCTCAAGACCAAAAAATCGGGCCCGCCAAAAGCGGGCTCGATTTCATTGTTCGCGACTCTGCCTGGCTCCCCCTCCATGTTTATGCGACTGACACTGTGTAATGGCGCTTTGTGAAAAATGATTGCTAACGTGTACGCTCGGGCGCGTGAGGCTGATTTACACTGACCACGCGCATAAACAGATGGGCATTTGAGGTTTCACCAAATTGGGCGATTGACGGCAATTCACCTTGACCGCCAACAGAGGCATCACGAACAGGATGGGATGGCAAAACCACCCACACGCACGCTGCGGCGAATTTCAAATCCGCCCCTGCGTTGATTGTGGCATATTATTCTTCTCACCCCCCACCGCTAGGTAGACGCCGGCTAGGACTATCGCTCCGCCCACCAGCTCGTGAGGTCCCGGAGCCTCGCTCAAAAAGAAGTAGGCGAGGACGGTGGCGCCGGCGGGCTCGGCCATCACCGCGGTGCTGACGATCACCGCGCTCAGGTGGCCCAGGGACCAGTTGAGGAGAGAATGGCCGAGCACTTGCGGCAAGAGGCCAAGGAGCAGGAGCCACCAATAGGTGGCAGGAGCAAACCCCGAGAACGCGCTGCCGGAAACCCAGGCGGCCATCATCAGCAGAACGGCCGCAACCGGGTAGGCCACCGATATAAACGCCATGACAGAGACGTCGCGACGCAGGCGGCGGCCGGTGATGCGGTGGCCAGCCATCGCCGCCGCGCCCAGAAGTGCGAGGCCGTCCCCGGCAAGATCGCCAAACTCGGGCCGGCCCGCGCCAAAGGCGATGGTCCCAACCCCCAATAGCGCGAGCAGGATACCAAAAACGGTGCGGCGGGAAACCGCATCGCCGGTGAGCCAGCGGGACAGGGGCGCAATCATGAGGGGCGATGTCGTCACCAGGACAACGGAGCTAGCCACCGAAGTGAAGTCGAGAGAGGTGATCCAGAAGGCAAAGTGCAGCGCGAGGAAGGCTCCGGAGAGAAGCGCGATGGTGATACTGCGTTTGTCATAGGCTTCCAGGTCACGGTGCTTGAACAGCAAGGCCGCTGGCAGCACCACCAGAGAAGCGATGGTCAGGCGATACACGCCGATGACAAGAGCCGGAGCTTCGCCCGCCAGCCGGATGATGACGGCCGCAGAAGAAACCGCCGCCACGCCGAGGGCAAGGCCTAGGTATGGGGGCACAAATGCAGCTTACAGACCGAGCTTGCCTGGGTTCATGATGCCCTTGGGGTCGAGCGTGTGCTTGAGTTTCTTGAGGAGATCGAGCCCTGTCCCATGCTCCCGCTCCATGAGATAGGCCAAACGCAGGCCGACGCCGTGGCAGTATTCCATGGAACCCCCCATGTCTTGGGCCAGCATCAGCATGGCTTCCATGGCACGGCCGAGGCGGTCGTCCTGCATCCCGTGGCGGTCAACAAGAACCACGGAGAAAAGCTCCGGACGGTTCCAAAGACCGAACTCCCTGAGGCCCACCTTGTGCCGCGCGATGAGCTGCATGCACTGCTCCCGGAACGAGAGCACCTTTGACGCCGGTATCGCCATGTGTGCGTAGTCCATGACGGGCGGCGACGCAGGCTGAAAGTAGGGCGCAAGGCCGCTCTCTTCACGGCGGCGACGGAACCCATCTGCCGCGAGGTGCCGGCTCTCCCAGAAGTGGCGCGCCTCCTGAGGATCTTGTTCTATGCCACCTTCAGCGAGCCAGATCGTACGGGTGCGGCCAGCCTGAGCGTCGACCACCTCACGCACGCCTTCGAAGCCGAGGTACATCTCGATCACCTCGGTGACCGGCGCTGCGCTGTTCGCTTCCAGGTCGAACTCCTCCCCCATGTCCAGCAGCGACGGTACGATTCCGATGTGGAATAAGCGTGTGACGGTTCGGTAAGCTGAGGGAAAGTCGGGAAAATGCAGGGCATGGAGACTGCGCTGTTCCGGCTGCGGGAAGGCCTTGATGGTGGCAGCGGTGATGACGCCGAAGCAGCCCTCGCCGCCGATAAAGAGATGTTGCAGGGAGAGGCCGGTTGAGCTCTTGGGCACTGCCCTTGTCGCAACAAGAGAGCCGTCGGGCAGCACAACCTCCATGCCCAGCACCTGCTCGCCCATGGAGCCGTAGACCGCCCCTCGGTAGCCCAGGCTGTTGGTGGAGATGGCGCCGCCAACGGTCGCGACGGGCACCGTCCAGGGGTCATGACCCAGGATGAGGCCCTGCTGGTTCAGGGCAGCATCCAGGTCTCGGAGCACAACCCCGGCCTCCGCAGTGACTATCAGGTCATCCGCGCAGACCTCTCGAATGCGATCCAGCTTCGACAGACTTAGGACGATGCCCCCCGTAGAGGCGGTGGCGCCACCCATCAGTCCGGTGCCGCCGCCATAGGGGACAACGGGGATAGCATGCTGGCTGGCAAAACGGAGGAGCTCCTGCACCTGAGCGACGGTCTCTGGCCAGGTAACCCACTGAGGACGCGGCTGCAGGGTGTCTGAACCGGGAAAGAAACGCCCGGGACGAAGGGCGTCAGAGGCATAACGGCGGAGGCTGGCTTCATCCACCGAAATGTTGTGAGGCCCGAGTACGTTAGCTAAGTGTCTATGTACCTCTTCATCTTGCATATTCATCCTGCTCTCTGATGATCTCGCATGATTCTAGCACCGCCTCCGTGATAAACTCAATGAAGTGGACGCGTCCGTTACCTCTTGACGCAGCGCAGAGACATCTCTAAGCTTGGGAAGCCATCTCCGCAATGGAACATCTCGCCAGCCGAAGGCGCTCATCGGGCACATGGGGTGGCGCAGTCCTTGTATCTTAACCGTGACGGGATGAAGATGACGGTAGGGGGCGTCGCAGACCGATTTGTCCTTGGTCAGAAAAGGCCGCAGCTCAGCGAGGTCGCGACGCCTATTTCCTCGGGAGAGCCCGTACAGTTGCCGGGGCCAGCGAGCCCGCATCATGCAAGGCAGGGCGGTACCCGAGTCACACGGAGGAGTCGTATGGCAGCGTGTTGGGTAGGCAT
>Ga0082335_1001817_pt1 | contig 42892 bp, 33 predicted proteins | sample Subgrocontami58m_FD_72375 | JGI IMG/M metagenome (GOLD analysis project Ga0082335, IMG submission 72375) | Subsurface groundwater microbial communities from S. Glens Falls, New York, USA - GMW37 contaminated, 5.8 m (SPADES assembly) (version 2) ...
CCCGTGGGGGGATAGCCCCCGGCGAAACCCGCCCCATAAGCGACGGCCGAGCCGCCGGCCGGCAGGGGTGGCGGCTCGGGGGCGGGCGGCGAAATCCGTTCGCGAGTCGGCTGGACGTCCTCGCTCATGCGCGCCGACCGTTAGCTCAATTTGCCGCGAAGCGAAACAATATTCCCCGGGGCCGTAACTCCGTTTCCTGGAGCCGCCGGCACCTCGCCGCGCCGCCCAGCGCGGCGCGCGAACAACCATGGACCGCCGCGGCCTACGCGGCGACGCCGCCGAACAGAGGCAGCACGGTTTGGCGTTCGTCGGCGCGCGCCTCCTGGGCAAACGTCGCGAGCTCCAGCGCGACCTCGCGCAACCGGGTCGCAAGTTCCATCGCATCGTCGCCGTCCAGCAGCCCGGAATGGGCGACGACAGACTCGTCCTCTAAATCGAAGAAGCCAACTTCGCGAAACGTGCCGCGGTGGGAGCGGTGAATCTCGATCTTCATGGGGGGAGCGGTAGCCAAACGCGCGCGAGCTTCAAGGCAATCGGTTTCGCAGGTCCCATGCGAGCGGCGTGCTCCACTTCATCGCGAGAACCCGCTCGACTGAACGGTGAAAGCACACCGCGCAAACCTTGCCCTGCCCTTCCCCCCTGAAATTCGCGTCAATTCGCGTGATTCGCGGGCACTCTTCTGAATTTTTCCGGCTTAGCCGCAGGTGCAACCACCGCCGCCACATCCGGGCAAATCCGCCGGATTGAGCTCGGGCACCGTCGCGCCCAGCTGGTCAGAAATGTCGCACAGCGCGTCGTAATATTCGTCGCGGGTGAGGCCGAGCGCCGCGGCGCCAAAGGTCTCCGCTTCGTCCGCGGACGCGAATTCGCCGTAATTCACCGGCACAAGCTGGTACAGCACCGCGTACGCGAGGTGGTCCACGTTTTGCTCGAAGCAGGGATGCACCACCATGGTGAAGCCGTCCTCCGGCCGCTCGCCCTTCGGCAGCGGCACCGCGAACTCACCGGGCTCGAGCGGGCCGGCGTCGAACACGATTTCACACGGATAGCGCACGAAGGCGCGGTCGGCGAGCAGCCGCTGCAATGCCGCCCCGTCCATCACCGGCCCAAATTTCAGGTAGGCTTCGAGGCCCTTGGCCTCGACGTGCGCGAGCAGCGACTGGCGGGCGTCCTCCGCGGTGAGTTGCTTGGCCATGGCGGTCAGGTTTGCAAGGCGGTCGGGCGCACGCGGTTGGCGGGTGAGGCGATCGGGCCGTCGTCGCCCTCGAGTTCCGGCAGCGACTCGTTCGCTTTGCTCAGGCGGCCCTGCAGGATTGGCACGGCCATGCGCAGGAAAATGGTGTAGCACAACAGGCCGAACGCCCAGATGCCGAAGCACACGAGCGTCTCGTTGAGCGACGGGCTGTACTCGAGAATCGCGCCCAGCGGCGTCGGAATGAAACCGGGAATCACCAGGCCCATGCCCTTCTCAATCCAGATGCCGACAATCGAGAGGACACACGCGACATTCAGCCAGCGCAGGCTGCGGCTGACGGGCAGCACCAGCAGAACCATCGCTGTGAGATTGAAGGCAATGGCGGTCCAGATCCATCCGACCAGGCCGCTGTGACCATGGAGTCCGAGGAACAGGTAGTGCGACGACGCCACGTGGAGGTTGCCCGAGTAGAACTCCTTGAAAATTTCGTTCAGCAACAGGAATACATTGATCAGCATCGAGACCTGCACGATGCCGCGGAGGATCAGCAGCCCGCGATCGGTGATCATCAGCCGCTCCGTCATGCGCGAGTGGATGATCTCGTTCAATGCCTTGTTGCGCATCAGCAGCCGGAGCGAGTCAGCCGGCATGCGCAGGACCCGCGACGGCTCTTCCGCAATGGCGGTCGCCATGCGTGGCGTGCCGTTGAGCGCGGAGATTTCGCCAAATTGCTCACCGGGGCCGGCCGTACGGGTGATGCGCACGCGACCGCTCTCCTCGCGTTTCACGACGACACGGCCTTTCAGGACAAAATAGGCTTCGGAATCCTGGCCGCCCTGGTGCAGCAGGATTTCACCGCGCTCGACTTCCGACACGGTCGAGCCGACGAGGCACGCGACCTGATCGGCCAGCGGCACCTTGGCGAGTTCCGGCAGATGTTGCGCGAGCACTTCGAGATCCTTCAGCGTGGCCGCGCGGCGAATCGCCATGCCAACCGGCGTCGAGCCGGTCGCGCTGTACGGCGTCGAACCGATCGGAACGGCCGTGACCCGACGGACCACCTGCAGCGCCAGGATGATCAGAGCCGGGCCGGCGGTGAACGCCGAGGCCAGAAAACGAGGGCCGACAATGGCGGAGTTCCAAAACGGCCGGCCGCCGAGACCGACGTACAGAAACGCCGTCACGGTGTGAATCGAAATCGCCCAGACGATGGCAATGAAGACAAAGGGTATATAAAACCACTTCGCGGGCTTCTTGCCCTGATACCGGCTGTACAGAAGGTAGCCGCAGATGTGCACGTTCAGCAGCAGGTAGCCGTTGAGCACGATGACGTCCCAGCTCAGCATCGAAGCCGGGAAATTCATCTGCCCCAGCCCGGGGATCAGGTGCCAGAACCGGTCGGGCCGGCCCAGGTCGACCGTGACGAACGCGAGACACATCAGGATCGCCGCCACGGCGAGCAACTCGCCGAAGATCACCAGATCGTGCAGCTCCTCGTTCTTATAGATATAGACGGGGATGACCATCATCACGGCCGCCGCGGCGACACCGACCAGGAAGGTGAAGTTGGCTATATATACGCCCCAGGACACCTCATCGCTCATGCCCGTCACCAGCAGGCCGTGGACGATCTGCTTGCAATAGGCGTTGAGCCCGAGCAGCACGATGACGGTGAGGACGCCCATCCACACGTAGTAGCGCCAGTCGCCGACGAACGCGATGCGCCCGCAGCGCGAGAGAAAACGCAGGTAATTGCGAGTCGCAGCGATCATTTCTCGAAATAGTAGAAGAACCGGGGAGACGTGCCCATCTCCTCCTTGAGTTGGATGAAGACGCGCTTCTCGCGGAAGATGTGCGAAACCTCGCTCTCGGGATCGAGGATGTTGCCGAACTTGCGGGCGCCGACCGGGCAGACCTCGAGACACGCGGGGTAGCGGCCAGCGCGCGTGCGCTGGATGCAAAAGTGGCATTTTTCCATCACGCCCTGCCGCCGCGGCCGGTTGCCGAGGTAGGCCATGTTGGGGTTGAGCCGCTCCTTCGGGATGCTGGGCTTGGCGAAGTTGAACCGTCGCGCCCAGTAGGGGCACGCGGCCTCGCAGTAGCGGCAGCCAATGCACCAGTCGTAGTCGATGACCGTGATGCCGTCCTTTTCCTGCCACGTCGCGTTGACGGGGCAGACCTTCACGCAGGGCGGGTTCTTGCACTGCTGGCACTGCACCGGCATGTAGAAGTAGCCTTTCTCCGGCACCTGCGTCGGAGCGTAATTGTGCTCGGCCTTCTCGAGGTCGAGCGAGCCGTGCGGCAGCCGCAGCACGCGGATATATTGAATCTCCGGGTCACGCGACTGGTTGTTTTCGTTGACACACGCGTGCACGCACTTCCGGCAGCCGATGCAACGCGTCAGGTTGAGGCAGTAGACGAACTCGACGCCGTCCATGGGCCGCAGGTCCCGGACGTGCGGGCGAACGCCATACTGGCGCTCCACCTGGTTTTCGATTCTCTGGATGACCTTCGTCATGTCGTCCGGCGTGAGTTCCTTGTAGTATTTCTGCAGGAACTCCTCGGTGGAGCTGAAATCCTTCAGCTCACGCAGTGGAGACAGGCTCGCCGCCAAGGCGGCCAGCCCGGAGAATGCGGCGGAGCCGCGCAGGAAATTGCGGCGCGTCATCGCCTTGTCCGACGTTTTGTCGGGACCAGTGAACGGGTTGGGCGCGGCCATTTTAGTGAGCAGCCTGGCTGGGGTGGCGCGGGGCCGGTGCCTCGCGGAGGGAATGCGGACCGGGCGCGGGTTCGCGGGTCGGGATCCGCGGGGCGTGCGGGTTGTGGCAGTTGACGCAGGCCAGGCGGCTGGCCTCGCCGAGTTTCTTGTTCCAGAACCCCGAGATGCGGCCGTGGACTCCGTACTCCCAATCCCGATAGGTCGGACCGTGGCAGCTGCCGCAGAGTGGCGGGCTGTTGTCAAACTTCAGCTCGCGGCCATCGCGCGTTTGCAGCGTGAGCAGGTTCGCCTCGTTGTGACAGTTATAGCAAAGGTTGTTCCGGTCGTGCGAACCGTGCCCCATCACGATATTCTCGTGTTCCTTGGGCACGATGATCTTGTGCTCCGCATCGTACCGAATCGGTGGCGGCTTGTTCTTCTCGTGGCAGGCGTAGCAATCGAAGTCGGAAAGGTCTTCCTTCGCCTTGACGAGATCCGCGTAGCTTTGGCGCCACGGTTTCGGCTCGAGAAACTTGGCGTCGACGAGCGGGATTTTCTGCTTCGCCGGCGGATGTCCCCAGACATCGGCGAGAAACAATCCAACCAATCCCAGGAAGACGATGCAGAGTCCTCCCAGGATTATCCCGGTCCTGGCGCCTTTGCTTCCCGATCCTGGCTGGAGTGGAGTTTCCATGGCCGGTCGGGTTGGGCGGTGGTGCCGCCTACTTCTTCAGTTTGCGGACGTAACCGACGAGCGCCTTCATGTCCGCGTCGTTCAGGCCTTCAATCGGCTTCATGGACTGCTTGCCGCTGGAGTCCTTCACGCCCTCCTTGATGGCCTTGATCGCCTCGTCGTCGGTAAATTTGGTCTGCGTCTTGGCGTCCGTGAGGTCCGCCACGCTGAGTTTCTTGCCCATCTTGGTCTGGCCCTTGCCGTCTTCACCGTGGCATTTGGCGCAATGTTCCGACCAATTGGTCGCAACATCGGCGGCATAGCCGGTGACGACGGCGGCGAGCGGCGCGCCGACGAACAGGAGGATGAGGAGGGTCGATTTCTTCATGGTAGCTTGGGCAAGAGGCTGAGGTGAAATGGTGAGACTGCGGGCAGACGCGAACTAGGGGGGCTGACGGCGCCAGTATGTAGCAACGGGATCCATCCAGCTACCGGTGGGTTGGCGAAAGCTCCGCATTTCTTGGCAGCGGATGTGTCCGTTGCTTCTAACACGATCTCGCGCCTTCGCGCGCCCGACCGCGATCACCACGCCACCGCGCCGGGCCTCGCGGTCCAAGCAATCAGCGGCAGCCGGGGCGAGTTCCAGAGGAGAAACGGCGCCGGCCGACGGCTCGTAATCGGTCGCGCCGTGCGCGGCCGCCGCTCAAGTCTTCACGGCGGCGAAGCGGAGCGGCCGGCCAGGGCTTACGCCTCGACTCCCCCCGACGCTTCGGCCAGTTGCATGGCGTGCCGATCGAAAACCCCGCGATCTGTGACGCTGCTGCATCGGGCCTCCGCCCGGCGTTCAGTATCCTTTTTCTTATTACGGTGACCGCCGCTCCGCGCGCCGGCCGGCCGGGCGGGTGCCCCACCGGCCCGGAATGAGCCGCACCGAAACGAACTCCCGCCCGGCCGGCGGCTCCGGGCCGCCGGATCGGGATGCGCCCCCGGCACGCCGCCGCCTCGCCCGCGCGCTGGGCGTCGCGCTGGCGGCGACCCTCGTGATTTTCGGCGGCTGGGAGTTGATCGAGCGAACCTGGCCTGGCGGCTGGTCGGAACCGGCGCGCCACTGGCTGCACCTCGTCCGCGGAATTTCGTCGGCACTGCTCGTCACCGCCCTTGCGGGCTGGATGATTCTCACGACGTCGCCGGGCATCCTGCAGCTGCCGCCGACTTTGCGTCCCACGCCGCTGCAGTCGGGCGTGACCGATGGCGAACGGATTCGCAGCTACGCGCGGTGGTTCATCGCGATGCGGTGGATCGCGGTGCTGCTCGCCGCGATTCTCGTTTTCATCAGCGTGCAGGTCCTCGAGTGGTTGCCGCAGGCCGTGTGGTGGCCGCTGGTTTGCACCGTCGGCGTGCTGGTGGGCACCAACGTCCTTTACATGGTCCTGCTGCACTGGCGGCGCACCGCTCCTCTGTTGCTGCTGGTGCAAGGTTACGTGGATTTGGTGATCCTGACGTTCCTGCTGCATTTTTCCGGGGGAATCGAAAACCCAGTCTGCACGATGATGATATTCCATGTCATCATCGGCGGCATTCTGCTCTCCCGGGCGCAGTGCTTCGGCATTGCGGCGGCCGCGAGCCTGCTGTTCGCCACCCTGGCGTTCGCCGAGTGGAGCGGCGTCAGCGCGCATCATACCCTCGAGGTGCTGCCCCACGTGGAAGCGCACCATGGCGCCCGGATTCATCCGGCATTTAATACGCTGTACGTCGTGAGCGGCTCGATTCTGCAAGCGAGCGTGCTGTTTCTGACCGCGTATTTCGTCACGACGCTGGCCAAGCGGCTGCGCGACAATGAGCGGCAGCTCGTCGCGATGGCCGACCGGGCGCTCGCCGACCAGCAGTTGCTCGAGCGGGCGCTCGAGACCACGGGCGCCGGCCTGCGCGTGCTCGACCGCGAACTGCGCCCTTATTGGTCGAGCCACCACTGGGACCAGTGGTTTGTCTGCCGGAGCAACGAAGTGTGTCCCGGCTGCGCGGTGTTGCAGGACGATGCCTCGCCGGCCCGCCAGTGCCTCGAGGATGGGCGCGTCCGCATGACGGAGATCGTGCTCGAGGCGACGAATGCGCCCGCGCGGTTGCTGCCGGCTGGCGGCGGCCAGCGCGTGCTGCACGTGACCACCGCGCCGCTGCTCGACGCGAACGGAGCCATCGCCCAGGTGGTCGAACTCGCGCAGGACATCACCGAGCAAAAGCAGACTCACGCCCGCATGCTCCACGCGGGCAAGCTGGCGGCGGTCGGCGAACTCGCCGGACAGGTCGCGCACGAGGTCAACAATCCGATTTCCGTCATCAGTGGCAAAGCGAGCCTGCTTCTCTCCGACCACGCCGCAGAGCTGACGCCGAAAGTGGCGCAGGAGCTCACGAAGATCACGGAACTCGCGCGGCGCGTCGCCCGGATTGCCCAGGGGCTGCTGGCGTATTGCCGCCCCTCCGCCGCCACGCGCGTCCGGCTGGACCTGCACGCTCCGATCCGGAAGTGCCTCGCGGCGGTCGAGGAGCCGGCCAAACGCGGCGCCATTCGCATCGAGGATCAAATCACGGATCCCCTGCCAGTCGTGAAGGCGAACCCGCTCGAGGTCGAACAGGTCTTCCTCAACCTTTTCACCAATGCCGTGGACGCGATGCCGAAGGGCGGCTGGCTCACCGTCTCGCGATCGACCGACGCGGCCTTCCCCGATGGTCGGCCGGCGGTGGCGATTGTCGTGGCAGACACGGGCTGCGGCATACCCGACGAGATCCGCAGCCGCATCTTCGAGCCGTTTTTCACGACCAAGCAAGATGGCCGTGGCACCGGCCTCGGTTTGTCCATTTGCCTCGGGATTGTTCGTGGCCATGGCGGCGAAGTCGAGGTACAGAGCAAGCGGTGGCAGGGCACGTGCGTGACCATCAAGCTGCCGATCGACGCGCCGGTGGTGAAAGAGGATCCGCATCATGGCTAAGGCGCGGATTCTCGTGGTGGACGACGAGCAGGGCATGCTCGAGGTCTTTGCCGACACGTTACAGCGCGTGCCAGACGTGGAGGTGGTGCTGGAGTCGCAGAGTCTCCGCGCGGCCGAGCGCCTGATCAACGAAAGCGTCGACCTCCTGATCGCCGACATCCGCATGCCCGGACTCGGCGGCGTCGAACTGGTCCGGCGGGCGCGCGAGCACGATCCCAACCTGGCCGTCCTGGTCCTGACGGCGTATCCCACCGTGGAAACCGCCGTCGAGGCGATGCGGCTGGGGGCGGTGGACTACATCGTCAAACCCTTCGAGCCGGAGGAACTGCGCTCGCTGGTCGCGCGGCTGCTGGAGAGCAAACGGCTGCGCGACGAAAACCGGCTGCTCCGCCGTCAGATCGAACGGCCGTTCGTTTTTGGCGAACTCGTCGGCCAGAGTCTGGTCATGCGGCAGGTTTTCGATCGGATCCAGCGCATCGCCGAGAGCGACGTCGACGTCCTGATCATCGGGGAGACGGGCACCGGCAAGGAATTGGCCGCACGCGCGATTCACCAGCGCAGCCGGCGGAAGCAGGCGCCTTTCGTGCCGGTCGATTGCGGGGCGATTCCCAACGAGCTGATGGAAAGCGAGTTTTTCGGTCACGAGCGCGGCGCTTTCACCGGCGCGCAGACGCGCAACCTTGGGCTGCTCGAGTTCGCGAATCGCGGAGCGTTCTTTCTCGATGAGATTGGACAGCTGCCGCTGCGCCTCCAGGCGAAGCTGCTGCGCGTGCTCCAAGAGCGAAAGATTCGCCGGGTGGGCGGCACGAAGGAAGTCGAACTCAACGTACGCATCCTCGCGGCAACGTCGCTCAACCTGGAGGAGGAGGTCCGCCAGGAGCGCTTTCGGCTGGATCTCTATCATCGGATCCACGTCGCGTGCATCGAACTCCCGCCCCTGCGCAATCGCACGGAAGACATTCCCTTGCTCGTGCAGCACTTCGTGACGCGGCACGCCAAGGAGATGGGCCGCGAGCCGGTCGAGCTCGGCCCCGAGATCATGGAAGTGCTGACGTGCTATTCCTGGCCCGGCAACGTGCGCGAACTGCAAAACGTGATCAAACGAACGCTGGCGCTCACCCCGGGCAACGTGCTCTCGTTGCACGATCTGCCCGATGAAATTGTCGCGCGCGCCGGCGATAGCACCGCCACCCCCGCCGGCGGATTCTTCGAGCAGCGAGAGCGGCGCATGGTGATTTTCGAAAAACAATATTTCCGCGAATTGCTGGAAACCAGTCGGGGCGATGTGAGCTCGGCCGCACGCGATGCGCGCCTCCCGCGCGGGACACTGTACCGGCTGCTCAAGAAACACGGGCTGGACCCGGACGATTATCGCGGCGATCACCACCCGGCCAGCGGCATTTGATCGCTCGGGCCGTCGGGATCAGCGCGCCGAATCCGCGCAGGCGCCAGAAGTGTATCATCGGCGTGAAATGCGTCCCGGGGCTGTCTCATTTGCGTGACACCTCGCACGTGCTGCCCGAATCGCGCCCGTGCTGCCCGGCCAAGTCACCCCGGCGGCCGAAAATCGATGACGTGCGCCACGCCGATCCGGGTCGTGCACCGTGCTGCCGTGTCATGTTTGTGCAACACCCGGCAACGGCCGATCCAGCCACGGCGGTGGCGCGGCGAAAATATATTCCGACGACCGCGGCGGCGGAGCCCTTTCCCAGGCAACACGATCCGCCCGCCGGCCCGCGCTGCGCGAGAGGCGCCGGCAGATATCTTCCCGGCCCCGGCCGAGATGGCACCGGGCGTGCAATGCATTGGACCGTTCAGTCGCGCTACCCCTGCGCGTAACCCCTGCCAATGTATTATGGCCACTACACCTGTCCACGCCCGTCGTGATGTTGTCCCAGGCACCCGCCATCCGGTGCTGCTGGTCGCGGTTCTGTTCGCCGCCGCGCCCGTGCTCGGCAGCGCCGCGGAGGTGAAGACGCTCTGGAAGAAAAACTGCACCCAGTGCCACGGTGACGATGGCAAAGGCGTCACCAAAATGGGTCAGAAGCTTAATATACCCGACCTGACCGACGCGAAGGTGCAGGCCGATTTCCGCGACGACAAGATCATCCGTAATATAAAAGAAGGCGTGAAAGACGCCGAGGGAAAGTTCCGGATGAAGCCGATCGAAAACCTCACGGATGGCGACATCAAAGCGCTCATCAATTACGTGCGCACCTTGAAAGGAAAATAAGCCGCGCGGCGGCTCTCTCTATGGAAACTCTACCCTTCAAATTCTCGGACACCGCCGCCATCGTCGCCGGTGTCGTCGTTCTGCTCGTCGTGCTGTCGCAGTCGTTCCGCGTGCTGCGCGAATACCAGCGCGGAATCATCTTCCGGCTGGGCAAGCTGATCGGGCCGACCGGGCCGGGCCTGATTTTTCTCATCCCGTGGGTGGACAAGATGGTGCGGATGGACCTGCGCGTGGTCACGGTCGACGTGCCGAAGCAGGAATCGATGACGCGCGACAATGTGCCGGTGACGGTGGACGCGGTCGTCTATTTCTCGGTCGTCGATCCCGTCGCCGCCGTGGTGAAGGTGGAGAACTTCCTCAAAGCGGTCTCGCTGATCGCGCAGACCACGTTGCGCAGCGTGCTGGGCCAGTCGGAACTCGATGAGCTGCTCGCGCACCGCGACAAGATCAACCACATCCTGCAGGAAATCATCGACCGGCACACCGATCCCTGGGGCGTGAAGGTCAGCGCCGTCGAGGTCCGCGACGTGATCTTGCCCGAAGACATGAAGCGCACGATGGCGACGCAGGCCGAGAGCGAACGCGAGCGCCGCGCGAAGATCATCAATGCCGAGGGTGAATATCAGGCCGCGGAAAAACTTGTGCAGGCGGCCGCCATGATCAGCACCGAACCGATCGCGCTGCAGCTGCGATTTCTCCAGACGATGCGGGAGATTTCCAGCGAGCATAATACCACGACGTTCCTCCCGGTGCCGATCGATTTGTTCGCGCCGTTCCTGAAGAACGCGGTGGGCAACAACGGCCACGGCTCGGTCGCGCCGGAAGCGTTTCCGCTGCCCCGTACGCTGACCAAGGGGCCCTCGGTCTGAAGCCGTAATGCTGCCGCTGTGACAGTCCAACCACGTTGCGTATGAACGAAACCCGGCGGGAGTTCCTGGGCGGAAGCTTGATCGCGTGCGGCGCGCTCGGGGCGGGACTGCTCGCCGCGAAGACTGTGCGCAAGCTGCAGGAGCCGCCAACGCCGGTCCCGCCCGCGCCGACCCTCGTGCCGGCGCTGACCGCCGATGGCAAGCTGGTGCAGGTCGAGGCGACGGCGATGGCCGCCCCCGCCCATCCGACGCACATGACGCACAGTGCGGCACTGACGGGCGCGGCAGCACGCCAGGGCATTCCCGGCCGGAAATGGGTCATGGTGATCGATCTGGCGAAGTGCAGCGGCTGTTCGAATTGCACCATTGCGTGCAACAAGATGCATGGCACGCCGACGGATCGGCAATGGATGCGCGTGTTCCGCATGCAGGACGGTCCGCAGCAGGCGCCGTACTGGTTCCCCAAGCCATGCTTTCACTGTGACAATCCGCCGTGCACGAAAGTCTGCCCGGTGGGCGCGACGTTCAAACGCGACGATGGCATTGTATTGATCGATAACGAGCGCTGCATCGGCTGCCGGTTCTGCATGGCGGCATGTCCGTATTCGACGCGGTACTTCAACTGGGGCCGTCCGGACAACGCGAAGATGAAGGACGCGACCTACTCGCCTGAAACCGGCGTGCCGCGCCGCGTCGGCACAGTCGAGAAATGCGATTTCTGTCCCGAGATGGCCCGCGCCGGCACGCTGCCGGCCTGTGTCACCAGTTGCGACATGGCCGCCATCTATTTCGGCGACCAATTGGAGGATGCGGTGTCGAACTCGGAGGAGACGGTGCGGCTCGCCCAGCTGCTCGAAGAGCGCGCCGCTTACCGCTATCTCGCGGAGTTGGGCACGGAGCCGCGGGTCTACTATCTGCCGCCGAAGAACCGTGATTTCCCCGGTCCGGTGCCGAAGAAGAGCCGGGGTCACCCCATCGCGCCGCCGGCTCCGGGCGCCCACGATCACCACGCCGCGACGACATGAAGACCGAACTCGGGCATGCCAACGGCACGGCGCCGGCCATCGATCACGATCGGTTGCGAAGCGACATCATGGTCCAGCTGCGCCGGTCGCTCGCGGCCCCGAGCCACGGCGAGTGGCTGTGGATCGGATCGCTCGCCGCGGTGATGCTGGCGGGCGTCTTTGCGTATACCTGGCAGTGCATGAACGGACTGAAGGTCACGGGCATGCGGGAATACATATTCTGGGGCGTGTATATGACGAACTTCGTGTTCTTCATCGGCGTCTCCCATGCCGGCACGCTGATCTCCGCGATCCTCCGCGTCACCGGCGCCGAATGGCGCCGGTCGATCACGCGGATGGCCGAGGCGATCACGGTGTTTGCCCTGGCGGTCGGCGCCCCAATGGTGATCATAGATATGGGCCGGCCCGACCGGATCCTGAACGTGGTGCTGCACGGGCGGATCAACTCCCCCATTCTCTGGGACGTTTGTTCCATTGCGACGTACATGTCCGGGAGCCTCCTGTACCTGTACGTCGCCATGATTCCCGATTTCGCGCTGCTCGCCCCGCGGCGGGCGATGTGGGAACGACTGACGCTGCGCGAGCGCGTCTTCCGGTTCCTGTCGCTTGGCTTCGAGGATACCCCCGAGCAGCGCAAATTACTCGAGAAGGCCCTCGCCACCATGGCGGTGATCATCATCCCCGTGGCGATTTCGGTCCACACCGTCGTGTCGTGGATTTTCGGCATGACGCTCCGGCCGGGCTGGCACAGCACCATCTTTGGCCCGTACTTCGTGATCGGCGCGATCTTCTCCGGCACGGCGGGCATCATCACGGCGATGGTGGTCTTCCGGAAGGTCTACCACCTCGAGAATTTCCTGACCGAACGCCAGTTTCAGAACCTCGGTCGGCTCCTCATCGCGCTGAACCTGCTCTATATATACTTCACCTTGGCGGAGTATCTCACCGCCTGGTACGGCTCCGAGGAAGCCGACCACCGGTTGATCGACACCTTGATGGGCAAGGGCCCCTACGGCACCTCGTTTTGGGCGTGGGCGGTATTCGGCCTTTTCCTGCCGGCGATTATGATGCTGGTGCCGCACAGGCGAAGCCTGATTCCCCGCCTCTTGATCGCGTCAATCCTTATCAACATCGGCATGTGGGCCAAGCGGTACCTGATCATCGTGCCAACCCTTATGACGCCATATATACCCCCCGAGGCGGCGGGCGTCACGCCAAGTTATCTGCCTACTTGGGTCGAGTGGACAGTAACCCTCGGGGGATTTGCCACGTTCCTGATGCTGTTTACCGTGTTCGCGAAGGTATTTCCGATCATATCGATTTGGGAAACGGTCGAAGGCGTCACGGAGCTGGGCGCGAAGAACATCGGGGTGGACCTCGAGCTGCCGACCATGACGGCGCGGCCGCCGTGGCCGCGGCCACCAATCCGGCCGCGTCGTTTCGTGCCGGCACCCGCGGCCGTGGTTGGAATCGTCGTCCTTTTTGTCGCGCTTGGCATCGTGGCGGCCGCCGGGGCCGAGCCGTCACAACCGGGGTCGCCATTACAGCTCGTAATTGGTTCGCGGGCCGGCGATGACGGCCCGCAGCTCACCGCCCTGGTCCGGCGCGACGGCCAGCCGGTCGCGGACGTTCCGGTGGAGTTTCTGGTTCGCCGCGCGCTCGGCCAGCTGCGGCTCGGCACGCAGCCCACCGGCAGCAATGGCATCGCGGCGATCGATCTTCCGACCACTCTTCCCGGCGGTCCGCAGGGCGAACTCGCCATCGTCGCACAAATCAAGACGGGCAAGGAAGTGACGGCCACGGCCGAGGCATCGGTGCCCGGCGGCGCGAGCAAGGCGGCACGGAACGAATCGTTTCCGCGCGCGCTCTGGTCGCCGCGCGCGCCGGTCGCGCTCGTCGCCACCATCGTGCTCCTCCTCTCGATCGTCTGGAGCACCTACAGCTTTGTCATCGTTCAACTGATCAAGATTCGCAAGACGAGCAAACCGTAGCGCCGCGATCCCCTCTCCTCCCGCAGTCGCGCGCCTGGTTTGATCGTCCGTCCCGATCGCAACCCCAGAACATGCTGCCATGACTACTCGCACCGGCTGGACCAGAAACATGCTCATTTTCGGCGGCGCCACGGTGTGGGGCCTGCTGCTCATCTCCTGCGTGGTGGCCAATCGCACCGTGCTCGCGCCACCCTTCGTCGCGGGCGCCGAGTTCGTCGGCACGAAAAAATGCGCCGAATGTCACGCAGACAAGGCCGCGAACTTCGCCTCGGCCAGCCACAACCGGCTGGCGCTTTCCGCCGCCGGGGTCGGCAACACCGGCTGCGAAGGCTGCCACGGCCAGGGCAGCTTGCATGCGGAATCCGGCGGAGCGCGGGGCACGATCATCAACCCGCGCCGTTCGCCCGAAACGTGTTTCCAGTGCCACCTCGACAAACGCGGGCAGTTCAGCCTGCCCAACAGCCATCCCGTGCTGGCGGGCCAGGTCTCCTGCGCCGACTGCCACGACGTTCACCAAGGCAATGCGATCCGGGACACCGGAACTGCCTTCGTGAATACGAACGCGACGTGCACCCGCTGCCACGTGGCGCAAAAAGGCCCGTTCGTTTTCGAGCACGCCGCGATGAAGGAGGGCTGCACCATCTGCCACAATCCGCACGGCACGATTAACCAGCGCATGCTCGTCGCGCGCGACGGCAATCTCTGCCTGCGCTGTCACCTCGAGCGGTCCGCCCCCGGCACCAGCGGCCAAATCAACGCCAATGCGATCCGCCATACCGCGGAAAATCACAACACCCGGCTCATGCAGGGCATGTGCTGGAGCGCCGGCTGCCACGAAGCTCCGCACGGCTCGAATGCGAACAACCACTTCCGCCGTTGAACCTCCAATCCATGCACGCCATGCAAGCGAAACTCTCCGCCTTCAACGGTTGCGGCCATCTGCTGATCATCGCGACCTTCGCCCTCGCCGGGAGCGCGGCTCACGCCGCCGCAGCCGCCGCCAAGCCCGACGCCAGCCCGAACGAGGACGCGTTTCCCAATTACGAGAGCTATATCAAAATCAGCGGCCAGGCCGCCGCGATCAGCGGGGATGGCGCCGCGTTCCAGAACCGGCTCCGGCAGCCGGAAAATGGCGGCGCCGGCATCGAGGATCTCCACTTCAACAAAATCATCTCGCGGCGCACCGCGGTCACGCTCGATGGCCGCGCGCTCACCGGCGCCGAAAACTACCTGGGCCACTTCAACGTCTCGAAGAGCGAGGTCGGTTCGGTCGACGCCGGCTACAAGCGGTTCCGGACGTTCTACGATGGCGTGGGTGGGTTCTTTCCGCTCAGCAAGGCCTGGTTCCCGCTGAAGCCGCAGGATCTGCACGTCGATCGCGGGCAGTTCTGGGCCGAAGCGACGCTGGCCCTGAAGGACGCGCCGGAATTCAAGCTGCGCTACACAAATGAAACCCGCGGCGGCCGGAAAGACTCGACGCACTGGGGCGACACCGACTTCACCGATTTGCCCAACAACAATCCGCCGATTTCGCAGGTCAGGAAACTTATCCCCAGCTATATACAATTGGGCGAACGCTATGAAACGCTGGAAGGCACGATGCGGAAGACCTTCGGGCGCACGACGGCGCATCTCACGGTCCTGGCCGAGCGCACCCACAAGCTCGACACCCGCTTCGTGACCCGCTTTCCCGGCGAGGTCCGGCCTTTCCCGTCCCCCGCGGCGACCGTGCTGCTGCCGCCCGCCCAGATGAACAACCAGGTGCAGCTCACCCAAACCGACGGGATGAACACGAAGATGTTCGGCATCGTCGGCACCACGCTGACTGAATTGTCAAAGCACGTCACGTTGCGCACGGACCTGAGCTATCACCTCGTGAACACCGACTTCGGGGGTGACCGCACGACGCTGACGAGTATTGCCACCCCCACTGGCGTCGTGATCGTGCCGACGGGCGAATTCCTTGGCCTGAACGGCGGCTCGCGCGCCAAGGTCTACGAGGGGAAAATCGACCTGGCGATGACTCCGGCGAAGGACGTCTCGGTCAATCTCGGCCTGCGCGGCGAAGACAGCTACGCGCGGGGCGCAGGGGCCTTTTCCGTGGTTGCGGCGAGCGGCACACCCGCGGTCACGCTGGCCACGACGCCGCGGCTGGAGGCCTCGCGCGTGAAGGATCAGTCGTTGTCACCGGCGATCGATGTCCGCTACACCGGTTTCACCGATCTCGCGCTCTACGCCTCGGGCAGCTGGCGGATTCTCAACGGGGACGATCGAACGACCTCGGCGTACAACCCGATCACCAGTCCGGTTCCGGCGCTCAGCAATCTGTTCAACAACGACACGTCGGAAAATCGTGGCCATTACAGCGTCGGCGCCAACTGGCGGCAGTCGATGGCGGTGACGTTGCGCGGCGAGTTGTTTTACAAGGACCACCTGAACAAATCCGTGGGCTACAGCACGAACCTGGGCGACAATTACGCGCTCGGGTACCAGTTCACCGGCATCAAAACGACCGCGATCTGCAGGCCGCATCCAACCGTGACGAGCACGCTGCGGTATGTCTACCAATTGGGCCGCATGCAGGTCACCGGGTTTCTGCCCGACTTCTCGCGCTACGATTCCATGAATCTGAAGAATCATACGATCGACGAGACGATCGACTGGAACCCCCAAAACGGCTTCTATCTGCAGGCGAGCGCCAACGTCGTCTTCAACGTGATCAGCACGGTCTATCCGAGGGCCGGGATCACGCCCGCCTCCATCTCGAACACCGGCGTGGCGAATGCGGCGTTCGACACGAACAAGGTGCTGCAGAACTCGGACAACAACTACTTCAACGGCAGCATGCTCGTCGGCGCCGTGCTGACAAAGGCGGACGATCTCCAGCTGCAAGGCACGTATTACCGGGCGGACAACGGCAGCGCCAACCGCGCGGCGTTCACCATGCCGTTCGGCGTCGTGGTGAGGGAGTATTCCCTCGCCGCCGGCGTGAAGCACAAGTTTGCGTCCGGCTGGCTGGGCACAATCAAGGTCGGCTATTTCCACAGCCAGAACGACACCACCGGCGGCTTCACCAACTTCCGCGGCCCGTTGGCGTATTTTGCGTTCGAGCACGCGTTGTAGGGTTGAGCTGAAAGTGATGACCGCCAGCGCCGGCGGAGCGAAACAGTAGGAAGGCACGTCCGCGCGCGTGCACGGCATCTGGCATCAGGTTGCCACGACGGCCGTGCCGGCGGCCGCCCCCTGCACATCACGATCGCGGCCAAGGACCAACGAGCGCCTTGCAGGGTGCTTCAGTTATCCTCGAATAACCTCGCGTGTCTGATACTCTTCGCCGAAGGAGGTGCGCATCAATTGTCGGCGCCATAAGCTTCACCTCACACGAACCCGCCAGATGCCACGATGTGCGCGTACGTGATAAGCCGCAATCGCGCGGTGGAACGCCAACCTAATATGCTGAACGTAAATCCAATAAATCCGGGTCGACCGGCGTCTACCGTCGCGAGCACATGCTCGACCAACACACATCATGAATAAGCTGTCCAAACACGCCGCCGTCCTCGCTGTCACCCTTGGTTTGGTGGCCGCCGGCTCGGTCTTTGCCGCCAGTGCCACCGAGAATTTCGAGAATCATTGCGCCAAATGCCACGGCGCCGATGGCAAGGGGCAGACGAAAGTCGGCAAGAAACTCAACGTGCGCGACATGACGTCCGCCAAGTACAAGCAGGAGTTCGACGAGGGAAAGGCGCACGCCTCGATCAAGGACGGCATCAAGAAGGACGGGAAGGAGATCAAGAAGGCTTTCGGACCTGAACTGTCCGAAGCCGAAATCAAGGCGCTGGTCGCGCACGTGAAGACGCTGAAGTGATCCGCAGCCCGCCGGCGGCCGAGGCGCACCAATCCCCAGGCGCCGGCCGCTTGCATGGGCCGGCATCGGTGACATATTCACCGCGTGCCCGAGCAAAGTTCCACCCGGCTACGGCCGGTTGTGCTGATCGACGATGACGAGGACGCGCACGTCCTCGTCAAATATGCGCTCGAACGGGCAGGTTTCAAACTGCCCCTCCGCCGGTTTTTTTCGGGCGAGGAAGCGCTGCCCTACCTCGAGGACTGCACGCTTGGGCGTGCGGCACTGCCGCATGTGATTATCCTGGATTTGAAGATGCCGGGCATGTCGGGTTTCGATGTGCTCGCGTGGCTGCGCACGCGCGGAATCCTCGAACAGACCAAGGTGGCCGTGGTCTCGTGCTGCGACCATGCGGCGGATGTGATGCGGGCTTATTCACTTGGTGCGCACGCGTGCATTGGCAAGGCGCCGAACAGCGACATCCTGGCGAAGCTGATTACGGACGCAATTTACGGCCCGCCGGCGGACCGTGCGCACGCGAGCTGACGCGGCCCGTTTCCACGAAGGTGGACGCCAACGGCGCCGCGCCCCCACCCGCCGCCCGGCTCCGCCCACCAATCTTGCTGCCATTCCTGCCGCCGTTGGCAGCGCGATTCGCGCAAAACGCATTGCCGGCTGTCGCCGTGCAAGAACTGCGCAGCAACTGACACGCCCTGCGTTGCCGGACCTGTGCGACATCGCTACTCTCGCGATACACCCCGCAAACGTGGCACGAATCGTACTCATCGAAGACAACAAGGATCTCCGCGACCTGCTTGCGCAGACGCTCACGGATAACGGCCACGCCGTGTGGCCGACGCGCGACGCGATTGCCGGCGTGACGATGTGCCAGCAATGGGAACCGGATGTTCTCATCACCGACCTCGTGGTGCCAAACAGTCATGCCCTCGACAAGTTGGCGCAGCCCCGGATGGGGAGTACGCCCAGCCATGTCGTGGTCATTTCCGGAGCGCTCGACTCAGAGGGACCCGCGCAACTCGCGCAGCGGCTCGGCGGCCACGTGCTCGCGAAGCCGTTCCGGATCGCTGACCTCGTCCAATTGGTCGATGGCCTGATGACCCGGGGCGAATCGGGCGCCGCGGCTGGCGTTTGCAGCAGCACCGCCCAGCCCTGAAGCTGGGATTGCGCGCGCCCGCGAAGTCACGCGGATTGTCGCAAAGGCAGAGCCGTTGCTTGGCGGCGGCTTCGCCGCGCCGGGTCATTCGCGGAGATCTTCCGGCTGAGTTCGGCTCAGGCCGGCGTCCGGCTACGGCGCGGATCTCTCCTCGACGTCGGGCCGGGAATCGGGCAGCAAGTTTGAACGGCCGCGATCTCGCGTGTGAAAAGTCGCGCCTTGGGATATGCCGCGTCCACCGCCCTCAAACCCGCCCGCTCCATGAAATCATCCCTCCTGCGCCTGATTTGGTCCGCCGCCCTTGCCAGTGGACTGCCATGGCAAACCTCCGCCGCCGAAAACTCGGCCAAGGAAGAGTTGCAGGCGCTCGTGACAAAGGTGAAAGCCAAGCTCGCACGGCAGGAAACCACCGATGCCGCGCTGGCGCCTGAACTCGCGGAATTCGATGCGCTCCTGGCGCGTCATCAAGGCGAGAAAACCGACGACGTGGCGCAGATTCTCGCCATGCACGCGTCGCTGTACGCCCAGGTCCTCAAGGACGACGAAAAGGCCGCGGCGCTCCTCGAGAAACTCAAGGCGGATTTTCCCGGCACCGGCCCGGCGACACAAGCCGACGCGATGTTGGATTCGATCAAGCGCCAGGCGGCCGCGAACAAGATTCAGCGCGCACTCGCCGTCGGCACGAAGTTCCCGGAGTTCAACGAGCCCGCCGCGTCAACCGGCAAGGTTTCGCTCGGCAACTACAAAGGCAAAGTCGTCCTGATTGATTTCTGGGCCACGTGGTGCGGTCCATGCGTCGCGGAGTTGCCGCACGTCGTGGCCGCGTACGAGAAACACCACGCCGCCGGGTTTGAAATCATCGGCGTATCACTCGATCGCGCCGATGCGCGGCAAAAGCTGCTTTCGTTCACCCAGGAGCACAAGATGCCGTGGGCGCAGGTGTTCGACGGCGGCTACTGGCAAAGCAAACTGGCGGTGCAATGCGGTGTGAACAGCATCCCGTGCACCTACCTGCTCGATCGCGAGGGGAAGATTGCCGCCAAGAATCTCCGCGGCCCCGCGCTCGAACGCGAAGTCGCCCGCCTCGTCGCTGCGCAGTAACAGCGGCGAGACGCACCAGCCGGGAACGGAGCCAAAAGCTCGCGCTTTCGGCCCGCCCGCGGATCGGCGCGACTTTGCGCAGGGCAAGCTACCGCAAGGTGCCGGTCTGGAAATCCAATATTTCGCGCCGCACGCGGTAGGCGTAGTCCGCCGTCGAGCGCGCGATCTCCGCGGAAGTTTGCGCCAACTCGGCCTGGGTCAGCTCGACGGTGGAGCTCAGTCCCTGCTCGAACCGCGCCCGCGCCAACGTGAGCGCCGCGGTGGCATTTTCCGCCAGTCGATCGGTGAGGCCGATGCGCTCGCGGGCATGCACCGCCTCCAGCCACGCGAGCCGCACGTCGCGCGTGATCGTGTTGATCGTGTCCTGCGTGGCGGCGTCGGCGGCGTTCGCCTGCAACTCGGCTTCGCGCTGGCGGGATCGATACAACCCGCCGGCGAAGAGCGGCAGGTTCAGGTTCACGCCGCCCGCCGCATACTTCGTGTCGAATTGCGGATGGTCGACGGGCACGTAGCCGGCCGACGCGAGCAGGGAGATCGTCGGCCGCCGTGCATCGCGCGCCGCCCGGGCCGCGGACCGGGCGGCCTCGGCTTCCGCGCGGTAGCGGGCCAGCTCCGGTCGCTGCTGCAACGCGAGCGCCGTGAGCGGGGCGAAATCGGCCGGGACCTCCGCCGGCGCCGGCGGGATTTCGAGCGTGCGGGTGGCGGGAATCGTCGCGTCACCGATCAGGTTCGCCAACGTGGTCACGGCCGATTGCACGTCCTTCTCCGCCCCGTCGATCAGCAGCCGCGCCTCGTCGACGCTCACCTGGGCGAGCCGCACGTCGAGTTCCGAACGCAGTTGGTTTTGCGCCAGCGCGCTCGTCCGCGTGAACATCGCCTGCCGCGTCGCGAGCGTTTTCTCGGCCACGCCTTTCACCGCCTGCGCCTTGAGCACGTCGAGGTACGCGGCGTTGACCTGGAGCAGCAATTGGGCGCGGGTGGCGATGGCGTCTGCATCCGCCGCGCGCACGCGACTCTTCGCCGCGTCGTTCAAGGCGGCCGTCCGGCCGAAGTCCGTGACGAGAAACGAAAGCGTCGCGCCGACCCCGGTGTGGTCGAAAATCTGCGAGTTGCTCAGCGTCCCGGACGCGATGCGCGTGACGGCTTCGCCCGAGTAGACCGCAGTCGCATTCGCGGCAATCGATGGCAAGTAACCGGCGCGGGCCTGAGTCATCCCTTCCCGCGCGATCAGCGCGCGCAACTGCGCCGTCGTGATGCGCGGGTGGGACTTCAGCGCCATCTCGCGCGCGGCGGCGAGGGTGAGCTTCTGGTCGGCCACCGCCGCACGGCCGGGCATCGCGAGAAGGACAAATGCGACGAGTGCCGTGAGGCAACCGTAGACCGTGCACGTGGGTGGACGGCGATCTCCGGGCGCCGTCGATTGGCGAGCACCATCCCGAACGCGCCCGGAGGTCGCGTTCCACCGCGACCCATTGTCATCGTGAACCTGAAAAATCCGTGCCTTCATGAAAGGGTATCCGCCGCCGCCTGCGCGCTCGCCAGCTCGGCCGCGCGTTGTTCGCGGTGGCGGTAGGTGATCAGATACGCCGCCGGCACGATGAACACCGTGAGCACCACCGACACGGCGAGTCCGCCGATGATCGCGCGCGCCAGCGGCGCATACGCTTCGCTGCCGGCACCGAGCGCGAGCGCCATCGGGATGAGACCGATCAACGTCGCCAGCGAAGTCATCAGCACGGGCCGCAGCCGGACCCGGCACGCGATCACCACGGCCTCGCGCAGCGCAGTGCCCTCTTCGCGCAACCGGCGCGCGAATTCGACGATCAGGATGCTGTTCGACACGACAATCCCGACCATCATGACGACCCCCATCAGCGACATGATGTTCAGCGTCGTGCTGGTCGCCCACAGCATCACCAGGACGCCCGTCAGTCCCGTCGGCACGGCGAGCAGAATCAGCAGCGGATCGACGAACGATTCGAACTGCGCCACGAGGATCAAATACACGAGCAGCGTCGAGAGGATCAGGCCGAGGCCGAAACTGCGGAAAGACGTCTGCATCGCCTGGACGGAGCCGCGGACCGTGACGCGGACGTTGTCCGGCAGCTTCGTTTCCGCGATGATCCGGTCGACGCCCGCCGCGACGGCGCTGAGATCCTCCTTCGACGGCGCGACGTAGACGTCGATCACGCGTTTGAGCTGATAATGATCCACCTCCGTCGGCGATTCGATGTGGCGGATCTCGCTGACCGCATCGAGCCGCGTGGGTGCATCCTTCCTGGGACCGCGCAGCGGAATCGCCGCGAGATCGCCGAGATGCTTCACGTAGCCCTCGCGATACTGCACGGTCAGCAGGTAATCGTTGCCGCTCCGCGGATCGACCCAGTAGCTCGGCGCGATCATCTGGCCCGAGGTGAGCGACGTGATCAGGTTGCCGACGACCTCCTTCTCGCTCAACCCAAGCTCCGCCGCGCGAATCCGATCGATGTTCAACTGCAGGGCCGGCGCGTTGATGTCCTGCGGCACCAGCACGTCGCTCACGCCTTTCAGCCGCGTGACTTGCTGCGCGATGGCCACCGCCACCTCGTGCGTGGCCTCGAGGTCCGAGCCGCTGACCTGGATGTCGAGCGGGGCCGGCAGCCCGAGATTGAGCACCGCATCGACGAGTCCGCCGGTTTGAAAATACGCCGAGAGGTGCGGCAAATCCTGGGCGAGCCGCCCGCGCACGCGGTTCATGTAATCGAAGCTGCTCACCTTGTGCCCGGGCTGCAGCCCGACCTGCACGAACGCGGTGTGCGAACCGGAGTTCGGCGTGTAGATCGAGGAGAAGCCGGCGGTCACGCCGATGTTCGACACGACGATCCGCAGATCCTTCGCGGGCACCACCTCCCGGACAATCTGCTCCACTTGCGCGACCACGTGGTCGGTGATTTCCAGCCGGGTTCCCGTCGGCGCCTTGAGGTTGATCACGAACTGCGCGGGATCGGTGCGGGGGAAGTAGGCCTTGCCGATCAGCGGATAGAGCCCGAGGCTCAGGATGAACACGCCGGTGATGCCGAGCACCGTCGCGACGGGACGCAGCAGCGCGATTTTCAGCGTGCCTTCGTAGCGGTCGAGCATGCCGGTGAATTTCCGGTTGAACCAACCGTTGAAACGGCGCCCCCACCCGGCCGATTTCGGATCCGCATCGTGCCCGGCATCGCCGTGGGCGCCCCGGATGAATTTCGCGCAGAACAGCGGCACCACCGTCAGGGCGACAACGTAGGAAGCGAACAGCGAGAGCGCGACCGCGAGCGCCAGTGCGGTGAAGAGGAACCGGCTGACCCCATAGAGAAACGTCACCGGGAAGAACACGACGACGGTGGTGAGGGTCGCCGCAAGCACGGGCAGCGCGACTTCCCGGCCACCCTTCTCGGCGGCGACCTCGGGCGACTCGCCCATTTCGAGATGCCGGAAAATATTCTCGAGGACGACCACGGAGTTGTCGATCAGCCGGGAGAACGCCAGCGCCAGCCCGCCGAGAATCATCGCATTCACCGTGTTATCGCCGGCGGAGAGCGCGATGAAGGCCGCGAGCGCCGAGAGCGGAATCGAGAGGAACACCGCGAGCGTCGCGCGCATGCTGCCGAGAAAAATCAGGATCATCGCGCCGGTCAGCCCGAGCCCGATGGCGCCCTCGTGAATCAGGTTCTCGATCGCGTTGCGGACAAACGTCGACTGATCGAAAACGACCTTCGTCACGAGCTGCCTCGGCACATCGAGGAGATTGGCCACCGCGCGCTTGATGCCATCGACGACGGCGATCGTGTTGGCGTCGCCGCCCTGCTTGAGCACCGGCAGGTAAACCGAGGGCTGCCCGTCGACGCGGACGATGTTGTATTGAATCTGCGCGGCGTCCTTCGCTTCGCCGACGTCGGCGACCATCACGGACGAATCGACGGTCGTTTTCAGCGGCACGCGATTGATGTCGTCGATCGTGTTGATCTGGCTGTTGGCGTAGAGGCTGTAGTCGCGGCCGCCGATCTTCACATCGCCCGCGGGCAGGATGAGGTTCGAGTCGTTCACCGTCCGCACCACGTCCATCACGCTCATCTGGTGCGCCTCGAGCTTGAGCGGATCGACGTAGACCATGATCTGCCGGTAGCGACCGCCGAACGGCTGCGGCACCGAGGCTCCGGGAACGTTCGCGACCTGGTTCCGCACGGTGTACTGGCCCATGTCGCGCAATTTCGCCTCGTTGAGGCCCTCCCCCTTCAGCGTGATGAGGCAGACTGGCAGGCTCGACGCGTCGAATTTCAACACCACCGGCGGCAGCGTGCCGGGCGGGAGCCGGCGCAGGTTGGCCATCGCGAGATTCGCGATCGTCGTGACGGCCGAATCGGCGTTCGTACCCGGCTGGAAATAGACCTTGATCAGCGAGACACCCGGCAGCGAACGGGACTCGATGTGATCGATGCCGCTGCCCAGCGTGAAGAACCGCTCGAACCGGCCGGTGATGTCATGCTCGATCTGCTCCGGCGGCATGCCGGAGAAGAACGTCGCGACGACCACCACCGGGATCTTGATCGGTGGAAACAAATCGACCGGCATCCGCAGCAGGCTCGTCACGCCCACGACGCACGTGACGAGGCAGAGCACGAGGATCAGGTACGGGTAGCGGAGCGCGAAGCGGGACATGGTCGTGCAGTCGCTATTTCCCCTACACTGCAGCCAGGTGGGGCCGGCTCTCCGAGCCGGCCTGAGCTGCAGCGCGAGTTTCACCTATCAACGAGATCACGCGGAAACCCAGGCCGCTTCGGAGAAGCGGCCCCGCCACGGACATGAGTTCTTCATCGCTGCTCACACCGGCACGGGTTCAGGCACCACGACCGCCACCGGCTTCGGCTTGTGCACAAGCAGATAAGCCGCGGGCACGATGAAAATCGTGAGCAGGAACGACACCGCCAGTCCGCCGATGATGGCCATGGCGAGCGGCGCATAGGCCTCGCTGCCGGTGCCGAATTTCGCCGCCATCGGCGCGAGCCCAATCAGCGTCGCCAGCGAGGTGATCAGCACCGGCCGGAGCCGCACGCGGCATGCCAGGGCGATCACCTTGCTCAGCGACGTCTCGTGCTCGGCCAGCTGTCGAATCGAATCCACGATCAGAATACTGTTCGAGACCACGATGCCGACGACCATCACGATGCCCATCAGCGACATCACGTTCAGGGTCGTGCCGGTGGCGAAGAGCACGAGCAGCACGCCGCTCAGCCCGGTCGGCACCGCGAGCAGAATCAGGAGCGGGTCGATGAACGACTGGAACTGCGCGACGAGAATCAGATAGACGAGCACGACCGCGAGAATCAAACCCAGCCCGAAACTCCGAAACGACACCTGCATGCCTTGCGCCGAGCCGCGCACGTCGATGCGGACCCCCTCCGGCAGTTTCGTCTGCGCAATCAGGGTGTTGATCGATTTCAGCAAGCGGCCGAGGTCCTCGCCGGCCGGCGCCACGTAGACGTCGATCACCCGGCGCAGCTGGTAGTGGTCCACTTCGGTCGGCGACTGGATGTGCGTGAACTTGCTCACGGCATCGAGGCGGGTGGTGGCCGCACGACTCGGCGACTTGAGTGGAATCGACATCAGGTCCTCGAACGTCTTGATGAAGCCCTCGGGGTACTGGACCGTGAGCAGGTAGTCGTTGCCGCTCTTGGGATCGACCCAGTAGCTCGGCGCGATCATCTGGTTCGACGTGAGCGCGGTGATCACGTTCTGCACCACCTCCTTCGAGGTGAGCCCGAGTTCGCTCGCGCGCGCGCGGTCGATGTCGAGCTGGAGCGCGGGATAGTCGACACTCTGCGGCACCAGCACGTCGCTCACGCCGGCGAGCTTCTTGATTTGCTGCGCGAGGTGCGTGGCGACTTCGTGCGCCGCCTCGAGGTTCGAGCCGGAGACCTGCAAATCGATCGGTGCGGGATAACCGAGGTTCGTCACGGCGTCGACAATGCCACCGGTCTGGAAGTAGGCGTTGAGTTCCGGCAGCTCGGCCCGCACGCGCCGGCGCACGCGACCCATGTAATCGTAGCTGCTGACCCTGTGCGCCGCCTTCAGGCTCGCCTGGACGAATGCGGTGTGTTGCGCCGAATTGGTCGTGTAGATCGACGAGAAACCCGGGGTGACGCCGATGTTCGAAACGATCACGTCGAGGTCGGCGGCCGGCACTTCCTGCCGGATGATGTTTTCAATCTTCTCGGCGTAGACCGAAGTAAGATCGATGCGCGTGCCCGTCGGCGCGTCGAGGTTCACGACGAACTGGCCGGGATCGGTTTTGGGGAAATAAGAAACGCCGACGAACGGGAACACGCCGAGGCTGAGCAGGAAGAATCCCAGCACCGCGACCACGGTGGTCACGGGCCGCGTGAGCGAGCGGTTGAGCTGCCGGCCATAGGCGTCGAGCAGGCCGGTGAACAGCCGGTCGAATCCGCGCTGGAAACGGCTCTGGTGGCCCGCCGCAGGCGCAGGCGTGTCCGCGCCGGTCCCGGCGCCGGCGCGCAAGGCGACTGCACCGCGGCGCGGCCGGACGAATTTCGCACAGAACAGCGGCACCACCGTCAGGGCGACCACGTACGACGCGAAAAGCGACAGGACCACGCCCAGCGCCAGCGCGGTGAACAGGTATTTGCTTACCCCATACAGGAACACCACCGGGAAAAACACGACCGCGGTGGCGAGGGTCGAGGCGAGCACGGCCATCGCGACCTCCTCGCCGCCCTTCTCCGCCGCGACCGTGGGCGACTCGCCCGCATCGAGGTGCCGGAAGATGTTGTCGAGCACGACGACGGAGTTGTTGATCATCCGGGAGAATGCGAGGGCGAGCCCGCCGAGCAGCATCGTGTTCACCGAGTTGCCGCCGAGCGCCAGCCCGATAAAGGCCGCCAGCACCGAGATGGGAATCGAGAGGAAGACCGCCAGCGTCGCCCGCAGGTTGCCGAAGAAAATCAGGATCATCACGCCGGTGAGCAGGACGCCGATGACGCCAATCAGGACGATGTTCTTGATTGCGCCCTTCACGAACGCCGACTGATCGAACACCACCTTCGTCACGAGCTGCTTCGGCACATCGAGCAGGTGCGCGACCGCGTCCTTGATGCCATCGACGACCGCAATCGTGTTGGCGTCGCCGCCCTGTTTCAGCACGGGCAGGTAGACCGACGGCTGACCGTCCACCCGCACGACGCAGTTCTGAATCTGCGCCGCATCCTTCGCCTCGCCCACGTCGGCCACGAGCACCGAAGCGTTGCCCACCGTCTTCAACGGCAGCCGGTTGATTTCCTCGACGGTGTTGATCTGGCTGTTCGCGTAGAGGCTGTAGTCGAGCGGGCCGATTTTCACGTCGCCCGCGGGCAGGATGAGGTTCGAGTCGTTCACCGAGCGGACCACGTCCATCACGCTGAGCTGGTGCGCTTCGAGTTTCAGCGGGTCGACGTAGACCATGATTTGCCGGTACTTGCCGCCGAAGGGCTGCGGCACGGAGGCGCCGGGAACGTTCGCGACCTGGTTGCGCACGTTGTACTGGCCCATGTCGCGCAACTTCGCCTCGGACAACCCCTCGCCTTTCAGCGTGATGAGGCAGACCGGCAGGCTCGACGCGTCGAACTTCAACACCACCGGCGGCAGCGTGCCGGGCGGGAGCCGCCGCAGGTTCGCCATCGCGAGATTCGCGATCGTGGTGACGGCCGAGTCGGCGTTGGTCCCGGGCTGGAAGTAAACCTTGATCAGGCTGACGCCGGGCAACGAGCGCGACTCGATGTGATCGATGCCGCTGCCCAGCGTGAAGAACCGCTCGAACCGGCCGGTGATGTCGTGCTCGATCTGCTCCGGCGGCATGCCGGAGAAGAACGTGGCGACGACCACCACCGGAATCTTGATCGGGGGGAACAGGTCGACCGGCATCCGGACGAGACTGGTCACGCCGACGACGCAGGTGATCAGGCAGAGGACCAGGACGAGGTAGGGATAGCGGAGCGAAAAGCGGGACATCAGTGGCGGCAGGCGTTAGCGGGAAAGTCGCGCGACACCCCGGTGGCGGAGCGGAAAGCGAGAGCTTTTCTCCGCGGGCGGTGGCATGCCTGCCGCCGAAACGCTCACGCGCGGCTGGCGGTCGCGCTGCGCGCTCGGTCCCGCGACGAATTCGGCGCATGCCTGGCGCCCCACGCTCATCGCGAGCCCTCCCGCGCCACCGCCGCACGCAGTTGCTCCACGGATACGCCCGGTTGCTGCGCCACCGCGATCAGCTTGCGCTCGCGGGCCCGGATGTTTGCCGCGACGGCGGGCAGGCCGGTCACGATCTCCGGCGGGACGGTCTGCACACCGTGCCGGTCGCCATGCAGCAAATCGCCGGAATGGATTTTCAGGCCGTCGATTTCGACGGGCTGCCCGGTCTCGACGATATGGACATACGAATGCGAGACCGACAGGGCGGCGGCGAAAAACTGGAAGCCGAGCTGCTGCACCGCGTCGACATCGCGGACGGCGCCATCCGTCACCGCGCCGACGCACCCCAGCGCCCGCAGGATGCTCACGTGCACTTCACCCAGCAGCGCGCCGCGACCGCGGGCGGAGCTGACATCCTGCACCACGACGATGCGCGGGGCGGGCACCGACCGGATGTAATCCCACCACGCGGTGTCCTCGACATAGGTCGGCGCGCCGGTGACCGGCGGGGACGCGCCGCGAATCTTGACCGTGACCGCGTAGCCGACGACCGGCTGGAATTCGGGAAAGAGGCAGTGCACCGCACCGGAGGCGAAACCCTCGTTCCGCAGCCGGACGCGGAAACTCTCGATCGCGTTCGCCAGCGTGCAGCTGTCGATGCCCGCGAGGGCGGCGAGCTCGGCCTGCGAATGAACCGCGGTCATTGCCCCGCGCCGAGGTTCACTCGTTTCGTGGCGACCTTCTGGCCAACGTGAACCTGCGCGCGATTGCCAATCATGACGAGGTCCCCTTCGCGCAGCCCCGAAAGCACCTCGTATTTCGTCGGCGTCTCAATTCCCAGCTGAATCGGGCGGTCCTCGATCTTCTGCTCTGCATTGATGACGTAGACCGTTGGCTGCTTTGCGCCCGCCACTGCCTCGACCGGCACCGTCAGCACCTTGGATCGGCGATCGATTTTCAACACGACCGTCAGGTACTGGCCGGGGATCAGTTCGAGGTTCGGGTTCGGCACCTCGGCTTCCGCGAGCATCGTGCGGGTGTCGGTGGAGATGCGACGGCTGAAGCGCGCGATCGTCGTCGGCACGCGCTTGCTGCTCTCGCCGAAATCGATTTCGATCGCGTCGCCGGCCCTGATCATCCGCGCATATGAAACGGAGACGGGAAACACGAGTCGCAGCCGGTCGTTCTGCGAGAGCCGCACGAGGGGCATGGCCTGCGTGCTGGAACTCGTGCCGGCCTGAATCAAGGCGCCGGGATCGGCATAGCGCTTCGTGATGACGCCGGCGAAAGGCGCCGTGATCCGCGTATAGCTTTCCAGCGCGCGGTACTTCTCCAAATCCGCCTTGGCCTCGCCCAGCGCCGCGGCGGCGGCGGAATCCTTCGCCTGCGCCACATCCACGTCCTGTTGCGCGAGAAGGTTCGGCTGGCCGCGATTCACCATCGAAAGTCGTGTGAAGTTGAGATGCGCCTCCTGGTAGTTTGCCTCGGCGCGCTGCAACGAGGCCTGGGCCCGCACGAGGTCCTCGCGGAGTTCCGGCACCTCCAGCGTGGCGAGCGGGTCGCCGGCCTTCACGCGGTCACCGAGATCCACGTCGATCCGGCGCAGGTACCCGGCGACTTTCGAATGCAAATCGACTTCCTGATACGGTCGCAACTCCGCCTGCACCGACAGTTCCTTGGCGAGATCCTCGCGCACGATCGGCGCCGCGGCGACAGTCGGCTCAGGCTCGGTCGCCCCGGCCGCGGCGGCATGCAGGGAAAGCGAACCGCCGGCGATGAGAGCGAGCGCGAGAAATCCGCAGCGCAAATGGCGAGAGAGCATCAGGGGCGAGGTGGGCTTCATTCGGTTCGGGTGGCGGCATCGCCACTACCACGCCCAAACGGGTTCGCGGCCGCCCGCTTGCTTGCCGGGGAATCCGCGGCGGGAAGGGGCGCCGGCTGATTTCGGACAACAAACAGGCTGAGCCGCAAAAACGGTTCGGGCATGCAGGGCGGGAGGGAGGGAGCTGTGGCACCGGGCCTTGCGGACGCCGGTTATCGCACCAAAGCGGTTGGCGAAACGGCCTGCTTCAAGGCCAAGAACCTGACAGTTTTGTCACCCAAGTGCAGCACCCGCTTGCCGAAGGGTACGGAGAGCCAGAGCCGTTTCGGCTCCGACCGAATGAAACCTATCCCGCCACCTCGCCCGCCTCGAACGCCACGAGCGGGGCGACGAGTTTTGCGCATTACCACTGCCACGTGGCCTGCAAATACGCGAGGTGCGCGTCACTCGCGCCACCGGTGGCCACGAGGTAGGGTCCCGCGGCAAAATAACTGAAACCGAGATCGACGGTCGTTCGCTGGCCGAACGCATGCGACAGCACGAGGTCGGTTTCCCGGCCGGCGCGACGCGCCGCCTGCCGTGCCGCCGCCGTCAACGGCCGAACCATCGTCGTGCCGTTCGAGCGGAACCACGTGTCGTTGACGTTATCGAGCGCGAACCAGTGCTGCTCGATGCGCGCCCGGGTTTGACGGAGCGTCGTGGCGGCGGACAACGCGAACTCGCGGAGATTCTTCCAGGAAAACAGGTCCATTCTCCCGTAAAACCGGTGGTTGGAGGGAAAGTGATTGATGAACGACTCGCTCCTGCCGTCGGTCGGATTCCGGTCGCCGCTCGCGCGATTTGCCTCCGCGTAAAATCGCACCGGCGCCGAGGCGAGCTTCACCCTGTACCCGAGGCCGCCGTGGAATGCCGCCGCACGATGATCGAGCCAAGCCGGTCCGGGATACGCGAAGGTCGTGCCGACCAGCTGTCGTCCCCGGATGCGGCCATATTGCAGCGCGAAATCGATGTCGTAGTCGAAGCCGCCCAGCTTCTCCGGCGGTCCACCGATCAACCGCAGCCCCGCGGTGCCGATTTCCTGTGGGATGTCGTACGGACGCGAGGAACCGGCCGCGCCCGCGTTGTAGACGACTTCCTTGCGCGCTCGCCGACCGAGAAGGTACGGCTCCAGCTTCAGCGTCGTGGCCGGCGCGAAACGCGAATACACGCCGGCGAAGAAATCGTCACGACTCGAGTGATTCGAATGCCACCCGGCGTGCGCGCCGGGCTGGACCCGCACCACCGAACTCACGAAGACATCAAGGCCACCGCCGATGCCGGGCCACGACGCGCGCACGGCGTCGAAGCTCCGCGCGAAGTTGTTCCAATCCGACACGCCCACCAACCGCTCTTCCCCCATCACCAGCAACTGGCGCCCCACCCGCCACACGCCCTCCGCCACCTTGAACTCGACGTACGCCTGTCGCAAGTCGAGGGGATCATCGCCCTCGCTCCCTGAAATGAAAGGCACCGCCGAACGCCGCGAACCGAATTCGCGCGAGTCCTGCAACTGCACGTAGCTCGCGACCGCGGGGGCGAGGTCGCCTTTCAAGCCCGCGCGAAACCGCGTGACCCACCACGAATCGTCCGTCACGGAACTGACCTTGCGATTGAACGTGTAAGTTTGCTCGCGCGACTCGAATCGCACTCGCGCATTGAGATCGACCTTCCAATCGTTGGCCGTCGCCGCCGCTACCGACGACCCAGCGAGGATCAGCAGCACACACAGCTGGACGCGAGACATCGGCGAAACGGTGGCCGTGTGACCGCGGCAACGGCAAGCTTTCACCGAGCAGGCTGGCCTGCAGTCAGGCGACCAAAACGAAACGAGGCCCAGCTGTTGCGCGCGCGGCCAGGGCTCGCGAAAAGTCGAGTTGCTCGAACAACGCGCGCGCGATCGTTATCCTGACAGAATTATCAGCCGCCAGCGGTTGAGGGCGCAGACACTCGGCGTAGGGATAATCGACAAGACCCCACGCCAGCGACGCTCACGCCGAGCCATATACCGGTGCGGGTTCAATCCGAAAGGTTATCCCATGATGGAGCCAATGAGCATCGAGCAATACGACCTGTGGATCGATTTTGCGGCGTTAGGATGCGCAGCAATTGGCACGATGATTTGTCTCGCGGCCCATCAAGCCACCCGGCGAAAGTCACGCGACCGGCATCATGACGAAGGGACCCTAGAGTCGCCGGACCACCCGGCGACGCAAGGCGACGCGGAGCCAGTCATGCGCCCGACGGCCGCTTCCACGCACTACACGCTGCGTCATTCTCCGATGGGCTTCTCAGCCGGGCCGCATGCGCCCGGCGCGCCGCACTAGGCCGAAAGATTCCACGCAACCGCGGATTTTAGTTCGACCGCGGAGAACGCGGAGGCAGGAGCTCCGCTGCAGTTTTCCGCCACGTCAGCGTGGCAGGCGGCGGGATTTCGGCGCGAGCCGTCCATCGGTTGCCCTGCGCGGCGCTGCGACAGCAGGACAATATATGCGCAGTGTTTACCAACGAACGCGGAGCTTGCGGTCCGGCCCAAGCTTCATCAACCTCGGGTCGTCCCACATAAGCGCGGGCCATTCACCCACCCCGCGCACCCCGGCGCGTGCGCGCCACGCGCGATTCCCTCGCGCGCCGGGGTTCCCAAAATCATATGCGGGACGACCATCGTTTGCCGCCGGCAGCTGCCGCCCGCGAGCGACTCTCGTTCACAAAAGCGTTCCGCTGAGCAGCACGTACGCGACGGAGAAGTAGATGATCAGTCCGGTGACATCGACCAGCGTGGCGACGAAGGGCGCGCTCGAGGTGGCCGGGTCGAGGCCCAGGCGTTTCAGCATGAGCGGCAACATCGAGCCGATAAGCGAGCCCCACAGCACGATGCCGACGAGCGCGAGCCCGACCGTCGAGGCCACGAGCATCCAGTGCTCGCCGTAGATGTTGGTGAACTGCGCCCAAATCGCGATCCGCAGAAAACCGATCGCGCCGAGAATCAGCCCCAGCAGCGTGCCCGCCGCGAACTCGCGCCGCATGACGCGCCACCAGTCGCGCAGCCGGAATTCACCCAGCGCCAGCGCGCGAATCACGAGGGTCGCCGCCTGTGAGCCGGCATTGCCGCCGGAACTGATCACCAGCGGCACGAAGAGCGCGAGCACGACCGCGCGCGCGATCTCGTCCTCGAAATAACTCATGGCCGTCGCCGTCAGCATCTCGCCCACGAACAGGATCACCAGCCAGCTCGCCCGCTTCTTCACCATCCGCGCCAGCGAGATCGTCGTGTAGGGCTCATCGAGCGCCTCGCTGCCGCCGAACTTCTGGATGTCCTCGGTCGCCTCCGCCTCGGCCACGTCGAGCATGTCGTCGACCGTCACGATGCCGATGAGCTTCTTGCCCTCGTCGACCACCGGCAGCGCGACGCGATCGAAACGCTTGAACAACGCGAGCGCCTTCTCGCGATCATCCGTCGGGGCGAGCATCGTGTAATTGCCGTCGCACAACTCGCGGACCCGGCGGTCGAGCGGCGAGAGCAGGAAGCGCCGCACCCGCACGTCGTCGAGCAGCCGGCCCGCTTCGTCGACGACGTACACCATGTTCAGCGTCTCGCGATCATAACCGTGCTCGCGAATGTAGGTCAGCGCCTCCCCCACCGTCCACTCCGGCCGCACCGCGACGAAGTCCAGCGTCATCATCCGGCCGACACTATGTTCTGGATACGCCAGCAGCGCCTGCGCGACCTGGCGCTCGTCCGGCGTCAGCATGCCGAGCAGCTGCATCGCGACCTCGAGCGGCAATTCGTTCAGGAAGGTCGTGCGATCGTCCGGCGGCAACGCGTTGAGCAGCGCGGCGGCCTGTTCCTGGTTGAGCGTCCGCAAAAGTTTCCGCTGCGTTTCGACGGGCAGATAGGTGAACGTCGTCGCCGCCAAATCGCGCGAACAGGCGCGGAACAGCGCGGCCAGCTCCTCGACCGAAAGATCGGCGATGCTCGGCGCGAGGTCCACCGGCAGCCACGGCTCGATCTTGGCCTTGAGCCCCGCGACGTCCTTGCGCGCGATCAACGCGGCAATTTCAGCGCGGATGTTGGATTGTTGCACCATCGCGGAAAGCAGACACGCCCGATACGACGGGGCAATGTCGTTCGCGGTTGCGAATCGCGAGGACGGACCCGCGCAGGTGCAGGCTGAGGCCCCTCGCCTCCAACCGCCCCACCCGTCCGCCCAAGGTTGCCCGCCGCTCGCGCAACCCGCCGACGGCGGGCATACCGGCCGAAGTCAGGCAGGCCGGCCGAACGCCCCGAGTGGCGCGACGAGCGCGTCACCGACCATGGGTGGGCAAACTATGACGTCTTAAGTGAACAGCATCGTTTGTTGTGGGCGCGGTGCCCCACCGCGCGGGACATCGCCTGAGAATGCCAACTCGCGGGGTGCCGCCTCCGCCCAGCCTTCGGCGCGCCACTGGCATCTTGCCGCGTCGAAGCCCGCAGGGCGAAGACGGGAAGGCACGCCGCCTGCAACTGAGCGGATTAATGACGTTTTGTATCGTTCGCTTCTGTCGTCCTGCGCTTCTCCGGGTACGGCCCACGCACGACGGCGCCTTTGATCTCCTGCGCGTCCTTCAGCATATTGTAGATGGGGCAGGTGGCCTCAACGGCGCGCTGCAGTTCCTCGATTCTCTCCTTCGATTCCGGCGAACCGATGTGGACGCTGTAGCGAATGTCTTTATAGCGCGGCGGGGCTCCGGTACTGCCGATGCGCGGCGTCAACGTGCCTTCGACTTCCAGTTCCAGTGAATCCAGGACCACCTGCTTGCTGGCCGCCTGGATTTCATAGATGTGCGTCAGGCAGGTGATCATCACGCCGAGGATGTGTTCCTCGGCGACCGGCCCCAGATTGTGTCCCGCCAGGTAGCGCGGATTGTCGTGGATAATCTGGAAATTGCTGTCGTCGGTCCGAATGTGCCGGATGCCGGTGCCGGCCTCCACCTTGACGTGAGCGCGCAAGGGCGGCTCGCCCGTGTTGCGGGCCAGGCTGGGCTCGAAACGGCTGCGGCCCTCCGGCGGTTTCGCGCCCTGCGAGGCAGCGCGTTTCTCCGCGAGGAATTCGCGCAAGCCCTCGAGGGTCCGGCTCTCGCGTTTGGCCGAAGTCTGGGTGTAGAACAATTTCCCGTGCTCGATCGCCTGCGACTCGGTCACCAGATTGAGCACGGGAGAAATCCGCTCGACCGTCTGCCGTAACGCCTCCAGTTCGGCATCCGAAGCAGAGGAGACGACATGGGCCGTGTAGGCCATGTTGCGAGGATACGTCACGCGGGTCCCGGTCCTCGACGGCGCGGTTCCGGGCCGGCTGGTAAACACCACCTCGAGTTCGTCGAGCGGGATTCCCTTCAGCGCGGCTTGAATCAGGAAATCCTGGGCCACCGCGCTGCCCAGCACGCCGACGACCGTCGGCCATGAACCTGGCCCGAGATTGTATTCGCCGACCGAGCGGGCCCCATCGCTGAGAAACTGAAAACTGCGGATCCGCAGCCGGCGCACGCCGGAGCGACTTTCCGCGGTGACGTGGGCGCTCAGCTTGAGCGGTTGCTGCTGCTCGGGTCGATCCTTCAACGCGAGCAACGCGGAGCGCAGACGCGCCAGGTAGTCCTTGAGTGAATCGCGCTGATCGAAGTCAGCAGCGACTTGGGCCCAGTCCTGCGTGGTGTGCGTCGGCTGCGCGCGCGCGAGCTGCGTGATTGCCCAGGAGGCAACAAGCAACCAACCGCCGGTGAAAATCCGCGGAATCGCTTTCGTGGGGCAGGGGCGCGTCGTCATCGACCTATACGTTGCCGCGATTTCGCCACGAGGCAACGGGGATGAGCCGGACGCTTTTTGGCGCTCGAGTTGAGAACCTGGAGTAGCACGGTCAACCTGACCGTGCCTTATTCAAGCAAGACCAGATTTCGTCCCAGCGCGGTCAGATTGACCGCGCTACGAAGCGAGCCATTGGTGGCTCTAGCGCTTAACCTGGCGCCATTCGCCCCGGCTTTGCCTCAGCCCACCAACTGCTTCACCAGCGCCTGGATCATCCGCGGCAGATCGTACGGGAAGCGCGCGGTGATCAGGTTGCCGTCGACCACGCAGGGTTCGTCGAGCACGGTGGCGCCGGCGTTGGCGAGATCGGGGTGAATGTTCCAGACCGCGGTGGCCTTCCGGCCCTTGAGGATCCCCGCGCTCACCATCACCCATTGGCCGTGACAAATGGCGCAGGTCGGTTTGCCGGCTTCCCACATGCCGCGGACAAACGCCTGCGCGAGCTTGTCGGCCCGCAGCGCATCCGGGTTCCAGCAGCCGCCCGGAAAAATGCACGCGTCGTAGGCGGTCACTTTCGCCTGATCGAGGAAGCGGTCGATCTTCAGCCAGCCGGCATTCTCCATGAGCCGGATCGCCAGCACATGCGTGGCACAGAGCGGCGGGAACCGCAGGCCGAGCGTTGGATGAAACTCGCCGATCCGCGGGGACACGACATGCACCGTGGCACCGTGTTCGGTCAGCCAGCGGATTGAGCCGGTGATCTCCACCTCCTCCACGCCGTTGGTGCAGCAAATGGCGATTTTCTTTCCCTTCAGCAGCGTGGGATTCGACGGCGGATCGAGGAGGAAATGGTGCAACTCGCGGTTCAGCTCGCCATCGGCCGTAGTCAGGAGCTCGGTGGAAATCGACGGCACGAGCGAGGGCGTCATGAGGGTTTGCGCCCGGCGGATTGCCGCCTTGCGGGTCGGGGCAGAATCTTGGGATCGTTTCATGCGAAAGCTTGCCCGAGTTGTGGCCGAAGCCGACGGACTGGCAAGGACTGCGATGGGCCCCAGCCCGGCCTCGGAAAAGAGACTTTCCGTGCGGACGATGATGCGCAACCTCGGCGCATGCGTTTCAATCTGCTCCGTCCATTTGCGTTCGTCACCCTCGGGTCCGCGCTGCTGGTGGCGTCGGGCAGTTCAGCGGAAAAAGCCCCGCAGAAAACCGCGAAGGCGGCGCGGGAGCGCTATGTCGACTCGCTGATTCCCGCGCTCAAGCCGACACAGCTCATCGCTTACAAGCAGGTCGGCGGGCGCGAGCTGAAGCTGCACGTTTTCCAGCCGCCGGGCTGGACGGCCAGGGATCGGCGGCCGGCGTTTGTCGTGATTCACGGGGGCGGCTGGACCGGCGGCGATCCGACGCGGATGTATTCTTTTGCCGATCACTTCGCACGGCAGGGCATGGTCGGCATCAGTGTCGAATACCGGCTGCTCAAGCCAGGCACGGGCGTCACCGTGTTCGATTGCGTGCAGGACGGCCGCTCGGCGATTCGCTACGTGCGCTCCCATGCGGCGGAGCTGGGCATCGATCCCGCGCGCATCGTGGCGAGCGGCGGGTCGGCCGGCGGTCATGTCGCCGTGGCGACCGCGCTGTTCGCGGCGTTCGACGACCCCGCGGAAGACCGGCGGATCTCCGCCGAACCGAACGCGCTGGTGCTGTATTTCCCGGTCATCGACACGTCGAAGGAAGGCTACGGCAACGCGAAGATTGGCGAGCGCTGGCGCGAGTTGTCGCCCGCGCACAATGTGCGCGCGGGATTGCCGCCGACGATCGTGTTTCACGGCACCGGCGACACCACGACGCCGTTCAAGGGCGCGCAGCGGTTCACCGATGAGATGCAGAAGGCCGGCAACCGCATGCAGCTCGAGGTCAACCAAGGCGGCGTACACGGCTACCTGATGGTGGACCGCGCCATTTACGAGGACGCCCTGGCAAAGACGGAGAGATTTCTGCGCGAGGTGAAAATGTGGCCGACGCAGCGCTGAGCGAGTCAGGCGATTGGGAACAGAAGCCGAAAACCCCCGGATGGCGGGCGATGTCGATGAGCAAACGTGCCGAAGCCACATGGTTTGCGTAGCACCAATCCTCTGAACAGAAGGACGCAAAGGCCGCGAAGAGGGCTGCCGGCATCCAATCCGCTCGATTTCTTCGTGTGCTTCGCGCTCTTCTGTTGGTGGCTTGGCGGATCGATGTTGGTTGAGAGGAAGCGAAGGCAAAGAAGGCCAAACCGCTATCTTCTGCTCAACCAGATCGGCCTGGCGTGAGTCGGCGCAAGCGAGACCGACGCCGAAATTCCGTTTCCTTTCTCTGGCGGCTCGCTTCGCTCGGGGGATGTTACCCCACAGTTTTCTCCTGCTGCTCGCACCGGGATTGCTCGCCACCGCGGCGGCCGCTCCCGCGCCGGCACCGGATCGCGTTTTTGCCCCGGGCTCGGAATGGGAAATCGTTTCCAGCGGCCATCGGTTCGCCGAGGGCATGGCGTGGGACGCCGACGGGCACTTCTACTTCACCGATGTGCCCGCGGGTCAGCTCTTCAAGATCGCGCGCGACTCCGGCACCAAGACGCTCGTCGACGGCACCACCGGCCGCGCCAATGGGATCGCGTTCGGACCCGACGGCCGGCTCTACGGCTGCGCGAGTGGCGACCGCTGCATCTACGCCTGGGATCCACAGTCGTGGCGGAAGACGAAGGTGACGGAGGGCACCCAATCGAACGACATCGTCATTCTGCGCGACGGTACGATCTTCTACACGGAGCCTGGCACCAAACTGGTGTGGCGGCTCGCCGCGCGGACGTTCGAGCGCGCGATCGGGGTGAAGTTGGCCTGGGAGCCCAACGGCATTGCACTGTCGCGCGACGAGCAGACGCTGCTCGTGGCCGAGTTCAACGCCGACCTCATTCATGGTTTCGCGCTCGGGGCCGACGGGAAGGTCAAGGGGGAAGATCGCGCGGCGTACAAGCTCGCGGTGCCTTCGGATGGCGTCGGCCGGCTCGACGGCATGCTGACGCTGGCGGACGGACGATTGCTCATCGGCACCGCGCTCGGAACGCAAATCGCGCCCGCGATCGGGGCAGTCGGATCCGCACGGCACCTCGTGATTCCGTCGCCGCAAGGCAGGTCGCGGAACAACTACGTCCGGCTCAGCCCGGATGGGGCGTGGATGTACACGGCCTACGCGGCCGACATTCTGCGGCGAAAGGTGCGCGGTGAGTTTGCGCAGCCCTGACACTACGTCATCAAGTCGCGGCTCAAGCCTGCATTCATTGACGGACATAACGAAAGATTTCGCATTGATTCGCCGGCCACTCCATAGTGACGCCCCGCAATGAAAACCGCTTCGCACCCGAATCCTGTGTCCAAGCCAAGAGCCTACTCGGTCAAAGCGTACTCGACCTCGGCTCCGAAGTCGCCGCTCGCCCCGAGCACCATTTCGCGGCGCCAGCCGACTGAAACCGACGTGCAGATTCAGATCCTGTACTGCGGCGTCTGCCATTCCGACCTGCATTTCGCCCGCAACGATTGGGGCTTCACTCAATATCCAGCCGTGCCCGGTCACGAGATCATCGGCCGCGTGACCGTCGTCGGCCGCGCGGTGAAAAAATTCAAGGTCGGCGACGTCGTGGGCGTCGGCTGTATGGTGGATTCCTGCCGCACGTGCCCCGATTGCCGCGCGGGACTGGAGCAATTCTGCGCGGCCATGGTGATGACCTACGGCAGCACCGACAAACACCTCGATACGCCAACCCTCGGCGGTTACTCGCAGGAAATCGTGGTCACCGAAGAGTTCGTGCTGCGGATTCCGGCCAACCTCAATCCGGCGGCCGCCGCCCCGCTGCTCTGCGCCGGCACCACGACGTATTCGCCCCTGCGGCGCTGGAAGGTCGGGCCCGGGCAGAAGGTCGGCATTGTCGGGCTTGGCGGCCTCGGCCACATGGCCGTGAAATTCGCGCGAGCATTTGGCGCGCACGTCGTCCTCTTCACCACGTCACCCGGCAAGACGGCAGACGCCCGCCGGCTCGGCGCCCACGACGTCGTCCTCTCGAAAGACGAGCAGCAGATGGCGGCGCATGCCGGCAGCCTGGATTTCATCCTGGATACGGTCTCCGCGGTGCACGATCCCAACGCCTATATCAATCTCATCAAGCGCGACGGCCATATGGTGCTGGTGGGCGCGCCGAGCGAGCCGCTGGCGATCGCCGCCTTCCCGTTGATCTTCCGCCGGCGCTCGTTCTCCGGCTCGTTCATCGGCGGAGTGCCCGAGACGCAGGAGATGCTGGATTTCTGTGGGCAGCACGGCATCACGAGCGACATCGAGATGATCCGGATGGATCAAATCAACGAGGCCTACGAGCGGATGCTCAAGAGCGACGTGAGATACCGGTTCGTGATCGACATGGCGTCGCTCAAGTGAACGGGAACGGCTGACCGTCGCCGGCGTTATACCCGACGTCATAAGTGATCAGCGTCGTTTGTGGGCGCGGTGCCCCAACGCGCGGGACATCGCCCGCGAATGCCCAACTCGCGGGGTGAGGGCACGCCGCCTACAACTTCGCGGATTGATGACTTTCTGTGTAGCCAAACCGACGGAGCGAGGAACCGACACTCCGTCGTGCGCCGTCGAAGTTTTCCCAGCGCCGCCGCGTGCCGGGCACTTCTTCGTCCCGTGCCCCGCAAAAATCATCTGATCTACAGTGTAACGTAATACGTTACACTCCCCATGAGAATGAGAACGCAGGTTTGAGCCGGGGCCGGGGGAATGCTACCCGCCGGCGGGACTCAGCACGAGGGCCGCGTGGGCGCCGCCAAAGGCGTTGCTCGCCAGCACCGCCGCGTCGAACCCGGCCGCGGCAAACGACGCCAGCGCCACGTCATCGGTGAACGAAGGGGCGGCGCCGCCCACCGTGCCGGCAATCGTGCCTTCGCCGTCCGTCAGCATCGCGACCGCGAGCGCGAGTTCCACGAGCCCGCAACTCCCCAGCGTGTGGCCGAGGCTGCCCTTCCACGAAACCAGCGGCGCATCGGGAAAAACGCGCGCGAACGCCTCCGCCTCGAGCCGGCCGGCCTCGAGCGTGCCGGTGCCGTGTCCCTTGATCCACACGCGGCGGCCACGGGTCGCGGGGGCCAGGGCATGCGCGCAGGTGGCAAACCCGGCGCCCGCCGGCTCGTTGCCGGTGAAGTGGTGCATTTCGTTGTACAGCGCCTGCGCCGTGATCCGGAGCGGCGCCGCAGCGCGCGTCAGCACCGCGTAGGCGGCGCCATCGCCGAGTCCAATCGCGCCGGTTTCGCGCACCGCATACGGCGCGGGCATCACGCCGTTGAGGATCTTCAAGCTGTGAAATCCTCCCGCCACGAACGCGCTCACGAAATCGAAACTGAAAGCGAGGACCTGATCGGCCCGGCCCGCATGGAGCAGCCGCGCCGCGTGCAGCAACCCAAGGTGCGCCGATACGCACGCGTGGGAAAAAACCGTGACGTGTTCGCCCCACCCGCACTCCGCGCGCAGCAGGTCGACGCTGGCGAACGGCACGCCGTGCCGGAGGTGACGCGGATCTCCATCGCGCATGAAGGCGTGCAGGCTGCCGACGCCGAAATTGCTGCTCGTCACGACGACCGGCCTTCGCGGCGTGCCCCACCCGCCGCCCCCGATGCGGTCGGCCAGCCGCCGCGCATCGCGGAGCCATCGCGCCGGCACCGATTCCTGCATCGGCCCGAGCAGCGCCAGCGGCACCAAATCGCCCCCGTCGGCGCCGAGCACCGGTTGCAGTTGCAACGCCACCCGCCCTTCCCGCAATGCGCGCGTGGTCGCCGCCGCATCGCCAAAGGGCGTCAGGCAATCGCTCGCGGCGATCCCAACCGGCAGCAGATCAGCCGTGACAGCCATGCCGGCGGGTACCGTCGCGGTGGTGGCGGGCGAGGCCGCGCGCGCCGCGGCGGATCGGATGAAGCAAAGGCACGAGGGAAGCGTCAGGCCACCCGTTTGCCGGGTTGCGAGGCGCGGATAAACGCCGCAAGCGTGTTGACCGTGGCCAACGCGCGGCGCGATTCCTCGCTGCTGCCGATCTTGACGCCAAACTCCTTTTCGATCCGCAGCACGAGTTCGAGCGCATCGATGGAATCGAGCCCGAACCGCGGCGAACCGAACAGCGGCTCGTCGTCCGGGATGTCCTCCGGCCGCACGTCGTCGAGCCGCAGCGTCTCGACGATGAGCGTCTTCAATCGGGCGATCAGCGGGTCAGCCATGCGTGCGCGATCACACAAGCCCCCGCCGCCGCCGCAAGCCGATAGACTCACCTCTTCGGCCGTTCGGGACCGCCTGCCTCGCCGGCCGCTCCGGTGCAATCATGCCCAAATGCCGCCTTCTCGGACTACTTCGTGCAGTCCTCCGCAAAATCGTCTGATCTGCAGTGTAACGTAATACGTTACACTCGATCCAAAAATGAGCAAACCTCCCCGGGGGCATTGGGTGGACGGCGACCTCCGGGCGCCGTCGGAGGCGCAGAGGAATCTCGAACGCGCCCGGAGGTCGCGTTCCACCTCGGAACCACCAAGCCGAAGCGAGCTTCGGGGTATCGGACCCAACGCGAACGAAGGTCTGAGCCGCAAATTGACGAAGTAAGGCTAGCGAGGCTAGCGGCCGCAGCGGCGGAGCACATGGCAGACGTTGCTGCCACCAAATCCGCTGCTGTTGTTGAGGACAAGGTTCAGTCGCTGATCGAGCGACTCGCGCGGCAGGTCGAGCCCCTCGCAGGCCGGATCCGGCTCTTCGAGGTGCGCGGCGCCCGGCACGAAACCTTCGGCGATCGCGAGCGCGCAGAACGCCGCTTCCATCGCTCCGGCGAGCGAGAGGCCGTGGCCGGTCAGCGCTTTCGTGCTGCTCACCCGGGGATGCGCATCGTGGAAGACCGCGCGCAAGGCGAGCGCCTCCGATCGATCACCGGCCGGAGTCGAGGTGGCGTGGGCGTTCACGTAATCGATGTCCGCGGCGGCCACCCGCGCGTCGGCGAGCGCGCGCTGCATCGCCCGGCGCAAGCCCGCGCCTTCCGGGTGCGACGCGGACACGCTGTATCCGTCGCTGGCCTGCCCCCACCCCGCCAGCTCCGCGTAGATCCGGGCGCCGCGCGCGGCGGCCAGCGACGGCGTCTCGAGCACGAGCGCCACCGCGCCGCCGGTGCCGACGAAGCCATCGCGGCGGCGATCGAACGGGCGGGGCCCAGTGGGCGGGACCGGG